>OIBC01000677.1_pt1 | contig 11102 bp, 9 predicted proteins | sample 1580901 | NCBI WGS metagenome assembly OIBC01 (sample SAMEA3882539, study PRJEB24775) | human gut metagenome | biome: human-associated habitat; feature: intestine environment; material: feces | place: Netherlands | collected 2009/2010 | reverse complement strand
CAATTCGGCTTCCCCTGAGGGGGAAGCTGTCACCGAAGGTGACTGATGAGGGGCAGGTTTTCCGTGATACCCCGCTAACGGGTGACCACAGGAACGCCGCCCCTCATCCGGCCCTGCGGGGCCACCTTTCCCCCCCTGGGGGGAAGGCTTTGAAGTAAAAAAATCTCCCGCGTATCCGAACCGATACGCGGGAGATTTTTTACATTCTACTGTTTTAGTGCTTCACAAAATCACGGACCAGCGCTTGCAGCAGGTCGTCGCGGTCAATGCGGCGGATGATGGCGCGGGCGTTCTTGTAGGTCGTGATGTAGGTCGGGTCCTCCGACAGGATGTAGCCGACGAGCTGATTGATGGGGTTGTAGCCCTTCTCCTCCAGCGCGCGGTACACCTGCAGCACCGCCTGCTTGATCTCCATATCACGGTCATCACGGATGGAAAAAACGGCGGTAGGTTCAGAGATCGGCATTTCAATTCTCCCCTTCATTATGATATTACTAGCTCTATTATACTCAACATGCGCCAAATTTGCAAGATGAAAACGCAGAATTTTTATACAGAAATGCAAATTACGCCTCTTTGCTTTTTGCCCGCCGCTGTGCTATAATACAGACAAAACTGTCCGTAAAGGAGCTACACTATGAAATTTTCGGAAATGCCCTATGCACGCCCCGACCTGGACGCCGTCAAGCAGCGGTTTGCTGACCTGCTGGCCCGCTTCAAGGCGGCTGCCACCTACGCCGAGGCCCACGCCGTTTTTCTGGAGGAGGAAAAGCTCAACAAGCATGTGGACACGCTCGCCCAGCTGGCCAGCGTGCGCAATACGATTGACACCCGCGACAAATTCTACGATGAGGAGATGAACTTCTGGAACGAGGCCACTCCCCAGCTGCAGGAGTGCCAGAACGCCTGGAGCCGCGCGATGCTCGACTCGCCGTTCCGCGCTGACTTCACCGCCGAGTACGGCGACCTGATGTTCGTCAACGCCGAGATCGCGGACAAGGCGTTCTCGCCCGACATCCTCGACGAGATGGCACAGGAAAACAAGCTGACCACCGAGTACGGCAAGCTGATCGCGTCGGCGCAGATCCCGTTTGAGGGCGGCGTCTACACGCTGAGCCAGCTGTCCCCCTTCAAGAACGACCCCGACGATGCCCGCCGTCTGGCCGCCTGGAAGGCCGAGGGCGCATGGTACAAAGAGCACGGGGCCGAGTTTGACGGCCTCTACGACCAGCTCGTCCACCTGCGTGACACCATGGGCAAAAAGCTCGGCTATGAGGGCTACACCACGCTGGGCTACTACCGCATGGGCCGCAACTGCTACACGAAGGCCGATGTGGAAAAGTTCCGCGCCGCCGTCGTCAAGTACATCGTGCCGCTGGCCGACAGCATCTACCGCGAGCAGGCCGGGCGGCTGGGCAAGCAGTACCCGATGAACGCAGCCGACAACGCCCTGATGTTCCGCAGCGGCAACCCCCGCCCGGCGGGCGACGCCGACGCTATCCTCAAGCAGGGCAAAAAGTTCTATGAGGAGCTTTCCCCCGAGACCGGCGTGTTCTTCAACAAAATGCTGGACGACCAGCTCATGGACGTGCTGTCCACCCCCGGCAAGGCGGGCGGTGGCTACTGCACGAGCCTGGGTGATTACGAAATGCCGTTTATTTTTGCCAATTTCAACGGCACCCAGCACGACGTCGAGGTCGTGACCCACGAGGCCGGCCATGCCTTTGCCGCCTACATGAACCGTGACCGCATCCCGTACTCCTACGTCTGGCCCAGCATGGAGGCCTGCGAGGTCCACTCGATGTCGATGGAGTTCTTCGCCTGGCCGTGGGCCGATGGCTTCTTCGGCGCGGATGCCCGCAAGTTCCGCTACAGCCATCTGGCGGGTGCGCTGACCTTCATCCCCTACGGCACAATGGTGGATCATTTCCAGCACATCGTCTACGAGCATCCCGAGCTGACCCCGGCCCAGCGCCACGAGGAATGGAAAAAGCTGGCTGCCATCTATCAGCCCTGGATGCGTCTGGACGGCGAGATCCCGTTCTACGGCGCGGGTGAGTACTGGCAGCGCCAGATGCACATTTATCAGGACCCGTTCTACTACATCGACTACTGTCTGGCCCAGACCGTCAGCCTGCAGTTCTGGGCGATGCTGCAAAAGGACCGCGCCGATGCGTGGAGCCACTACATGGCCTACACGAAGCAGGGCGGCAGCCGCACCTTCACCGAACTGCTGAAAAACGCCGGCCTGTCCACGCCGTTTGAGGAAAGCTGTCTGCGCGGCGTCAGCGAGGCGGCCAAGGCGTGGCTGGATAGTTACGACCTGACGGGGATCGTCTGATGGCGGACCGCGAGCGCGAGAAGAAAAAGAAGCGCGCCTATCTCGACGACTTTGAGAAGGATCTGAACGGCAATTATCAGTATCGCGGCGCGCATTACCGCTATGCGGGCGAGTACCCTCACAGCAGGGTGCTGGCTTTGCTGTGGCTGTTTTGCGGCGGCGGGGCTGCGCTGACCGCCGGCGCGGGCGCACTGCCCGGTGCCACGGCCCACGCACCTGTGTACCTGCTGCTGCCCTACATGGCGGCACTGGTGCTGGCGCTGTATGCGGTGGTGCTGCTGGTGCGGCTGACCCGGGGCGGCGCGCGCGTGCGGGCTTATATCCACGAACAGACCGCACAAAAATTGCCCTCTTTGTGCAGGGCGACAGCGGTACTCTGCGCTGCTGCCTCCGCGGGGCAGGGGGTGGCTGTGTTTGCGGCGGGCGCACAGCTGCTTTGGGGAATGCAAAGTGTTTTTATACTTTTTGAACTGCTCTCCTGCGCTGCTTTTGCCGCTGCTGCGTGGCTCCTCAAGCGGATGCCGTGGGAAAAAGAAGAATAATTATACATTATCACAATAGAGCGTGCTCCGCAGAAAAACGCAGGGCACGCTTTTTTAGATGAGCAGGAAAAGTCTTCCCACAGGGGGAAAAAGACTTTGGGGGTTACAAAATTTTCCTCTCAAATTCGGCAAAAGGTACAAAAAGCAACAAAAGTGTGATTTGTGGTTGACTTTTTGTCAATTTTAAGGTATCTTATAAGCTAAGTCATTATCGACAAGTGTACACTGTAAAGAGATACAGGGTGCGGAGAGGGGGTTCCCCCTTTCTCGTGTTGCGCTCTTGGGGAGCACAATATTGATTTGTGGGTGAGGGCAAATTTATAGGAGGTTTTACCACATGAAAAACACAAAGCAAGCCATTGCACTGGCATCTGCTGCCGCTCTCAGCGTCGGCATGCTGGCAGGCTGCGGCGGTGCTGCTTCTTCCGCTGCGACTGCGTCCAGTGAGAGCAACAGCACGGCCACTGCCGAGGCATCCACCACTGCCGCTTCCGACGGTACGCTCGTTCTGGCCGAGACCGGCTTTGAGAGCAAGTTCAGCCCCTTCTTTGCTGCTTCTGCCGCTGACCAGGATGTCATCGACCTGACCCAGATCGCCCTGCTGGGCGCTGACCGTAAGGGTGAGATGATCCTGAACGGCATCGAGGGCGAGACCCGCGAGTACAACGGCACTGACTACACCTACCACGGTCCTGCCGACTGCGTTGTCACCGAGAACGCCGACGGCACCGTTACCTATGACATCAAGCTGCGTGAGGACCTGAAGTTCTCCGACGGTGAGCCTGTCACCATCGACGACGTCATCTTCTCGATGTATGTTTTCCTCGATCCTACGTATGATGGTTCTGTAACCATGTACTCTACCCCCATCGTTGGTCTGGACGAGTACCGCAGCTCCATGACCACGCTGTCCAAGCTGATCGCTGAGGCCGGCGAGGACAACACCGACAACACGAAATTCACTGCCGAGCAGCAGAAGGCTTTCTGGGACGCTGTCAACGACGGCGGTGTGAAGTTTGCCCAGGAGATCATCGACTACTGCGTTGAGAACGGCGCTGCCGCCGACGCTAACGATGCTGCCGGTGCCGCCGCCGCCTGGAACCTTGGCGAGCTGCCCGCAGGCGCAACCGCGAAGGATATGTTCGAGCTGATCGGCGCGAACTACGACTGGAACTTCTCTGCCATGGAGGCCGAGACTGCCGGTACCGCCCTGTCTGACCTGATCCCCGAGGACGTCTACGCCTACTCCACCACCGGTGTCAACGTCGGTGACGCCGTTGCTTCTGTGGCCGGTATCGTCAAGACCGGTGACTACAGCATGACGCTGACCACCACCGAGCTGTCCACCACCATGATCTACCAGCTGCAGATGCCCATCGCCCCGCTGCACTACTACGGCGATGAGAGCCTGTACGACTACGACAACAACTCCTTCGGCTTTGCCAAGGGCGACCTGAGCAGCGTCCGCGCCAAGACCAGCGCTCCCATGGGTGCCGGTATGTTCACCTTCTCCAAGTACAGCGACGGCGTTGTCTATCTGGATGCCAACCCCTCCTACTATGACGGCGCACCCAAGGTCGCCCACGTCAACATGAAGGAGACCCAGGAGGCCGATAAGATCACCGGCGTTCAGGCCGGCACCATCGACATCTCCGATCCTTCCTACTCTCTGGAGGTTGCTGACCAGATCGCCGACATCAACGGCGTCGAGGGTGAGGACGGCCCCGTCATCACCACCCGCCTGAAGGACTACCGCGGCTACGGCTACATCGCCCTGAGCGCCAAGAACGTCAACGTCGGCGGCGACCCCTCCTCCCAGGCTTCCAAGGACCTGCGCAAGGCCATCATGACCGTCATCGCCGCTTACCGCGATGAGGGCATCGACTCCTACTACGGCGACACCGCCACCGTCATCAACTACCCGATCTCCAACACCTCCTGGGCTGCTCCGTCCGTCACCGACGACGGCTACCAGATCGCCTACTCCACCGACGTGGACGGCAACGAGATCTACACCTCCGACATGAAGAGCGAGGACAAGTACGCCGCCGCTCTGCAGGCTGCCCTGGGCTACTTCGAGGCTGCCGGTTACACCGTCGCGAACGGCCAGATCACTGCCGCTCCCGCCGGTGCCAAGATGGAGTATCAGATCAACATCGGTGCTTCCGGCAACGGTGATCACCCCTCCTTCCAGACCCTGACCAACGCTGCCGCCGCTCTCAAGACCATCGGCTTCACCCTGACTGTCAACGATATGGCCAACGCTTCTGACCTGTTCGCTTCCTATCAGTCCGGCGCTGCCGAGGGCTGGGTCGCTGCCTGGCAGTCCACCAATGACCCCGATATGTACCAGCTGTACCACAGCCAGGGCGCTACCAACTACTACGCCATCAACGACACTGACCTGGACGAGCTGATCATGGCTGCCCGCGCGACCACCGACCAGGAGGCCCGCAAGGCCATGTACAAAGAGGCCATGGAGATCATCCTGGATTGGGGCGTCGAGCTGCCCGTATACCAGCGCAGCGAGGCTACGATCTTCTCCACCGAGCGTGTCAACATCGACACCATCGCGAAGGATCAGACCCCGTACTGGACCTACAAGTCTGAGCTGAACAACCTCGAGCTGAACTAAGTTCAACTTACCGTTGTGAAACGCAGGTGACCGCCCGCCAAGGGCGGTTGCTTGCTGTATTGGACGAACCGAGGAAAGGGGGAGCGGGCAGCCTGTGCGGGCGCATATAGAATGCGCCCCTACGAATGCGCTGCCCTGTAGGTGCCGGGCATGCCCGGCCCTCTGCCCGGCGGTAATCGCCATTCTTCCCCTATACCACTAATATGGTCGTCCCACTCCCACGCAGGGCGTCGTCCCTGCGTGGGATGGGGATGCCCACATTACGGCATTTCCCTGCAAAATAAACGCGGTTTAACCGTGCAAGGAAGGAACGAAAACTCTTGCGAAACTACATCATCAAGCGTGTCGCGCAGTCGGTACTGATCCTGTTCTGTGTCATGTTCATTATCTATGCGCTGATCCGCAGCCTGCCCAGCTCCTTTGCAGAGACAATGGCAATGCAGCTGGCTCAGGCCCCCGGCGCCAAGCCCTATGAGGAATGGCTTGCCCAGCTCAACGCTTCCTACGGCCTTGACCTGGACATCGTCCCCGGCTTCTTCACCTGGCTGAGCAAGGCCGTTGTCGGCAACTTCGGCGACAGCTGGAAGTGGAACGTGCCTGCCACCCAGAAATTCACCGAGGTCATCGGCCTGTCTGTCATCATGGGCGGCATCTCCTTTGTGCTGTCCATCGTGATCGCCGTGCCCCTCGGCGTGCTGGCTGCTACCAAGCAGTACAGCCGCGCGGACTATGTCATCACCTCTGTGGCGCTGGTCGGTATTTCGCTGCCCACCTTCTTCTTTGCCACGCTGCTCAAGCTGTTCTTCTCGGTCAAGCTCGGCTGGTTCGACCTGTACGGCCTCGTCGGACGCGATTACGCCCAGCTGGATTCGATGGGCCAGTTCCTGGACAAGGCCAACCATCTGGTCCTGCCCATCGTCACGCTGGTCATTGTCTCCATCGGCGGTTACATGCGCTATACCCGCACGAACATGCTCGAGGTCCTGAACGCCGACTACATCCGCACGGCCCGCGCCAAGGGCCTGTCGGAGCGCACGGTCATCTATAAGCACGCCTTCCGCAACACGCTGATCCCGCTGGTCACGATCATCGGCGGCAGCCTGCCCGGCCTGTTCAGCGGCGCCCTCATCACCGAGACACTGTTCTCCATCCCGGGCATCGGCTACATCTCTTACCAGTCCATGGTCGCGGGCGACATCCCGTTCACGATGTTCTACCTGTCCTTCATGGCGGTGCTGACGCTGGCCAGCAACCTGCTGACCGATATTCTGTACGGCGTGGTCGACCCGCGCGTGCGCATTTCTTAAAGAAAGGAGACTGCACACCCATGAGCGAAAATACGCAGAACCAGAACCCGAAGCAGGAGCAGTACTCCCTGAACGATGACCGCCGCGTCAAGGTTTTGTCCCCGGGCGCACTCGTCGCCAAGCGGTTCTTCCGCAACCGTCTGGCTGTCGTCGGCCTGTCCATTCTGGTGGCCATGTTCCTGTTCTCCTTCGTCGGCGGCCTTGTCAGCCCCTACGGCCAGGACGAGCAGTTCTTCACCTACACACAGATGTCCAAGGAGTTTGTCGGCGTTACCCGCAACGATACGATGCGCTTTGTTGTGGCCGATGGGCAGAACTTCGGCTCCATCGCCCAGAGCAAGGCACTGGAGGCCGTCAAGAAGGGCAATACGGAATTCAACTATAAGGATGTTGATTACACCGTCGACATCCAGAGCGACGACTTTTACGTTGTCTACCAGGGCAGGGACATCATGGGCTACGCCAGCCGCGACCTCGTGAACGAGGCCGACGGTGCGCCGAAGTTCAGCTTTGACGTCAAGCTGGCTGCCCTGACCGCCATGACGGCAGGGGAGAAGGAGTTCGCCGCCGACGGCGTGGACTACACCCTCGACGCGGACGGCAACATCCTCGCAGGCGGTGAGGAGCTGGGCTACGTCAGCCGCTTCGTCGTCTCCGCCGCCGATTCCAGCGTCGTCGTCACCCGTGACTTCAAGGACCGCCTCGAGGAGGCCATCGACGACAACGCCGCCAAGTTCAATTACACCGACGCCGAGGGCAACGAGGCCGAGTATGACATTGTCTACGACGCCTCCACCAAGGTTTGGAGCGTCAAGCAGATGACCGAGACCTACGTTTATGACCGCTACGCCGCCCCCAGCAAAGAGCACTGGCTCGGCACCGACACGAACGGTATGGACATGCTGACCCGCCTGATGTACGGCGGACGTGTCTCGCTGATCATCGGCTTCATCGTTGTTGTCATTGAAGCGTCCCTCGGCATCCTGATGGGCGGCATCTCCGGCTACTTCGGCGGCTGGATCGACAACATTATTATGCGTGTCGTCGATGTTTTCTACTGCATCCCCTCGATGCCCGTCATCATCATCATCGGTGCGGCCATGGACGCGATGCGCGTCGATTCCTGGAAGCGCATGATGTACCTGATGCTGATCCTGGGCTTCCTCGGCTGGCCGAGCATTGCCCGTCTGGTCCGCGGCCAGATCCTCTCCCTGCGCGAGCAGGAGTTCATGCTGGCCACCGAGGCCTGCGGCATCAAGGTCTGGCACCGCATCTTCCGCCATCTGATCCCCAACGTCATCCCGCAGCTGATCGTCACCTGCACGATGGGCCTCGGCTCCACCATCCTGACCGAAGCCACGCTGTCCTTCCTGGGTCTGGGCGTCAAGTACCCGTTTGCCTCCTGGGGCAACATCATCAACGACGTCAACAACGCCTACGTCATGACGAACTACCTGTTCATCTGGATCCCTGCCGGTGTCTGCCTGCTGCTCACCGTTCTGGGCTTCAACTTTGTGGGCGACGGTCTGCGCGATGCGTTTGACCCCAAGATGAAACGCTGATTGGAAGGAGAAACACACGATGGCTAAAAATCAGGACGGATACCTTTCCGCCAAAGAGTCGCGGCGTATCTCCAAGGAAAACCGCCGCATCACGGACCAGTACGAAAAGCGCCGCAAGCGCCGCAATGTGCCCGAGTCCGAGTACACCACCCAGATGAAGGACCCCGCCAACGCGGTGGAGTTCGATAACCTGCACACCTACTTCTTCACCGACACCGGCGTCGTCAAGAGCGTCGACGGCGTCTCGTTTGAAGTGCCCATCGGCAAGACCGTCGGCGTCGTCGGCGAGTCCGGCTGCGGCAAGTCTGTCACCAGCCTGTCCCTGATGCAGCTTTTGCAGCGTCCCCAGGGCCAGATCGTCGAGGGTGCCATCCGGCTGAACCTCGGCAATGACAAGGCCTACGACATTGCCAAGACCCCGGCGGACAAGATGCAGGGCCTGCGCGGCAACTATATCTCGATGATCTTCCAGGAGCCCATGACGAGCCTGAACCCGGTGTTCCGCATCGGTGCCCAGATCGACGAGGTCATCGCCCTGCACGAGGGCGAGGGCAAGACGAAGGAGGACATCAAGAAGCGCACCATCGAGATGCTCGAGATGGTCGGCATCGCCAACAGCGAGGGCGTCTACGCGATGTACCCCCACGAGCTGTCCGGCGGTATGCGCCAGCGCGTCATGATCGCCATGGCGCTGGCCTGCAACCCGAAGATCATCATCGCCGACGAGCCGACCACCGCGCTGGACGTGACGATCCAGGCACAGATCCTCGACCTGCTGCGCAGCCTGAAGGACCGCATCAATTCGTCCATCATGCTCATCACGCATGACCTGGGCGTCATTGCCGAGATGGCCGACTATGTCGTCGTCATGTACGCGGGCCGTGTCGTCGAGAAGGGCACTGTCGAGGAGATCTTTGCCCACCCGAGCCACCCCTACACCATCGGCCTGATGGCGTCCAAGCCCGTTGTCGGCAAAAAAGTGGACCGCCTGTACTCCATTCCCGGCAAGGTCCCCAACCCCGTTGATATGCCGAACTACTGCTACTTCAAGGACCGCTGCGAGCTGCAGCTGCCCTGCTGCAGCGGCGAGTACCCCTGCGAGATCAGCCTGTCCCCGACGCACAAGGTCAGCTGCTACCGCTACTATGAAGAAAACAGAAAGGCGGGTGAGTGACGCATGGCAAACAAGGGTAAGCACCTGATTGAAAATGATTACACCCCCGTCACCTATGACCCTCAGTATATCCTGATGGTCAACCACCTCAAGAAATATTTCCCCATCAAGGGCGGCCTGCTGTCCCAGACCGTGGGCCACGTCAAGGCCGTGGACGGTGTGACGTTCAACCTGCGCCGCGGCTGCACGATGGGCCTTGTCGGCGAGTCCGGCTGCGGCAAGTCCACCACGGGCCGCACGATCCTGCGCTTGGGCGGCGAAAAGACCGGCGGCCAGGTGCTGTTCAACGGCAAGGAGGTCTACGACATGACCCCCGCCGAGATGCGTGAGCTGCGCACCAAGATGCAGATCATCTTCCAGGACCCGTTCTCCAGCCTGTCCCCGCGTCTGCCCGTCGGCGAGATCATCGGCGAGGCCGTGCGCGAGCACAACCTTGTGCCGAAGAACGAGTTCAACGACTATATTGACCAGGTCATGGACGACTGCGGCCTGCAGCCCTACCACAAGACCCGCTACCCGCATGAGTTCTCCGGCGGACAGCGCCAGCGTATCGGTCTGGCCCGTGCTATGGTTATGGAGCCGGAGCTGGTTGTAGCCGATGAGCCGATCTCCGCACTCGACGTTTCGATTCAGGCGCAGATCGTCAACCTGCTTGTGGACTTACAGAAGAAGATGGGTCTGACCTATCTTTTCGTTGCGCATGATCTGTCGATGGTCAAACATATTTCCGACCGTGTGGCGGTTCTGTATCTGGGAACGCTCGTCGAGCTGACGACATCCGAGGAGCTGTACGCCAACCCGCGCCACCCGTACACACAGGCACTGCTCTCCGCGATTCCGATTCCGGACCCGAAAGTAGAGGCAGAGCGCGACCGCAAAAAAATCCGCCTCGAAGGCGAGGTGCCGAGCCCGATCAACACGAAGCCGGGCTGCAAATTCCAGGGAAGATGCAAGTACGCAAAGGACATCTGCCGACAGCAGATGCCGGAATTAAAAGACGTGGGCAACAATCACTTTGTGGCATGTCATTTCTGCGATGCGTTAGAAGAAAATAAGGAATTATAAAACATGGAAAAGATAAAGAACATCTGCCGTGATCTCGGCAAAGCATTTACAATCGGCCTGCTCTCCGGCGGCGCTGCGGCAGCTGTGCTGCTGCTGGGAGGATTCCTCTTTGGGGGATTCACGTTCCGCGCTGCCCTTGAGGCGGCGAAAGACGGCCTGCTGCTGATCGCGGCCCTCGGCATGTTCGTGATCGCTGGAATGCTGATGGTAAAAGGCAAAAACCCGGAGAAATTCACGCAGAAGGAAAAATGGCGCGTCCACTTTGCCGTGCTCGGATATAAGAGTGTGTTCGCAGTTCTCTGCGTTTCCTGGGTGCTGTGGGCGGCAGCGGCGGATTATCTTTTGTATCGGATGTGAAAATAGTTTCTATAAATAAAAAGAGAATTTTGCAGACTGTAAAAATGAGGTCCGGCAAAATTCTCTTTTTTCGTTTAGTCGTTATTCGTCTTCGAGACGGGAGATAACCATCTCCATGG
>OIBC01000669.1_pt1 | contig 11225 bp, 10 predicted proteins | sample 1580901 | NCBI WGS metagenome assembly OIBC01 (sample SAMEA3882539, study PRJEB24775) | human gut metagenome | biome: human-associated habitat; feature: intestine environment; material: feces | place: Netherlands | collected 2009/2010 | reverse complement strand
TAAATCGCCCGGGTGCGCTTGAGCAGGGCCGTGTCCTCGATCATCGGCAGCATACCCAGCGCGACGCATTCGCCGTGGTACAGGCCCGTGGTACGGCGGCCCCGCACACCGCGCACGGCTTCGATGCCGTGGCCGATGGTGTGGCCGAAGTTCAGGCAGGCGCGGACGCTGCCCTCGCGCTCGTCCTGCTCGACGATCTTTTTCTTAAATTTCAGACTTCTGTAAACAATTTGTTCAATGTTATCCTCGGGGTGCTCGCACTCAAACAGTGCAAACAGCTGCGGGTCTCCGATGATGCCGGTCTTGAGCGCCTCGGCCAGGCCGTTGACGACCTGACGGCAGGGTCTTGAGCGTGTCAAAATCGACAAGCACGACCTTGGGCTGCCAGAATGCGCCGACGATGTTCTTCGTCTCGCCCAAATCAATCGCCGTCTTGCCGCCGATGGAGGAATCCACCTGCGAAAGCACCGTCGTGGGGCAGTTGACAAAGTCAATGCCGCGCATGTAGCTGGCCGCGCAGAAGCCGCCCAGATCGCCCACAACGCCGCCGCCGACGGACACCAGCAGATCCTTGCGGTCCATGCCGAACGCCAGCATAGCCTGCAAAACCTGACCGTAGACCTTCAGGCATTTGCTGCCCTCGCCCCGGGGGATCGTGTAGACGGTGGAATCGGGGCACTGGGCCGCCACGGTCTGCGCGTACTCGGCGGGTACGCCGGAGTCGGTCAGCACAAAGACCTTGCGGTTTGCCACGTTCGTGAACTGATGGAGGTTGGCAAGGCATCCAGCCTTCAAAATAATATCGTAGCTGCGGCTTTTAAGCTGCATCGTCAGTTTCATGCTTCGCACATCCTTTATCTTCATGGCTTATTTCTCCGTACTGTCAAGGGTGAAGGCACCCAGCAGCCGCAGGGTGCTGCAAACCGAAGTCAGGGTGTCCAGCAGGGTCTGGCACCCTGCGCCCGTGCTGCCCGCCGGGCAGACGATCTGTACATAGAAATAGTATTCAAACGGAACATGGGGCAGGGGACGGCTCTTGATGCACTCCATGTTAAAGCCCCGCGCGCCGATCTGATCCAGCGCTGCGGCCAGCTGGCCGGGCTTATGGCGTACCGTGAACAGCAGCGCCAGCCGCTGGCCCTCGCCGGTCATGGCGGGGGCGGCGGCGGCACGCTCGATCACGATGAACCGCGTTGTGTTGTCGCCGTCGGCGTTGATGCCCGCGGACAAGATCTGCAGGCCGTACAGCCCGGCGGTCTCGGCGCTGGCAATGGCCGCAACGCTCGGGTCGTTCAGCTCGGCCACATGGCGGGCCGCGTCGGCGGTGTTGCCCCAGGTGGACGTTTTAAAGCCGTGCTGCTGTACAAAAACGCTGCTCTGGGCCAGCGCCTGCGGGTGGCTGATGACGGTCCTGACCGTCTCCAGCGTCGCGCCCGGCACGCCCAGCAGGTCCTGCCGGATCGGCAGGTCGCACATCCGGGCAATGATAATATCGGGGTGGGTGTACAGCAGGTCGAGCACGGTGGAGACATCGCCCGCGTTGGAGTTTTCAAACGGCAGAACGCCGAATTGTGCATCCCCGTTCTGCACGGCGTCAAAGACCTCGCCCCAGGTGGTGCAGGCCGTCTCCCGCGCAAAGGGGAAAAGGCGGCGCAGCGCAATGTGGCTCCACGCGCCGGGCACGCCTTGGTAGGCGGCGGTATCGCGGCCCAGCCGGACGCGCTGGTATGCGCGGGAAATGCTCATGGCATCGCTGAGAAAGGCGCGGTAGTAGGGGCGCAGCGCCTCGTCGGTGATGCGGGCCGTGTTTTTGTCAAGCACGGCGGCCTCCCGCGCGGCATCAAAGACCGGCTTGCCGGTCTCGGCCTTGTAGCGCACCACATCGGCCACCGCACGCATACGCCGCTCAAACAGAGCGGCCATCTCGGCATCAACGGTGTCGATCTCGGCACGGGCTTGCTGTAAAAGGTCCATGGGTCGGCTCCTTTTCGGAATTTTTCGGGAATATCTCCGCTGCCCCTTTTTGGCATGGATGTAGGGCGGGGTGTGGGCAGGCCGCCCTACGAATCACCCGCAGGCGCAGTGTTGTTTATTTATACATACTCAAAGTCAGTATACCATAAATAAAGCGCCGTCACAAGAGTGACGGCGCGAAATTTGTCTTTTCTTGGCCACCTCCCCCGCAGAGGGAGGCAAGCGCAGTTTTACCCGTGCAGCGCACTTCTCAGGGCGGCCAGGAGCTCGGCCTGGTAGGCGGGGCTGAAGGTGCCGTGCAGCAGCTTGGGCAGGGCCTCCTCCTGCAGGCGGCGCCAGCTGTCGGCCTCGCGGCCCGGCAGGATCGGCACAAAGGCCACACCGTTGGCAGCGGCGGCCTGGGCGTCGCCCATGGCGTCGCCGACCATCATGACCTTGCGGCTCTCGTACCCGCAGGCCAGCATTGTGGCGATGGAGTTTGCCTTGCTGCCGACCTCCTGCCCGAAGATGACATCCGCATGACGGGCCAGCCCGTAGCGCTTCCACTCGCTGGCAATGGCGCTCTCGTTCGCGGCACTGACGACGGCCACATCGGCCACGGCGTGCAGCTGGCGCAGACTTTCCTCCACGCCGGGGAACGGCTCAAACGTCGGCTCCAGCGCCTGAATACGGCGGTTGCAGGCGTTGTTCCACTCCTGCAGCTTGCGCAGGGCCAGGCTGCCGGTTTTTTGCAGCTCCCGCTGCAGGCTGGCCGTGGAAAGCTCCGTCGCGGTATCGACCCAGGCGGCAATATCCTCGCTGCCCGGGATCTCGATGCCGCGGTTTTTCAACCGGTCAAACACCAGCCGGACGCTCTCAAACCGGGAGATGCCGCGGGTGATCGTGTGCAGGTTGATCTCATCCCACGCGGCAGTGATGAAATCCGCGTGGTCATCCAGCGCAAACACGCGGATGAGCTCGGGGCACATGACGGTGGAATGCTTGATGCGCACCGTGTCCATCACGCAGCCGTCGGAATCCATGCAAATCAGAAATTCACGTTTCTTGGTAAAATCCGTCAGTGCATTTGCCATAAAAACCGTCTCCCTCTATCAACTCTGCCTATAAACTCAATATGAATCTATCATAACAAAATTCCACGGCGTTTTGCAATGCCTTTTTTAAAAAAAGCATGGATTTTTGTGTAATTTCTACACTTCAATGGGGGCATCGGGGTCCAGCGTGCGGCCAATCGGAGCGTGGATCAGCAGATTGGCCATTGCGTCCGCCGGGGTGGGCTGCTTGTTGATGACAACAAGGTTCTCCCCGCGGAAGTAGCGCAGCAGACCCGCCGCCGGGTAGACGGCCAGGCTTGTGCCGCCAACGATGAGGGTGTCGGCCCCGCGGATGGCGTGCACGGCGTTTTCCATCGTCTCCTCGTCCAGCCCCTCCTCGTAGAGCACAACATCAGGCTTGACGATGCCGCCGCACTCGTCGCAGCGGGGCACGCCGTCGCCGACGCCCGCCGCATCCTCAATGAACTGCACCGGGAAGAATTTGCCACACCGCGTACAGTAGTTGCGCAGGGTCGAGCCGTGCAGCTCATACACGGTCTTGCTGCCCGCGGCCTGGTGCAGGCCGTCGATGTTCTGGGTCACGACGGCCCTGCATTTGCCCTCGCGCTCCAACGCCGCCAGACGCAGGTGGGCCGCATTGGGCTTTGCCCCGTGGACGATGAGCTTCTGGCGGTAGAAGTCAAAAAACTCCGCGGTGTGGGTCTCGTAGAAGGTGTGGGAGAGCATCGTCTCGGGCGGGTACTTGAATTTTTGGTGGTACAGCCCGTCCACCGAGCGGAAATCGGGGATGCCGCTCTCGGTCGAGACGCCCGCCCCGCCGAAAAAGACCATGCTTTTTGTTGCTGCCAGAATTTCCTCTAATGCCGGAACCATGCAAACTGCCCCTTTCGCTTTTGGCTTTTATGCCTTATAATATACCTATTATAATCTATTTTCGGAGGGATGCAAGATGCAGCGCGAAATCACACGGGAGCTGGTGCGCCGGCTGCTGCCCGGGCGCATGGCGGAGAGCAACAAGGGGAGCTACGGCAGTGTGCTGGCCGCGGCGGGCAGCATGGCCTACCGCGGGGCGGCGGCGCTCTGCACAGAGGGCGCTTTGCGCGGCGGGGCCGGGCTGGTGTATCTGGCCAGCGTCGAGCCTGTTATCCAGCTGGTACTTTCCCGCACGCCGGAATGCTGCGCCTGCGGCTGCCGCACGGCGGCCAACGGGGGCATCCACCCGCAAGACGCCGACGCGCTGCGCCGCTGGTTCGCGGACAGGCACGCCGTTTTGCTGGCCGGGCCCGGGTTGGGGGAGAGCGCCGCCGATGTCTGTAAGGCCCTGCTCGGCAGGAACGCCCCGTGGGCCGGTGCCGTGCTGGACGCCGACGCATTGAACGCACTGGCAGCGGGGAAGTACAGGGGGGATCTGCCCGCAAACACGATCCTGACGCCCCACCCCGGCGAGGCCGCGCGGCTGCTGGGCCTGACTGTGCCCGAGGTGCAGGCGGACCGCGAGGGTGCCGCCGTATCGCTGGCCGAAAAATATCACTGCGTCGCCGTTTTGAAAGGGCATCACACACTGGTTGCCGCGCCGGGCGGCACGGTCTGGCGCAATGAGACCGGCAATGCCGGGTTAGCCAAGGGCGGCAGCGGGGATATTTTAGCCGGTCTGACCGCCGGGCTGCTGGCAGCGGGTCTAAAGCAGGGCCGCACGCCCGAGGACGCCGCGGTCTGCGCGGTATGGCTCCACGGCGCCGCTGCAGACCGCTGCGCCAAGCGCCGCAGCATGACCGCCATGCTGCCGGGAGATCTGTTTGAAGATCTAGGGTGGATTTTGGGGGAGCTGGGGCGGTAAGGCTGCGGACCGAAAGGCGGCAGCACCTCCCGGGAGGCAGCCGTTCCCGGTCTTGCCACCCGCCCCTATAGGGTGTATAATAGGACTATATCTGCCAGACTCAGGAAAGGAGCCGCTGTTATGTCGCGCAAAGAAGGCCAGAAACGCAAACTGCTTGTTCTTTTGGAGATCCTCGCCCGGGAAACCGACGAGAAGCACCCCTTGAGTGTTCCCCAGCTGGTGGAAAAATTGCAGGAGCACGGCGTCGTCGCCGAGCGCAAAAGCGTCTACGATGACCTGAACACCTTAAACAACCTGCCCGACACCAAATATGAGATCGTGCAGCAGCGCGGGCGCGGCGGCGGCTACTATATGACCGATGCTCCGTTTGAGCTTGCCGAGCTCAAGCTGCTCGTCGATGCCGTCTACGCCAGCAAATTCATCACGGCGCGCAAATCCAAGATCCTGATCGACAAGCTCGGCCAGTTCACCTCCACATACCGGCAGGAGGAGCTGGACCGTAAGGTACTGGTCAGCGGGCGTATCAAGAGCACCGACGAGAAAATTCTGTACACCGTCGATGCGCTGCACGCCGCCATCACGGCAGGGGAGCAGGTCACCTTCAAATACTGCGACTGGAACCTGCAAAAGCGGATGGCCCCGCGCCACGACGGCCAGCTCTACCGCGTCAGCCCGTGGGTGCTCGTGTGGGAGAACGGCAACTATTATCTGATCGCCTACACCGAGGGGCGGCTCAAGCACTACCGCGTCGACAAGATGCAGAACGTTCACCAGCTGCCCGACACGACCCGCGAGGGTGCCGGGGAATATGCCAATTTCGACGTAAATACGTATATGCAGCAGATGTTCGGCATGTTCAACGGCCCGCTCAAGCGGGTAACGCTGCAATGCGAGAACCGCTTTGCCGGGGCGATGATCGACCGGTTCGGCACCGCGCCGATCCTGACGCCCTGCGCCGACGGCGAGCACTTTACGATGACCGCCGAGATTCAGGTCAGCCCGCAGTTCTTCGGCTGGGTAGCCGGGTTCGGCACCGGCGTCGTCGTCTCCGGCCCGCCGGAGGTCCGCGCCGAAATGAAGAAAACGCTGGATCAGCTGCAGGAGCTTTACCGCTGATTTGCAATACCGGCGTAAATATGGTAAAATAGATTGTTTAAATCTATCACCGTAGGGAGGACATCACCTCTTGCTGGAAAAGAACCAACGCTTCAAAAGCCTTTTGTATGTGCTGGCGGACGCGGCACTGCTTTTCATCGGCTTTTTGCTTGCCAACTATATCCGTTTCAATTACGTCCGCTACTTTGAGCCGGGCGGCGCAGGGCCTGCGCTGGCCGTGGCCCGGGACCCGCGCAACATCATTGCCGGGCTGGCCACGTCGCTGGTGCTCGTGCTCATCTACTGGGTCGCCGGTATCTACAGCACCACGCGGCTGCGCGGCCTGGCCGAGCGCTGCACCAAGATTGCCGTCATCAACGCGGCGGGACTGCTGATCTTCATTGGTGCTTTGTATCTGATGCACCTGGACGACTACTCTCGTATCGTACTGGCGCTGTTCTACATCCTCGGCACGGCAGGCGTCGTGATCGAGCGTATGGTCCTGCGCTGGGTAGACCGCGCCCGCCGCCGCAAGGGGCTGGGTCTGCGCCATATCCTGCTGGTGGGCGGCGGTAAATCCGCCGCGCTCTATCTGCGTGCGCTCGAGCACAACCCCTACTACGGCTTTGTCGTGGACGGCTATCTGGCCGGAATCGAAGAACCGGGTCTTGGTGTGCGCTACATGGGCAGCTATGATGCGCTGTCTGCCCGGCTCGACGAGATTGCCGTCGATGAGGTCGTCGTAGCGCTGGAGGCTGACGAGATCGAATTGCTGCCCCACGTTTTTGCCGCCTGCGACAAAAACGGCGTGCGCATCACGATGGTACCGTTCTACAGCGACTATCTGCCCGCCCGGCCCACCATTGACGTGCTGGACGAGTGCAAACTCATCAATGTGCGGCAGACGCCGTTTGACAATCTGCTCAACGCCGCTGTCAAGCGCGGGCTTGATATTATCGGCAGCCTGATCCTGATCATTCTGACCAGCCCGGTCATGCTGGTCACGGCCATCGGCGTCAAGCTGTCCAGCCCCGGGCCGGTCATCTTCAGGCAGGAGCGCATCGGCCTGAACAAAAAGCCTTTCATGATGTACAAGTTCCGCTCGATGCGGGTCAATGTGCAGCAGGAGACCGGCTGGTCCACCGACTGCGACCCGCGCAAGACCCACTTCGGCAGCTTTATCCGCAAGTTCAGCCTGGACGAGCTGCCCCAGTTCTTCAACGTGCTGAAGGGGGATATGTCCCTCGTCGGGCCGCGGCCCGAGGTGCCCTACCATGTGGAGCATTTTAAAGAGGAGATCCCGCGCTACCTTGTGCGCCAGCAGGTCCGCCCCGGCTGCACGGGCTGGGCGCAGATCCACGGCCTGCGCGGCGACACCGACATTGCCGAGCGCATCCGCTACGACATCTGGTACATCGAAAACTGGACCGTGGCGCTGGACATCAAGATCATCTTCCGCACCGTGTTCGGCGGCAAGATGGTCAACGACGAAAAACTACAATAACGCCTTGTGCGTTACCGGACGGGAGTGTCTGTAATGAGCAAAAAGGAGCCCAAGGTCGCCATCGTTCACGACTGGCTTGTCGGCTACGCCGGCGGGGACCGCGTTGTGGACGCCATGAAGCGCGTTTTCCCCGATGCCGTCATCTACACCCTTGTGTACGACCCCAACAACATGCCCGAGCACTTTAAAAGCTATGACATCCGCACGAGCTGGTTCCAGAAGGTGCCCTTCTCCAACAGGCTGTACAAGGCCATGCTGCCGCTGATGCCCCGCGCGTTTGAGGCGTTCGACCTGACCGAGTACGATCTGGTGCTGTCGTCGTCCTCCTCCTGTTCCAAAGGCGTCATCACCCGCCCGGATGCCGTACACATCTGCTACTGCCACACGCCGATCCGTTATGTGTGGGATTTTTACTACACCTACCGCGCCAACGCCAACTGGCTGGCGAAGCTCGTCATGCCCGGCCAGATGCACAAAATGCGCATCTGGGACAAGTGTGCCGCGGACCGCGTGGATTATTTCATCGCCAACTCGCATTATATCGCCCAGCGCATCAAAAAATATTACCGGCGTGACAGCGATGTCATTTACCCCTGCTGCCACATCAACGAGTCGCCTTTTGTCGAGAAGGAGGACTTCTACCTGACCGTGGGCCGTCTGACCTGGTACAAGCGCGTGGATCTGGCCGTGCAGGCCTGCACGCGCCTTAACAAGCGCCTCGTCGTCATCGGCGGCGGGGGAGAGCTGGACAAGCTCAGGGCCATGGCCGGGCCGACCATCGAGTTCAAGGGCGGCGGTCTGTCCGACGAAGAAGTGCGCAGCTACTACCTGCGCGCGAAGGGCTTCCTTTTCCCGGGTGAAGAGGATTTTGGCATCACCCCCGTCGAGGCCCAGAGCGCGGGCACGCCGGTGCTGGCCTATGGCCGCGGCGGCGCGTGCGAGAGCGTGCTGCCCGGCAGGACTGGCTACTGGTTTAAAGAGCAGACCGTCGAGAGCCTGGCCGACTGCATCGAACGGTTTGAGCGCGACGGCGTGGCCTGTTCCAAAGAGGAAATCCGTGAGCACAGCCGCTCCTTCAGCGAGGAACGCTTTGAGCGTGAGCTGAAGGAATACTGCCTGCGCCGCATGGCCGACTGGCAGCAGGAGCTGCTCGACTGCTCCCACTGGGAGAAGGAGGAACTGGATTGAACCCTATCGTCATCAACGGCACGGTACTGTGTGACAATATCACCGGTATCCCGCGCTATGTCTATGAGAATGTCGTCCGGCTGGACAAGCTGATCGAGGGCACCGGCCTGGACGTCCGCATTGCCTACCGCGACGACGGGCGGCCCATCCACCTGCCGGAGCTGAAAAACATCCGGCTGGTGCCGCTCAAGTCCATCCCGTATTTTTACAATCTGGCCGTGCTGCCCGCCTACCTGCGCCGCACCCATGCGTTTTACGTGGGCCTTGCCAGCGATATGCTGCTGACCCGCCGCAGCGTCGTGGTGCTGCACGACATCCGCCCGCTGGTCATGGATACCGACAAGGGCTTTTTCCGCTTCAAGTTCTGGGTACACTGCCTGTCCACCAAATGGTTCGCCCAGCGGGTGTTCACGGTCAGCGACAACCAGCGCCACCTCATCAGCGAGAAGCTCGGCATCCCGCTGGACAAGATCGGCATCACCTACAACGGCTGGGAGCACATGAAGAACGTCACCCCCGACGAGAGCATTTTTGACAAGATGCCCGGCGTCAAAAAAGGGGAGTACTTCTACGCCCTCGGCAGTCTGGCAAAGCATAAAAACTTCAAGTGGATCCGAGAGGTCGCCCGCCGCAGCCCCGACAAGACGTTTGTCGTCGCGGGCGGCAAGGACCTGCGTGCCTTTGGCGACGACGCCGAGGCGAAGGACACCCACAATGTGTTCTACCCGGGCTATGTGTCCGATGCCGAGAACGCCGCGCTGATGAAGCACTGCAAGCTGTTTTTGCACCCCGCCGTGTTCGAGGGCTTTGGCATCCCGCCGCTGGAGGCGCTGGCCCTGGGCGCGCCGGTCGCGCTGGCCAACGCCACCTGCCTGCCCGAGCTGTACGGCGATACGGCGCGGTATTTTGACCCGTATGATTATGATGTGGATCTTGACGCGCTGGCCGCCCAGCCCGTGGCCGCGCCCGACGAGGTCCTGAAAAAGTACAGCTGGGACAAGACCGCCGAGTTCTGGCTGCACGAGATGGAGAAGTATGCAAATCAGTAACAGCATAAACCATAAACTAGGAGAACTTCTATGAAATTTATTTCTCCCCCATCCAAAGGGACTTCACTTACATTCAAGTGCAAAGTCGGTACCACTGTTATTTGGCTGCTTTTGGGGGCTGTTTTAGGCTATTTGTTCTTAGTTATTGCGTTCTGCCTGCCCACCAATCGTATGCGCAGTCACTTAGAGAGCACACCTGATGTTTTTTATAACGGTTCTGTTGCCCTCGTAAAGGATGATTTAGCTACGCATTTGGATTACTTAACAGAAGCAACTATTTTATCCGAAGCTATCTATGATGGAAATGAAAGTCCTTTTGTGAAGGCTGCCGCCATTTATTCCGTCCTTCCACCAGAGGGAGATGAAAATTGGTCTTATCGAAAGCTAATTTCTTCACTCAGTGCAACCAACGAATCTGCCCACGGCCCATATGATCGTTATTGGCAGGGTCAGTTGGCCATTTTGAGACCACTTCTTCTGTTGCTGGATTACAAAGATATCTTACGCTTGAATACGCTTGTTCAGCTTTTCTTAATGTTATGGATTGCTCATCTGTTATCCTGTCATTCATTAACTCACCTTCTTTTTCCTCTGGCACTAATGTTCTGCTCTTTAACCCCGATAGCTACAGGCATCTGCCTTCAATATACTCCGTGTTTTCTCATTATGGCTATTGGCTGTGTTGTTCTTCTACGCCATACAAATATAATAAATAAATTTAATTGGTTGTTTTTCTTATCACTTGGCATGGCAACAAGTTATTTTGATTCATCGATTTTCTGACATATCCGCTTGTTACCTTAGGAATCCCCCTCATTCTGTATTTACAGTTAGAGACAAGTTCTCCTTCTCAACGTTTTTTCCAAATTACAACTTGCTCTTTATCGTGGGGCATTGGTTATATTGGATTCTGGGCAGAAAAATGGTTGCTTGGTTCTGTCATCTTGCAGGAAAACCTCTTTTCTGAAGCATATAACAGCATTATTCTCCGTTCTTCTCATGAAACACTGGGGCAAACCATAACCTATATGGCTACCCTAAAAAACAATCTTCAGGCATACGATTTACGTACGTGGAAAATTCTGTGGCTTCTTCTTTTCTTAGTTACTATCGTATTGGCTTTACACCGCCATTGTTTGACTTTGCATAATATTTTAGCTTTCTCCCCTTTATGTTTAGTTGCTTGTATGCCTTTTGTGTGGTACTATTTTACACAGAATCACTCCTATATTCACTTCGGTTTCACACATCGTGAACTCTCTATTACATTTTTCGCACTTAGCTGTTTTCTGGTTCAGCTTTGTAATTCAGCTCATATCGAACTTAAACAAAAAATATAGACTCTGTAACAACTTCACCGATGGAACCGCTGCACTAGCCATATAGCCTGTTGCCACCCTTGATGCAGTGCTGGAAAAGTACAGCTGGAACCGCACCACCAATTTCTGGCTGCACGAGATGGAGAAGTATGCAAAGCAGTGAAGCGGCAGCTCCCGCAGGGTAAGGCCCCTCAGGCCTCGCAA
>OIBC01000668.1_pt1 | contig 11229 bp, 9 predicted proteins | sample 1580901 | NCBI WGS metagenome assembly OIBC01 (sample SAMEA3882539, study PRJEB24775) | human gut metagenome | biome: human-associated habitat; feature: intestine environment; material: feces | place: Netherlands | collected 2009/2010 | reverse complement strand
CCAAGGTCGCTGACGGTGATGACGGATGCTGTGTAGCTCATAGCGTTTCCTCCTGCTTTCGATAGCCCAATGCGGTCGAGATCATGGAAGCCGTGACGCAGACCTGCTCCACGGCGGCGCGGAATTCCTCGGAATGAGGGCTGCGGAACATACCGATCACGCCCACGGTGTATCGTGCTTTGCGCTCCACGGTATAGACCGGTGCGGAAATGGAGCGCAGGCCGATCTTGTATTCGCCGTTTTCAATGGCGTAGCCGTTGGCACGGCACAGATCGATCTCCTGCATCAGCGCGGTCAGGTCAGTGATGGTGTGCGGAGTGAACTGGGTCATATGCTGTGCGCGCAGCAGCGCCTCGGCACTGGTGCGGGACATATGTGCCAGAAAGACCTTGCCCTGCGACGTACAGTAGATTGGCAGCCGGGAACCTATATCCGACACGACGCGCAGATTGTCCCGGGTCTCCACCTGGTCCAGGGTGATCACGCTGCCGCCCTCGCACACCGAGAGCATGACGGACGCCCCGGTCCGCTGGCACAGGTGCTCCATATAGGGGCGGGCCACCAGTGAGATGTCCCAGGACCGCTCCACTTGCCGCCCATATTCGAACAGCCGCAGGCCCAGCGTGTATTTTCCGTCCGGCGTCTGCGCCGCCACGTCATAGGTCCGCATGGTGGTCAGCAGGCCGAATACGGTGCTCTTCGGGTATCCGCACCGGGTGGCCAGTTCCTTCAGCGACAGCGGACTTTCGGCCTGACTCAGAATTTGCAGGACCTCCATGGCCTTCGCCACGGATAATATGATATTTCCATCCATCATGGCGCCGCACCTCCCGTTGCTATCAGCATACCGATTTCGTTATTCTCTGTCAAGAACGATCCGAGAAAGCTGACACAAAATAAGAGAAAACCTCCGGAAACGGAGGCTTTTTCTGCGCAGCTGAAGAACAGCGAGAAGGCCATAAAAACAGAGAGGTACTTGCGGAAACGGTCATGCTACGCTATAATACAAGGCGATCCAGGGAGAACCATTTGTAGTTTCCGGGGTGGACAGAAGCCTATAAGGAGGACCTTGTACCATGGAGAAAAAGCTGACTCATAGTAAGTGGTTTTTATACCTGACAGAGTTTTTCGCGGGAATGTCCGTCATGGCGGTGGAACTGGGCGCCAGCCGCCTGATGGCGCCGTATTTCAGCTCATCTCAAATCGTTTGGACGGTCATTATCGGCGTTATAATGGTCGCTATGGCTGTGGGCAACATCTGGGGCGGACGGATGGCGGACAAGAGCAAGTCGCCGGACCGGCTCTATGGCCGGGTCATCATCGCCGCGATCTGGATCGCGTTGATACCCTTTGCGGGCCGATGGATGATCGCCGGGATATCCTTCCTGCTGGCCACGTTTGTAACGAAGAACTTTCTGGTCTGGGCGGCGCTGGCCGCCTGCCTGGTGATCTTCGCCTTCCCCTGCGTATTGCTGGGCACCGTAACGCCGTCCCTGACCAAGTTTACAGTGGACAATCTGGATGACACCGGTAAGACCGTGGGGCAGCTGAATGCACTGAACACCATCGGCAGCATCATCGGTACCTTTGTGCCCACGTTTCTGACCATCCCGGCGGTGGGTACGGCGGCCACGTTCCTGATTTTTGCGGGTGTGCTGGCCGCTATCGGCATTGTCTACTTCATCTTTGAACGGAAAAGGACGGTCACCGGTATCATTGCGGTGGTATTGGTGGCGGGGCTGTGCTTTGCGCTGCCCACCTATAGTTTTGCCTTCTGGGAGAGGAATCTGGCCCTGGAGGACGAGTCCATCTACAACTACCTCCAGGTCAAGGATGATGACCACACCACCACGCTCTCCACCAATGTGCTCTTCGGTGTACAGTCGGTGCAGAACAAGGACGGTAAGCTCACCGGAATGTACTACGACTACGCGCTGGCAGCCCCCTGTATGGCGGGTATGGACGGTACCGATAACACTGGCCGCAGCGCCATGATCTTGGGCATGGGGTCCGGCACCTACGCCGGATACTGCGTCCGCTATTTTCCGGGCATGACCGTGCAGGGCGCGGAGATCGACGGCAAGATCGCCGATATCGCCCGCACCTATTTTGGCCTGCCGGAGGAGGTGGAGGTGGCCGTGGCCGATGGCCGGGCCTACCTGACCGCGTCGGAGGAAAAGTTTGATGTGATCATGGTGGACGCCTATCAGGACATCACTATTCCGTTCCAGCTGTCCAGCCGGGAGTTCTTCGCGGCGGTGGCGGAGCATCTGAAGCCGGAGGGCGTCATGGTGGTGAACCTGAACATGACCTCCCGGGAGGATGGCTCCATCAACCAGTACCTCTGCGATACGATGGCCAGCGTGTTTGCGTACACCTACTTGGCCGATGTGCCCGGAAACACCAATACGGAGGTGTTCTGCACCAACGCGCCTGGCCTGCCGGAGCGCTTTGCCGCCAGCCGCGCCGCGCTGACCGACGGGGACTACGCCGCCATGATGGCGGAGGTGGCCGCCGATCTGACGGTCTACACCGGTGGGGACTGCCTTCTGACGGATGACAAGGCGCCGGTGGAGGTGTTGGGTATGCGCGTGCTGGACGAGCTGATCGCCGGCGAGCTGGACTACTACCGGGAGAATTTCAGCCTGCAGGAGATACTGGGGATGCTGGGCTGACGACGGCGCTTGACAAGCCCCGCCGCCGGGGCTATGATAGCCGTGCCGCCCATCTGCCCGGTGGCCGAAACGAGGAAATGAGGTATCGCTATGGACGCAGTTGTTCTTGACCATGTGGATAAGGCCTATACCACCTACGGCACGGATATCGTCCTGACCGGCGAGACGCGGCCCAGCCGTACCCGACAGGTGCTGCGCGACCTGTCGCTGACCATTCCTGCCGGAGAGATCACTGTGATCGTGGGCCGCAGCGGCTGCGGCAAGAGCACGCTGCTGAAGCTGCTGGCGGGGACGGAGATGCCTGACACCGGGACAATACGGATTCCGGAGGGTTGGCACAGTGCCATGCTCAGTCCGGATCCCTATGTCATCACCTGGACCAGCGTGCAGCGGAATGTGGCCATGGCCTGCGGCGTGGGAAAAACGCCGGAGGAGCGCTATGAGCGCGCCAGCGAATTCGTGCGACTGGTGGGCTTGGAGGACTACGCCGACCTGACTCCGGTGGAGCTGTCCACTGGCATGAAGCAGCGTCTGGGCCTGGCCCGGGTGCTGGCGGGGCAGGCGGAGCTGCTGCTGATGGATGAACCCTTTGCCTCCCTGGACTTTTTGACCCGCGCGGAGCTGCAGAGCCAACTCCTGGCCATCCAGGAGAAGCTGCCCCGCACGATCGTGCTGGTCACTCACCAGTTGGAGGAGGCGCTGCTGCTGGGACGGCGGATCATTGTCATGCACCCGGACAGTACGATCTGTGAATTTGATCTGACGGATCTGTCCTATCCCCGGGATCTGGACGATCCGACGCTGCGGCGGCTGAAGAAGGCTATTACCGACCAATGCCGCTATACCGCATAAGAAACGGCGATGCACACTATACTTGCTGTACCATACCTGCGGCCTGTGCCGCTGAAAGGAGACTGTTATGCTTTCCGGACTGACGCAATATGTGCCCGAAGCGACCCTGACTGTTTACGACAATCTGGAATTTCTCATTCGCCTGCTGCTGTCTGCCGCCTTGGGCGCGCTGGTGGGTTTGGAGCGCAGTAAGCGCCGCAAGGAGGCGGGCATCCGTACCCACTGCATCATTGCCTGTACCTCCGCACTGTTTATGATCGTCTCAAAATACGCTTTCCTGGATTGTGTTACGCTGGATGGTCTTCGCGGCGCAGACCCTGCACGCATTGCCGCCCAGGTGGTCAGCGGCATATCCTTTCTGGGTGCCGGTGTCATATTCAAAAACGGCAACTCTATCCGCGGACTGACCACTGCCGCCGGTATGTGGGGCACCGCCGCCATCGGTATGGCTGTGGGTGCCGGTATGTATTGGCTGGGCCTGTTCGAAGCGGCTGTCCTCGTTGCCATCCAGATCATTCTCCACCGCTTCCCTGTGGGGGCGGACGCCCTCACGACCCAGGAACTTTTGGTGGAGCTGGAGGATACGGATGAGCTGCGGGCCCGTTTTGACGATCTGCTGAAGCAGCACCGCGGCCAGGTGACAGAGAGCAGCCTCACCCGTCAGGACGGCTGCCTTCGTATGGAGATCACCGTCCGGCTTGAGCCGCCGATCACCCATGATGAAGCCCTGGCCTTTATGCGGGAGAACCCCGGTGTGAAAAGAATGTCTGTATAAGCGACGCATGAAAAAGCCGGCCACCAGGCCGGCTTTTTCATGCGCAGTTGCGGTTTTCGCTGGAGTTTGCTATACTCTGTGTGAGAAGGGAGATGTTCCTGTGCTGTATACTGTTATGGCGTTCCTGCCGTTGGCGTTTTTGATCGTATATGCCCTAAAGACCCGCAAAATGGCAGATGCAATGGTCCTGGCCACTCTGCTGGCCGTGCTGCTGGTCCATCGCCAGCATTTTTTCACTGGGCTGATCGACGCCATGTATACTACACTGGGCAACAGCTCCTATCAGTTTGCACTGTGCAGTATTTTGGGCTTTGGCGGAATGATCTCGCTGTTTCAGGCCTCCGGCGGGCTCATGGGCTTCCGGGATCTGCTGGCGAAGGCGGCCAACACGCCCCGTAAAACGCTGCTGCTGGCGTGGCTGCTGTCTGTGATCATGTTCGTGGACGAGTATCTGAATGCCCTGACTACCACCATCTGCCTGCGGGATGTCTCCGATAAAAACCGTCTGCCCCGGGAGCACCTGGCGGTGCAGACCAACATTATGGCATGCTGCCTGTGCGTGACGGTGCCCTTTACCAGCTGGACGGCCTTCAGCGTGGGCCTGATCTCCGACTTCGGCCTGGGGTTCACGGATTACCTTCAGGCGGTGCCCTTCATGTTTTATCCGCTGGCGATGATGCTGGTAAGTCTGCTGCTGGCGTTGGGCTGGTTTCCGAAAGTGGGCATGCTTCGTCAGGCGTATCACCGGGTGGCCTCCGGCGGCGCAGCCTTTGAGCCGGGAGAAAAGGACGAGAAGCTGGTGGACATTGACGAGGTGGATGAGCACAATGTCTCCTCGGCTTGGAACGCTATTATCCCGCTGGCGGCGCTGGTGGGCGGCACGGTGCTGTTTGACAATGATCTGCTCCACGGTATCATCGTGTGCCTGGTGGTGCAGTTCTTGCTGTATGTGATACAGAAGCGTATGACGGTGGGAGAATACTTTGCCCGATTCTTTTCCGGCGTTAAGGGTATGACCACCATTGCTGTGGTGGTGGGCTTTGGCCTGGTGTTCAGCGACGCCAACCGTACATTGGGGTTGTTTGATATTCTCATCAACGGTATCGGAGGGGCGGTGCCCCGCTGCCTGATCGCGCCGCTGGCGTTTGTGCTGGTGGGATTGACCGTATTTGCCGTAGGTGGCTGCTGGGCGGTAATGACCATCGCTATTCCTGTGTTCATCCCGATGGGACTGGCTGCCGGGGTGGCTGCGCCGCTGATGATCGCCGCGGTGATGAGCGGCGTTACCCTGGGATATAGTCTGTGCTTCTACGCGGACGCGGTGCTGATGACCACCGCCGGCTCGGGCGTTTCCAACTTGACCACCATACGGGCGGCAACGCCCTATGCGCTGGCGGTGGGGGGCCTTTCGGTGATAGCGCTGTTGGTGGCCGGGCTGTGAAAGCAGCGGGCGGAAACAGTAATATTTTTGATAGAAGTATGGTGGTTTACAGGGCGGGGAAATCGTGGTACACTATGCGGGAACGGATATGTGCGCCGTGCGGGGGAAATGCGAGGGAAGGGAGGTGCCGCCATGCTGCGACGGATACGGGAGCTTTTTAACGACGTGTTCCGACAGGCCGATCTTGTCCTGCTGGCGCTGTGCATCGGCACGTCGCTGTTCGGCATACTGATGATCGCCAGCGCCACACGCTATATGCACACAAGCAAGCTGGTGCTGGTACAGGCGGCGGCGCTGTGCATCGGGGCGGTGCTGTATATCGTGGTGTCGCAGGTGGACCTGAACGAGCTGGCGAAGTACTGGAAGTGGATATTCCTGGTGGGCGTGGTGTTCATCCTGCTGCTGGCAACGCCCCTCGGCATTGCCGGGGATACCGGCAACAAGGCATGGCTGGAGTTCCCGTTCCTGCCGGTGAAGGTGCAGCCGGCGGAGATCGTGAAGCTGACGTTTATTATCGTGCTGGCGAAACAGCTCTCGTGGCTGAAGGAGAACCGGGACCTGCGGTCGATTTCCTCCATCGTCATGCTGGCGGCACACTTCGGCGTGATCTTTGCGCTGTACTACAAGATATCCTCCGACATGGGCAGTGCGCTGGTGTTCCTGTTCATCTTCGCGTGTATGTGTTTTGTGGCGGGGGTGGCGCTGCGGTGGTTCCTGATCGGCGGCGGCGCGGCGGGACTGCTGTTCTACGCCATGTGGGACCTGGACCTGCTGGATACCTACATGAAAAACCGGTTCATCGTCCTGTTCGACCACAGCTATGACCCGCTGAACACCGGCTGGCAGCAGACCCGGAGCCTGCTGACACTGGGCGGCGGAAGAATATTCGGGCAGGGGCTGTTTCGCGGCACGCAGACCCAAAGCGAGGCGGCGTCCAGCCTGCCGCACCGGCACACGGATTTTATTTTCTCCGTGATCGGTGAGGAGCTGGGGCTGGTGGGCTGCCTGCTGACGCTGGCGCTGCTGACGGCCATTATACTGCGGTGCCTGTATGTGGCGCGGCACGCCAAGACCCGGCTGGAGGGCTATGCCTGCATCGGCGTGGCCAGTGTCATTATCTTTCAGGTCATCATCAATGTGGGTATGTGCCTGTTCGTGATGCCGGTCATCGGACTGACGCTGCCCTTCATCAGCTACGGCGGCTCGTCGCTGGTGATGCTGTTTGCCTGTATGGGGCTGGTGTCCGGCGTACACGGGCGGGCGAAGCCCGACTGGCTGCGATAGGAAAGACAACAAAAGAACGCCGCGGCTGTGCCGGGGCGTTCTTTGTTTGTTTACACACCGGCGGGCAAAATCGGTTGTAATCAGCGGGGCGCTGTGCTATAATAATGTATCAAATCATGGGGGCACAGGGCCGTTTTTCGCTGTGCCGCCTGAAAGCGAGGGTACGCTTATGAAGATCGTGGTATTGGCGGGCGGACTGTCCACAGAGCGCCAGGTGGCGCTGACCAGCGGCACCGGCGTGTGCAGGGCGCTGCGGGAGAGGGGACACAAGGCCATTCTGGTGGATATGTTTTTGGGGTTGGAGGACTACGAGGGCGCGTTGGAGGATATCTTTGACGCGCCGGACGGCCTGTGCGGCCAGAGCCGGGTGGAGCGCGTGGAGCCGGACCTGGAGGCGGTGCGCCGCAGCCGGAGGGACCAGAGCGCCAGCCTGCTGGGCAAGGACGTGCTGACCGTGTGCCGCATGGCGGACGTGGTATTTCTGGCGCTGCACGGCAGCTGCGGCGAGGACGGCCGCATACAGGCCACGCTGGATCTGCTGGGCGTGCCCTACACCGGATCCGGGTATCTGGGCAGTGGCATGGCCATGGATAAATCCGTGACGAAGCGGATGATGGACTCTCTCGGTATTCGCACGGCTCCGTGGCACGACATCCACTATACCGAGAGCGATATCCCCCGGCTGGCGGAGGAGCTGCCGGTGCCCTGTGCCGTGAAGATCGTCAACGGCGGCAGCTCCATCGGTGTGGCGCTGCCGGACACGAAGGAACAGCTGGAGAAGGCCCTGCGCGACCTGCTGCGCTACGGCGACCATGTGGTGGTGGAGCAGAAGATCAAGGGTCGGGAGATACAGATCGCCGTGCTGGGCGACGGCTATCTGCCGGCGGTGGAGATCATCCCCAAGGGCGCCTATTTCGACTATGAGAGCAAGTATCAGGCCGGCGGCGCGGTGGAGCTGTGCCCCGCGCCTATCACGGACGCGGCGTGGAAGCAGGTGGGGGAGATGGCCCTGAAGCTGCACAAGGGGCTGGGGCTGAGCGTGTACTCCCGTTCGGACTTCATTCTGGACGCGAACGGTCAGGCCTGGTGCCTGGAGATCAACACCCTGCCGGGCATGACGCCGACCTCGCTCGTGCCGCAGGAGGCGGCGCAGGTGGGACTGAACTACGGCGAATTGTGCGAGAAGATCGTGGAGCTGTCGCTGGCGGCGCGAAAGGCGGCGCGGGCATGATGCCGCTGACGGTACAGACCATCTGCGCCGCGGTGGGCGGCACGGTGTTGCAGAGCAGCGGCGCGGCGGTGCGCGACGTGACCACCGACAGCCGCTGCGTGCCGCAGGAAGCGCTGTTCATCCCTCTGGTGGGGGAACGCTTCGACGGCCACGCCTATATCGAAAAGGCACTGGAGGCCGGGGCGGCGGGATGCCTGACGGCAAAGACGCCGGAGGCACTGCTGCCGGGGAAGTTTTACATTCAGGTGCCCGACACGCGGCTGGCGCTGAAGGCGCTGGCCGCCTGGTACCGGGGGCAGTTCCGGCTGCCGGTGGTACAGGTGACCGGCTCCGTGGGCAAGACTACCACCAAGGAGATGATCGCCGCAGTGCTGACGCAGAAATACGAGACGCTGCGGACGGAGGGGAACCTCAACAACGATATCGGCGCGCCGCTGACGCTGCTGCGGCTCATGCCGGAGCACGAGGCGGCGGTGATCGAGACGGGCATGAACCACTTTGGGGAGATACGGTATCTGGGCGAGATGGTACGGCCGGATATCGCCGTTATCACCAACGTGGGCGACGCCCACATCGAAAATCTGGGCAACACACGGCAGGGCATTTTGCAGGCCAAGTGTGAGATATTTGAAAATCTGACCCCGGAGGGCGTCGCGGTGCTCAACGGCGACGACGAGCTGCTGAACACGGTGACGCTGCCACAGATCATCCTGCGCTGCGGCGAGGGCGAGCACTGCGATGTCCGCGTTACGGACATCGACGACCGGGGGCTGGAGGGCGTGGCCTGCACCGTGACCACGGGACAGGCGGCCTATCGGCTGGAGACGGCGGCGCCGGGGCGGCACATGGTCTATCCCATGGCCATGGCGGCGGCCATCGGCGAACGGCTGGGCCTGACGGCGGCGGAGATCGCCGCGGGGACGGCGGCCTATGCGCCGGTGGGGAGCCGGATGCACCTGATCCGTATGGACGGGGATCGGCTGGTCATCGACGACTGCTACAACGCCAATCCGCAGTCCATGGCGGAGGGCATCCGTATGCTGGCTGCCAGCCGGCAGAAAAAGCGCCTGGCGGTGCTGGGCGACATGGGTGAGTTGGGCGCGCTGACGGCCCAGGCCCACCGGGATATGGGAACGCTGTGCCGGGAGTTGGGCATCGAGACCGTGGCGGTGGGGGAGAAGATGAAGGCCCTGACCGAGACAGATCCGGAGGCGCAGTGGTTCGCCGGCGTGGAGGAGGCACTGCCCGCTGTACGGGCGCGGTTCACGCCGGGGACGGCGGTGCTGGTGAAGGCGTCCCGCGCCATGCATTTTGAGAACATCGTAAAGGAATTAGAGAAAGAGTAAATGGTCGACATTCGCGTTACAGGGCTGGTGAAGTCCTTTGATCTGGAAAAGAGAATACTGGACGGACTGAGCTTTCAGGTGGACAGCGGGGAGCGCGTGGGACTGCTGGGGCGGAACGGCGCCGGAAAGACCACGGTGTTCCGTATGCTCACCGGGGAGCTGGAGCCGGACGAGGGAGAGGTACAGATCGCCGCCGGCCGGCGGGTGGGACTGATCTCGCAGATCCCCGTGTATCCGGAGGGGTACACGGTGGAGGACGTTTTGCAGACGGCCTTCGCGCGGATGTTTCGGATGAAGGACGAGATGGATGCGCTGGCCCTGCGGATGGAGCAGGGGGACAGCGGCGCGGATACGCTGCGGCGGTACGGCGAGCTGAACGCCAAATTCGAGGGACTGGGCGGCTGGGACACGGAGACGGCGGTGAACAAGGTGGCCAACGGCCTGAGCATCCCGAGGGAAATGCGGCAGCGGGAATTCGCGTGTTTGTCCGGCGGAGAGAAGACCCGGGTGAACCTGGGACGGCTCATTCTGGAGGATACGGACATCCTGCTGCTGGACGAGCCCACGAACCATCTGGACCTGCAGGCCACGGAGTGGCTGGAGGGGTATCTGCGGAGGTTCCGGGGCACGGTGCTGACCATCAGCCATGACCGGTATTTCCTGGACCGGACCGTGACGCGGATCATCGAGGTACAGGACGGAAAAGCGGAGTTTTACAGCGGAAATTACAGCTTTTATGCCATCGAGAAGGAACGGCGGTATCAGGAGCGCATGAAGCAGTACCTGAAGGAGCAGGCGAAGATCGCGCAGCTGGAAAAGGCGGCGGAGCAGATGCACCTGTGGGCTTTCATGGGCAACGACGCGCTGCACAAGCGGGCCTTCAGCATGGAGAAGCGCATCGAGCGTATGCGGACCACGGAGAAGCCCACAAAGGCGCGGAAGCTGGAGGCGCGCTTCCAGAGCCGGGAGTTCAAGGGCGACGAGGTATTGCAGATCAAGGGCGTCAGCAAGGCCTTCGGCGAGAAGCGGCTGTTTGAGGATGTGTATCTGCGGTGCGAGGGGGGCGAGCGCATCGCTCTGCTGGGCGAGAACGGCACGGGAAAGACCACGCTGCTGAATATGCTGACCGGCAGCGAACGGCCGGACAGCGGCGTTATACGGCTGGGGCCGGCGGTGAAGGCGGCGTATCTGCCGCAGGTGATACACTTCGAGCACCCGGAGAGGTCCATACTGGACACGATGCTCTATGAGCTGGACATCACGCCGCAGTCGGCGCGGAACCGGCTGGCGGCGTATCAGTTCACCGGAGAGGATGTGTTCAAGAGCGTCAGCGTGCTGTCCGGCGGCGAGCTGAGCCGCATCACGCTGGCCATCAAAAACGCCATGGCAGACAAAGACGCTGTGCCGACCGTCATTTACGATTAGATCGACAGCGGCGTTTCGGGCAAAGCAGCCAGCCGCATTGGTGAGGTACTGCGCCAGAGCGCACAGGGCCACCAGATCTTGTGCATCACCCATACAGCCCAGATCGCTGCACTGGCGGACTGCCATCTGCTGATTCAGAAAAATGTAGCCAATGACCGCACCTATACCGAGATCCATCCGCTGGATGAGGAGGGCAGGGT
>OIBC01000663.1_pt1 | contig 11342 bp, 5 predicted proteins | sample 1580901 | NCBI WGS metagenome assembly OIBC01 (sample SAMEA3882539, study PRJEB24775) | human gut metagenome | biome: human-associated habitat; feature: intestine environment; material: feces | place: Netherlands | collected 2009/2010 | reverse complement strand
GCCCTTGTTGCTGGGAATCAGGCAGTAGCCGATGAACTCCTGCACCGTGGGATCGATGAGGTTGGAGATGTCGCGGTTGGCATCCACCGCCTCGCGGATGCGGGTGGAGCTGATCTCCTCCAGCTGGGGCGGGAGCGTCAGCTCCAGCACCTTGCCGGTAATGCAGCTGTAATCCGCCGGCTCGGCGTCCGGCTCGGTGCGGCGGAAGACCACGTGGTCGAAGGTGTGAATGGAGTCCGGCGTGACGGACTTTTTGTAGGACGAGGCGTGGAGCACCACGTCGCTGCCCACCACGATGGACACGCTGCGGCCCGGGAAGGCGGCGCGCAGCTCGTGGAGGTTCTCCGGGTTGGCGATGTTCACCGGGAAGTCCTCCGGGAAAATGCTGACGTGGAACACGTCGGCCACGGCCATGGCGGCGATGCGCCGGCGCAGGCGGTAGGGCTGGGTCTTTTTGGACCAGGAGAACTCGTCAATGGCCAGCAGGACCTCGAAGCCCTGGTCGCGGATGGCCCGGACGATGCCCTTGTGGGACAGGGTGAAGGGGTCGAAGGTGCCGGGGAAGAAGGCCACGGGGCGGGGCGCGCCGAAGTCAAAGCCCTTGTGGAACAGGCGCTCCTCGGTGATGAAGCGGTAGAGCTTGCCCAGCATGGCGGCCCGGTAGTAGAACGTCAGGCCCTCGCCGGGGAATTCGTCCTGGGCGGAGAGCAGCTTGCGCTGGGTGAGCATAAAGGCGCGGCGCTTTTCGTGGCGGCCCAGCTCTCCGGAGCCGAAGACCCGGCGGCCCAACACGAACAGGGCCTCCTGCCGGGTGGCGCCGTCAATGCCGCTGAGGCCCCGCATCAGCAGGCCCAGCAGCCGTTCACGGCGGCGGCGGTAGGCGTCGTCCGTCTCTGGGAAGCGGGAGCGATAGGCATCGTACGCCTCATAGATGACGCCCACGGTATCCAGCACGGAGGCGGTAACGCGGCTGTCGGAGGAGCTGAGGTTCACGCGAAGGTCGTCCAGCACCTCATCCAGCTCCGCCGGGGGCAGCCACAGGGCAAAACGGCCCAGGTAGTCGGGGATATACTTGGTGAACTCCTGCTGGCCCAGCTCCAGGCCGCGGCACAGCTCCACCGCCACCTCGTTGCGCTGGTCGGCCGTCAGTCGGGGCGCCAGGGCCAGCAGGGCGTTGCCGGCGCTGTGGCGGACGGTGACGCGGTCGCTGACCTTGATGAGATTGGACAGGTGGGTGGCGATATGGAGGGCGGGGCTTTTGCCGCTGCGGGCAAAGTCCGTCAGCAGGCGCAGGTTGCCCTGCTTGGTGATCCACGGCGTGGCGGTCTTCAGGTTGTCCAGGAAGATCTCGGAGACCACGTCCTCCGGCAGAAGAAGGGGCGCGCCCTGAGAGAGCACATCCTGCTTGAGATAGCGCAGGGTGCCGCTGTCGCCGTCGGGGACGGCGGTCACGGCCTCCAGCGCGCGGCCGTCCTCCGGGTACAGGCGGGCGAGACGGTCCAGCAGCAGCACGGCGGCCATGCGGATGGTCAGGTCCTTACGCAGGGACAGGGCGGCGGCAAAGGCCGTCATCTGCCGGGCGCGGCTGGCCGTATAGGCCGTATCCGGCAGAGCGGCGGCGGTATCCAGCAGCTGGAAGGCGGTGTAGTCGTCCAGATCCTCCGGCCTGCGGTAGTAGGCGAACACCGGGGCCAGGAAGCGCTCCTCCCGGCCGGGGCAGTGGCTCAGCAGGGAGCCGACGGCGAATTTCAGGGTATAGCCGATCCAGCGGCGGTGCTGTGGCATGAGCTTATGGTCGGGATACAGTATCTTGTCCAGATAGAGCCTCCACTGGTCCACGTCGGTGATGGCCCGGGGGTCCGGGCGGATGTCGGTGGGGCGCTCCTTGACATAGCCCTCGTGGAAGCCCGCGATGATCTCGCCGATCAGCGCCGCCGCCTGACGGCGGATATCGCCCTCGCGGTGCATCAGCAGCTCGTAGAGGAACGTCAGGGTCTGGACCTTCTGTGGGATATGCAGATAGAGGGAGTAGGACTCCATCACCGCCAGATAGGCGCGGAGACGGCGCCAATCCGTCTCGCCGCGGGCCTCCTCCAGCAGACGGGCGAAGCTGCGCTGGTCGGTGAGGCGGTGCATCAGCTCCATATTGTGGCCCACGCAGCGGAGCGTCAGGGCGCGGAGGGCCTCGTCGTCGGTCATAAGGGCGGTGTGCTTCTCCGGCAGCGGGGGCGTATCGCCGCCGGACATGGTGACATCCACGCCGCAGCTGACCATGAACTGCTCAAAGTCCTCCAGCCGGGCGTAGACCCGGGTATAGCGCTTCTGCTTCTCGCCGTCCACGTCGTCCAGCTTGTCCAGGATCACCTGAAAGGCCTGAGCCAGGGTGGAGATACGCGTGATCTCCCGGCCCTGCGCATCGTGGAGCTGCTTGACGCGGAAGTCGGCGTAGATCAGCAGCAGCGCCTCCACGGAGAGGTAGTCGGGCTCCAGGTCCCAGACGGAGTGGTTGGCGGCCACGTGGCCGATATCGGTCATCCGGCGGCGGCGGAACCACTGGTCGGTGTAGAAATAGTGCAGGTAGGGCACGCGCTCGCCGGGGCGGCAGCCGAACTTGCCCAGATCGTGGCCGGCGCCGGCGCCGGAGACCAGGGCCACGTCCACGGCCACGCCGCTTTTCCGCAGGGCGCGGGCGGCGGTGACGGCGATGTGGTGGACGCCGGCGATATGCTCAAGGGTGCGGTAGGGCGTGACCTCCAGGCCCAAACGCATCAGCTCATAGACGAACTCCCGCCTCCACAGGCGCAGGAAGCGCTGATAGGACGGGGCACAGGGACTGCCGGCCAGCTCATCATCGGTCAGGAAATCGAAGGTCCAGGCCGGGTCGTGGGGCAGCAGCTCCGCCTCGGCGGCAAACAGCACCTGCAGCACCGACAGCAGGAACACCGCACCGGGGGCGAAGGGCTCCGCATCGGTCTTTTCCGGGTAGAGCAGGCGGCGGGCATAGTCGTAGGCATAGGCCAGCCAGCCCTCGGACGGTTCGCCGGGGCACAGCGTCTCCAGCTCCGGGCGGCAGAGGGCCAGCACGTCGGCGCAGCGGAGGCGCGTGCCGCTGAACAGCCCGGCAAAGCGCTGCATATAGCCCTCGGCCTCAATGGCGCGGAGCAGGGCGTCCCCGGGGGCAAAATAGTCCGCGGCGGGACGGTCGGAAAGGCGGCGGCGCAGGGCCAGGTCCATCTGGCGGATACGTTTTTTGTTCATGGCAAACCTCCTGCCGGTGGTATCGTACGCGGGCCGTATCCGCCGAAAGGCGCCCGTACACCGGTAAGATGTCCGGGATGGACACGGCACACCATAATAATAGGACACTCCCCCGCACGCTGTCAATATTCCGCGGGGCGTTTTGCCACCGTTTTGATACGGAACCTTAGTAAGGTCTTAAGCGTGTGTTCACGATTTGTTCACATTTTGAGGGCCAGGCGCATGATATGATATTGTCGGGGGCAGCGGCGGAACGGAATGACAATTTCTGCCGTCTAAGTAAATAGGCAAATCATCCCGCAGGCGCGCGGGAAGGAAAAGGAGAACACAACATGAAAAAAGCGGCTTTTGTACTGGCGCTGGTGATGCTGCTGGGCTGTGTGTCCGGCTGCGGCGCAGCGGAGGGCGAGGCCTCCGTGCAGTCGGTGTCTATGATCTGCGGGCTGGGGTCCGTAGGTCTGGCGGACCGGTTCGCAGGCATCGTCAGCCCGCTGGGCGAGACGACCATCAAGAAAAACGACGCCATGACCATCGACACCATCAAGGTGAAGGTGGGCGACAGCGTGAAAAAGGGCGACGTGCTGCTGACCTATGACCTCAGCCAGATCCGCACCGACCTGGAGATGGCCCAGCTGGAGCTGGAGCAGCTGAACGCCACGCTGGAGGACCAGCAGGCGGAGCTGGAGCGTATACAGAAGCTGATGGACAGCACCTATGACGACGCCACCAAGCGGCAGTACGCCTTGGATCTGCGGGAGCAGAACGTGAAGGTGCTGGAGACGAAGGCCAACATCGCCACCAAGAAAAAGGACATTGAGAAGCTGAAGGCCAACACCGCCGACAGCACCGTCAAGTCCCCGGTGGACGGCGAGGTGCAGTCCCTGAACCCGGACGGCGGCACGGACAACTCCGGCAACGCCCTGCCGTTCATGACCATCGTGGAGACGGGCGGCTTCCGCATCAAGGGCTACGTGAATGAAAACAACGCCAGCGTGCTGACCGAGGGCACGGCGGTTGTCATCCGTTCCCGGGTCAGCGACCAGACGTGGAAGGGCAGCATCAGCTCCATCGACTGGAACAACGCCCAGCAGAGCCGCAGCGACTACGGCGACAGCGACACCGCCATGTCCAGCAAGTATCCCTTCTATGTGACGCTGGAGGGCGACGGCGAGGGCCTGCTGATGGGCCAGCACGTGTACATAGAGCCGGACTACGGTCAGGAGGACACCCAGGACGAAAGCCTGATCAACCTGCCCAGCTACTTCATCAACGACGCCGAGGGCAAGCCCTGGGTGTGGGCTCAGAACAGCAAGGGCAAGCTGGAGAAGCGGAGCGTCACCCTGGGCGAGTACAACACGGAGACGGACACCTATCCCGTGACGGACGGCCTGACGGCGGAGGACTATATCGCCTATCCCGACGACAGCCTGAAGGCGGGCATGACGTGCATCACCTATGACGACGCCACCTTTGACCCCAGCGCCGGCGGCAGCACGGGAGATATGGACGGCATGGTTGACACGGACGGCATGGAGGATATGGACGGCACGGGCAGCATGGACGGCATGGACGGCGGCGATATGCCCGCTGAGAACGACACCGTCACGGACAACGGCAGCACCGCAGCCGTGATTCCCGGCGGCGCGGCCGCCTCCGCGCCGGCGGTCATTCCGCCGATGGAGGGCTGAGCATGATTTTGGAAATGCGCGATATATGCAAGGACTACCCCATGGGGAAGTCCGTGGCACATATCCTGAAAAACGTGAACCTTGACGTGGAGGAGGGGGAATACCTGGCTATCATGGGTCCCTCCGGCAGCGGCAAGACCACGCTGATGAACCTGATCGGGTGTCTGGACGTACCCACCAGCGGCAGCTATCTGCTGGGCGGGCGGGACGTGACCACCTGCAACAACAAGCAGCTGGCGGAGGTGCGGAACAAGGAGCTGGGCTTCGTGTTCCAGAGCTTTAATCTGCTGCCGAAGCTGACGGCGCTGGAAAACGTGGCGCTGCCCCTGCTGTACGGCGGGGTGAAGAAGGCGGAACGGCTGGAACGGGCCCGGGCCGCGCTGGAGACGGTGGGGCTTTCCGACCGGGTGGACCACCGGCCGGACCAGCTGTCCGGCGGACAGTGCCAGCGGGTGGCCATCGCACGGGCCATCGTGGGCAATCCGAAGCTGCTGCTGGCCGACGAGCCCACCGGTGCGCTGGACAGTGCCAGCGGCGCGGCGGTGATGGAGCTGTTTCAGCAGCTGCATGACGGCGGCTCCACCATCATCATGATCACCCACGACCATTCCATCGCCAACCACGCCGCCAAGGTCATGACCATACGGGACGGCGTACTGTCGGGAGGTGACGACTATGAGTGAGAAGCTGACGCTGCGGGAAAAGCTGCATATCGGCGAAAAGCGCCCCGACGGCGAAAAGCCGCGCATGAGCAAGAAGCTGAAAAAGGGCATTATCGCCGCCGCCTGCGTGGTGGGCGTGTGCGGCGCGGTGTGGGGCGGACTGACCATCGCCAGGAACGCCCAGCGGGGCGACGTGAACGTATACGCCGTCAACGAGTGCGCCATGACCGACTACTGGGGGGACACCTCCAACACCAGCGGTATGGTGACCACGGACAAATTGCAGAAGATCTACATCTCCCAGAGCCAGACGGTGAAGAAGGTGTGGGTCAAGGAGGGCGACAGCGTCAAGAAGGGCACGGTGCTGGTGAGCTATGACTCCACCCTGACACAGGCCACCGTGGAGCGCGCCAAGATCGACTATGACCGGCAGACGGAGAACCTGGAGGTCATGAAAAACGAGCTGGAGCTGCTGAAGAAGGCGAAGAACAAGGAGACGCTGGAGGCGGAAAAAACGAAGCTGGAGGCGGAGCTGCAAGCGGAGATCAGCCGACTGGACGGCGCCGGCGGGTACGACCCCGAGAAGGCCGTGGTGCCCGGACTGGTGACGCCTATGGCCGAGGGCTCGGGCAACAGCAAGGATAAGCCCATTTACTACTACTGGCTGACCAACAAGCCTCTGAGCGATGAAGTGCTGCGGAACCTCCTGCATGGTGCGGAGATAAACCGGGCCACACCTATGGATAAGACCCCGACAGTGAGCACCTATCTGGTATTGGTGTCCCGGGACAAGGATAAGATGGGCGGTATGCCCACCAGCCGCGGCCTGCTGATAACAGAGACATTTACACCGAACAGCACAGAGCAGCCTGTTGAGGGTGCACCCATTTCCGGCACAGTGAGCATTTCCTTCCGGTTCTGCGATCTGCCGGAGTACATCGACCCGGAGCGCACCTACGACAGCGACAAGTACAAAGAGCTGACCCGGAAGATTGCCCAAATCCAGGAGCTGCTGGAGTCCTCCATGACCCAGCTGGATCTGAACAAGGCCATTCTGGAGAAGGCTCAGGCAGTAAAGGAGCAGGAGGTCAACCTGAAGGTGGCGAAGCTGAAGCTGGACAAGAAGCTGGCGGAGCTGGGCGACGGCAACGTGTACGCGGAGTTCGACGGCACGGTGAAGACCGTCCGCGACCCGGACGAGGCCTATAACAACAGCGAGGCCGTGGTGGAGCTGTCCGGCGGCGGCGGATATTACGTCACCGGCACCCTCAGCGAGATGGATCTGGGCAGCGTGCAGGTGGGCGACAGCGTATCCATCAGCAGCTGGATGACCGGAGCGGCCTGCGAGGGCACCATCGTGTCCATCGACGACTATCCCACCAGCAACGGCAACAACTGGGGCGACGGCAACAGTAACGTGTCCTACTACCCCTTCAAGGTGTTTGTCACCGAGGACGCGAATTTGCAGCCCAATGACTATGTGGATATACAGTACCAGAAGGACACCAGCGCGGAAGAAAGCGGCAGCTCACTGTATCTGCAGAGTATGTTCATCCGGACCGACAACGGCAAGAGCTATGTGATGGCCCGGGGCGAGGACGGCAGACTGGAGCAGCGGTGGGTACAGACCGGCCGGGATCTGTGGGGCAGCTACACCCAGATACGGGGCGGGCTGACCATCGACGACTATGTGGCGTTCCCCTATGGACGCGACGTGGTGGAGGGTGCCCACACCCAGGAGGCCACGACCGACCAGCTGTACAACTACGGCATATAAAGGAGGCGGGATAACCATATGTTAGAAAATATAAATCTCGCCTTTCAGGGCGTGTGGAGCCACAAGCTGCGGTCGTTTCTGACCATGCTGGGCATTATTATCGGTATCGCCGCGATCATCACCATCGTGTCCACCATTCAGGGCACCAACGAGCAGATCAAGCAGAACCTGATCGGCGCGGGCAACAACGTGGTGCGGGTGACCATCGGCGCCACGGACAGCCAAAACTATTTCGACCTGAACTACTCGGCGCTGCCGGAGGGTATCGACCCAGTGACCCGGGAGATGCGGGATGAGATGGAGAAGCTGGGCAGCGTGTCGCTGGTGAGTATGTACTACTCCCGGGATTGGTGCGACAACGTATACGTGGGCAATACGGCGTTCAGCGGGTCGCTGTACGGCGTGGACGACCACTATCTGACGGCCGTGGACTACGCGGTGAACTACGGACGCTCCTTCACGGCGGCGGACTATGAGAACCGGCGGAATGTGGCGCTGATCGACGCGAAGTCGGCAAAGTCGCTGTTCCAGGGCGAGAACCCCATCGGCGGCACCATCGAGATCAACGGGATGCCGTTCACCGTGGTGGGTGTGGTGTCCTCCCGGTCCAGCAGCGGACCGGTAATCAACAACTTTAAGGATTATCAGATGTACGCCGGCAGCACAGCGGGCACCATCTTCATCCCGGACGTGTGCTGGTCTGTGCCCTATCGGTACGACGAGCCGCAGTACGCCGCCGTCCGCGCCACCAGCACCAACGACATGACCGCCGCCGGCGACAATGTGGCCAAGTATCTGAACGAGAACGCCATCCGGACCACGAAGTACAAGTACGAGTCCAAGGACCTTCTGCAGCAGGCCAGCGACCTGCAGAGCCTGTCGGAGAGCACCAACAAGCAGCTGATCTGGATCGCCGCCATCTCTCTGGTGGTGGGCGGCATCGGCGTGATGAACATCATGCTGGTGTCCGTGACAGAGCGCACCCGCGAGATCGGATTGAAGATCGCCATCGGCGCGCAGCAGAGCCGCATCCTCTGGCAGTTCCTGACGGAGGCGGCGGTGCTGACCAGCATGGGCGGCATACTGGGCGTGGCCACGGGCATCGGCCTGGCGGAGATGATGTCCCACATCATGGGGACACCGGTGGCCATCAGCGTACCGGCGTGCATCATCGCCGTGGCCTTCTCCATGGTCATCGGCGTGGTGTTCGGCCTGGTGCCGGCCATGAAGGCATCGAAGCTGAACCCCATCGAAGCCCTGCGGAGAGAATGATACGCAGAAAGAAAAGACCGGCTTTCGCCGGTCTTTTTCTCTGTCTGCTCCCGGCGAAGACACAGCGAAAGCAGAAAACAGCCCCCGGCAGGGGGCTGTTTCTTTATTTACTGCGGCAGCTCGCCGGGGGCGACCAGGATGATCTTGTCGGCCCGGTCATAGTCGCTGTACGCCTCCTTGGTGCTGCGGAGGAGCGTACCGTCGCCGGCGTAGACGTTGCGGTAGGTCTGGACGGCGTAGCCGTTGTGGCCGTACTGCTCCACCTCGGTGGTGCCGGGGGCCACGGACTCGGACTCCTGATAGACTGTCTTGCGCTCGGAGTAGGAGAGGAACTGGTTGGTCATCTCCACATAGTGGTCGTCGGTTTTGGTGCCCAGCAGGGTGATGGTCAGCTGGTTGGTCTCGTCGTTGTAGCTGGTGGTGATCTTGATGGGGTAGTTGGTGCTGTTGCGGAAGGCAAAGTCCGGGCCGCCCCAGCTGACCGTGGCATCACAGCCCGTGACGGGCATATAGCCGGGGTCGAACATATGGGCGTAGCGCAGGACGATCTGCAGGTCCGCCATGAGGGCGGAATAGTACAGCGTGGAGGATACCTGGCAGATACCGCCGCCGATGGAGGTAACGGTCTTGCCGCCGGAGTAGGCGGCGGCGGGCTGGAAGCCCCGGGCCTCGGTGCGCTGGCCCACAGTGGCGTTGTACCAGAACTCCTCGCCGGGGTTATAGATACGGCCGTTGATGGCGGCGGAGGCCAGCTTGATGTTCTGGCGGCGGCCCCAGGGGCCGGCGCAGGTGGTGGTGCAGGTGCCGATCACGTCCCGGAACATGGCCTGCTCCAACTCCTCGGTGGCGGCGGGCGGGAACTGCACCTGGGCGTCGGCCAGGAATTCCTCGCCCGGCTGGGCGGCGTCCAGTTGCTTTTGCACCGTCTCCACATCGAACTGTACGCCCACGCGGGACTGGGTGGGCTTGCCGGTGGATTTGTCGCAGATGGCGGCGGCCATGGTGCCGGCGATCTCGTCGTGGAGCGCCTGCACGTCCATGGGCGCGGCGGTGTGGGCCGCGAACACACATTCCACGGACCGGGCTGCCGCGGACAGGTCGCGGCTCTCGAAGCGCTGCGCCAACTCGGCGCGCAGCGCCGCCGCGTCCAGCTTCTCGCCGTCCTGCTGCTTGGTGATGTACAGGCCCTCACCCTCCGCCAGCCGGTAGCCGCCGTCCGTTACGGTGCAGCCCACGGTGTCGGACAGCTGTTCACAGGCGGCGGTAAGCTTCGCCTCGTCCACGTCCAGCTGGGGCGTGACATCCACGGCCCTGAACCAGCTCTCGATAAAGCGCCAGCCGCCGCGGAGGAACGCGGTCACATCGCTGCCCCAGCCCCGGTCCTGCACGTCGCAGCCGACAGCCTTGGAGACATAGACGGGCAGAACGGTGACGCCCAGGTCGGAAAGGGTGGTGCTGCCGATCTCCTGCCCGTCACGGGTCAGGCGGATGGTCATGCCGTCCAGCAGGGCACTCCCCTGCTCCGTCCAGCGCTGCTCGGCCTCCTGCGCCGACAGGCCGGACATATCCATGCCCAGCACGGAGGTGTTGGGAAACGCCGTGTGGGAATACAGCGCGTTGGCGGCCACACAGCAGCCCGCGTAGGCCAGCACCAGCACCGCCGCGGCGATGCCGATGATCAGTCCGGCTCTTTTGCCGGGGGTCTTGGGAGGCTTTTCTTCCGGGGCCGCGCGCTTGCCGGCCGTCTCCGGCGCGGGATCGGCGGTAACAGAGGACATATTCAACTCGTCGCTCATGGTGTCCCCTCCTTTGTATCATCAGGTTTGGGCAATACCGGCAAAATGCCGTGCCGTTACTGCATTGTATCACGGTTTGTCAAGGAATGGGTTACAAAAGCGTTACGACACCTCTTTCTGCGGCTTTGCGCGGGGAATGGTAACGGTGATGCAGATGGTGTCCTCCGTATCCCGGCGGGAGACTTTGGCGCCGACGCCGGCGGTCTGCATGAGCCTGACGCCCCGGTCCACGCTGTTGAGGAACAGCCGGACGTCCTTGATGATATACGCGCTGCGGCGGCGGGGCTGCGTCGTCTGCTTCTGTGTGACCAGACGGTCTATGTAGGCCTCGGCATCGGCGACGTTCAGCTGGTTTTTGCCGATGTGTTCGACGGCGGCAAGGCGCTGCTCCGGGTCCTCCAGACGCAGGAGGGCACGGGCGTGGCGCTCGGTCAGGCCGTAGTGGTGCAGAGCCTCCGCCACCGGCTCCTCCAGCCGCAGCAGACGCAGCTTGTTGGCCACGGCGGACTGGCTGCGGCCCAGCCTTTCCGCCGCCTGCTCCTGCGAGAGGTCGTAGGTCGCGATCAGCCGCGCGATAGCCGCAGCCTCCTCCAAGTAGTGCAAATCGCGGCGCTGGAGGTTTTCGATCAGCGCAAGCAGCGCGCTCTCCTCCTCGCTCGAGCGCGCGAGCAGGCACGGCACCTCGCGCAGTCCCGCGAGCTTTGCCGCGCGCAGCCGTCTCTCTCCCGCGATGAGCTCGTAGCCCTCGTCCGTGCGGCGGACGGTCAGCGGCTGGAGGATGCCATAGCGGCGGATGCTGTCGCTCAGCGAGCGCAGCGAGGCCTCGTCAAACTCGATGCGCGGCTGGTTGGGGTTGGGGCGCAGCGCGTCGATGGGCAGGTCGAGCACG
>OIBC01000662.1_pt1 | contig 11353 bp, 7 predicted proteins | sample 1580901 | NCBI WGS metagenome assembly OIBC01 (sample SAMEA3882539, study PRJEB24775) | human gut metagenome | biome: human-associated habitat; feature: intestine environment; material: feces | place: Netherlands | collected 2009/2010 | reverse complement strand
CATAATCTTCGAGGTATTTTTTCTGATGGTAATGGAATTACTCTCGCCATTCAGGTCATCATCTCTTGATAATCTCTCATAAAGTGCTGTAATCTTTGAAGTCCTTGACATTCTCTTAACCTCCTTCCTTATGTATTTTCAATTTAGGACAGTTAATTTTATCGTCCTATTAAAGTATAGCCCTCGGGGGCAAGCTCTATCGCGGTAACACTCTCGCCAAACGTAGAGGCCCACGCATCAAAGTTCAGCAGGCCTTCCTGCTCCAAAAGCCCATATTGCAGATACCGCATCATGATGTACATCTCGGTCATCGAGTTGGAAATCGGCGTGCCGGTGGCAAACACAATGCCGTGCCCGCCGGTCAGCTCGTCCATGTACATGCACTTCATGTACATGTCGCTGGCCTTTTGGCTTTCAGTCTGGGAGATACCAGCCACACGGGTCATCTTGGTGGTGACCATTGCATTTTTGAAATAATGCGCCTCATCCACCATCAGACTGTCCACGCCCAGCTCCTCAAAGGTGATGACGTCATCCTTGCGGCTCTGGTCGTTGAGCTTGTCCAGCTTCCGTTGCAGCTGCTTTTTCATGCGCTCCATCTGCTTGATGGTGAAATTCTCGGCGCGCTGGGCCTTCAATGCAGCGGTCTGTGCCACTACATCGTCGATTTGCTTTTGCAGGTACATTATCTGCCGTTCATCGGAAAGCGGTATCTTTTCAAACTGACTGTGCCCGATCACGATAATGTCAAAGTTGCCTGTAGCAATGCGGGCACAGAACTTCTTGCGGTTTGCTTTTTCAAAATCCGTCTTGCGTGCCACCAGAATTTCCGCATTGGGGTAGAGCAGCAGCGCCTCGGACGCCATCTGTTCGGTCAAATGGTTGGGTACTACGATCAGCGTTTTATTGCAAAGACCCAGGCGCTTCTTCTCCATAGCGCTGGCGACCATCTCGAACGTTTTCCCAGCCCCCACTTCGTGTGCCAGCAGTACATTGTTGCCGTACAGCGCATGGGCAATGGCGTTGCGCTGGTGGGGACGCAGCGTAATTTCCGGGTTCATGCCGGGAAAGCGCAGATTGCTGCCGTCGTATTCCCGCGGGCGGATGCAGTTGAATTTGCTGTTGTACAGGCTTACCAGCGCTTGCCGCCGCTGCGGCTCCTTGAAAATCCATTCTTCAAACTTGTCTTTTATCAAGCATTGCTTTGCATAGGCAGCCTCGGTGGCGGCGTGGTTCAGCACGCTTTTTTTGTTTCCCTCTGCGTCGGTAACTGTATCAAACACCTGCACAGGCCGCAGGTTCAGCGCAGCCTCTGTGATTTCATAGGCATTCTTGCGGTTCGTACCGTAGGTGACAGTTGCCTTGATGCTGCCGTTGCCGTAGCGCTTGTTCGTGATATTCCACTCACCGGTGAACGACGCAAACAGAACCTTCACGGAAAGGCGCGTGGACAACGGCGGCTCCAAAAGCTCCATGAGAAAATCCTGAATGTATTCAGGCGGTATCCAGGTGGCACCCAGCCGCACCGCAATTTCACTGGCGTCGAGGTCCTTCGGCTGCACCTGCTCCAGCGCCTTCACATTGACTTGATAGTCAGGGTCGGACCCAGCGGCCAGCCGGGCAACGGTCAGCTTTTGCCGCACATTGCCCGAAAGATATTCATCTGCCGGCAGATAGACCGGCTCGGATTGCTCCGGGTCACGGAAGATAACGCCGGTCAAATCTCGGATGATTTCGTCCTGCGCTTTTCCCGTGACCTGCGCCATGTAGGTAAGGTCCACGCGGGCCTTCTCCGTCAGGCTCAGCACCAGCGCTTCATCGGCGGTGTCCACATGGTCTACCACCTGGGCCGGGCGGATGGTCCGCTTCGTGAACATATCCGTCTTGCCCCTGTAATGGCCCTCGCTGTCGATGTCCTCCAGCGAGCAGAGCAGGAAATACCCGGAATCCTCACGGAACGCCGAAGCCGTGCCGCGGCTGTTGATTAGCCCATACGTATCGTGGTAGGAATCATACTGGGCGGTCAACTGCGCTTGCAAAGCGGCAATCGTTTCATCGGGCAGATTGTCCAACTGCGCCCGAATCACCTCCCGGCAGGTATCCCGCAGGGGGACAAGCGCCTTGATGCGGGCTAACGCGGAGGTACTGGCCTTCACGGCGCGCATCTTGGAATTTTCGCGGTAATAAACTGTGTCGCCTTTAACAACATAGCTAAAATTTCGTGTGTCTGGGTCGGCATCGAGCGTGTTGCTTTCCTCCTGCGCGTCCTCCCGGTCATCCGCCAGTGTATACTCGGCCTGTAAATTGGCAAAAGCTGCATCAAGCTGACCTTCCAAAGGCGTGCCATTTTCCAGCGGTGCGCAGGTGGGGCGCTGTCCGTAGGGGCCGCTGACCATCTGCATCTCACCGCAGATCATCTCGGGATGGTCGATGAAATACCGGTTCAGCGGAATGCCGTTCGCGGTCTCACCCACATGAATCCACGGTACGTCCTGCTCCAAGACCCGCCCACGCTTTTGCAGAAACAGAATGTCCGAGGTGACGGTTGTACCTGCCAGCGCGGTAAAGGTATTGTTGGGCAGCCGCACCGCGCCGATCAAATCACAGCGGGCAGCCAGATACCAGCGCACGCTTTCGGACTTTTTATCCATCGTGCCGGAGGTCGTTATAAATGCCATAATGCCGCCGACGCGGAGCTTGTCTACGGTCTTGGCTAGAAAGTAATCGTGAATTTGAAAGTGCAGCTTGTCGTATTGGCGGTCCGTGACCTGATACTGCCCAAACGGCACATTGCCGATAGCCAAATCAAAGAAGCTGTCCGGCAGATCGGCTTTTTCGTAGCCGCAGATTTGAATTTTGGCTTTCTGGTATAGCTGCTGCGCGATGCGGCCCGATACACTGTCCAGCTCGACACCGTAGAGCTTTGCATTGTTCGTATCAAAGCTGCCGCTGCGGTGTCCAAAGAATGCACCCACACCCATGCTGGGTTCCAGCACATTGCCGCCCACGCAGCCCATGCGGGTCAATGCACGATACATGGCATGGATGACGGCGGGCGGCGTGTAGAACGCTGTCAGCGTGGATTCCTGCGCGGCGGCATATTCCTCTGGCGTCAGCAGATCCTTTAGCTGTTCATATTCGCTGTGCCAGCTGTTCTTGTTGGGGTCAAAGGCATCGGCCAGACCGCCCCAGCCGAGGTATCCGGCCAGAACATCCTGCTCGGCTTCCGTGGCCGGTGTGCCGCGCTGCTCAATTTGCTTGAGTGTCCGAATTGCATTTAGGTTTGCAGCAAACTTGGCCTTTGCCCCTATGGGAATCTCCGGCTCATAGGGTGCAAGGTAGTTGGTGGGGGCTTGCGCGGCGGACTCGTCGGTAGGAAGGACGTTTTCCTGCGGCTCGTGTTCTTCCACCTCATCGAGGTCTATTTCCATGAGGCTGTCAAAATCGAGATTAGAGAGCACCGCTTGGTTCAGATCATCGAGTGAGCCATACCGTTCCTGCGCGTAGAGAGTATCGTCCACCAGCTTGGTGACAGTGCAGTGCTCCAAGTCGGCATACACCTGAATGACGTGTTTCTCATCCTCGGTAGTGGTATAGCCTAAATCGATTCGTGTCAGGTCCGAAAAGTCCGGCTCGGTGATCTCAAATTCGTCCTTGAGATAATCCTCAATGTAGGATAGCGCCTGTTCCGTCTGCGTTTGCACAAGGGCTTCGTGCTGCTGCTCGGAGAGCATCATACCGCCGTTGCGCGGGTTAGCGTCCAACTGCCGCTGAAACTCCTCCCGACTGATGGCGCGTCCGATCAGGGGAACTTCCTCATCCCGTAGATGCACGTCAAACTGCCCGATGCGCTCCACCGTGAATCGGTGGTCATCCTCCAAGTAGACAACGCTGCCCTCGGTGCAAATCGGTCTGGTATCGGGTACATTGCCGGGTTCATCGCGCACCGCACTGGCGGCCTCTTGCTGTTCGGCAGCCCATGCGGGATACTGCTCCAACTCCTGCGGTGTCAAAAAGCGCTGCATCTCGATCAGATAGGCAATGCGCTTGGCTGCGGCCCGCCATGGCAGCCTGCGCTCAAAGCGACCTTCCTCGTTTGTCAAAATCAGCTTCAGTCCGGCAGGGCCATGGTCCACCCAGCCATGAGCACCGCTTTGGTAATCCCATGACCGACCACCGCTACCGTATTCCTTCTTCAAAAAAGCGGCGTGGTCGCCCTGCGTGGTGGTGAACTGCTGATAAATACGGAATTTGCTGTTTTCAAAATTGCTGCCCGCTGCCAGAGCCAGGTTGATTTCCTCGTCTGTGATAACGCTGCCGTCATCCATCTGCGGGGCATTGTAGTCTGCAACAGGCAGGGTGGAGCGAATGACGGTTTCCTGCTTTTCCGGGGTGAGAAAATCATCTTTTTCAAACTTGTCATCTTCCGCGCTCGTCGGCGCACCGTCAGGCAGTTCAAAGGAAAGCTGTTCCTCTGCCTGCGGCGGTTTTTTCGGGCCGATGGTCGCAATCAGCTCATGCTGTTCAATCAAGTCGTTCAACGCATTGGCAACGGCACGCCACGACAGCAGCGTTTCCGCGCTGCGGGTCAGATACGCGCCCTGCCAGACAAGCAGGCCATTGTCCTGCCTGTGAAAGCCCACGCGGGTATCATCGGCCAGCAAAAGCTCTGTAAAAATATCCTTGTAGCTTTCCCGCACAAAGCGCAGCCGGTCAATGAGCAGGGGATTCTTACTAAAAAAGGTAAGATACTCAGCGTTAGACGCACGGGAAGAAGTCTCCGCAGCCAGCAGCTGCGGCAGCAGCGTGGGCGGAAATCCAGGCAAAGCAAAAGCGGAGGGCGATTGCTCGCTCTCCGCCTGTGCGGGTGTTTCGGTTAAACTTCGTACAGCATCGGAAGGACTGCTTCCTCCGCCTGCTTCTTCAGGCTGTTGGTCAGCTGTGCCCAGCCCAGCGGGTTCGTCCTGCGGTCCGGCATCGGGGTGGTCTGCATCAGCTCGCGCAGGGTCTTGTCCACCATCTGCTGTGCTGTCCGTCCGATTCGATTGCAGCTCGTCAGCAGCGTGCCCTCCAGCATCAGCTGGTCGCAGAGCGTCGGCTCGTTCTGCTCCAGATATTCCAGACGCAGCCTCGCGTAGCGGTTCAGGTACGGGTTCGGCTGGTTCGGCAGGGAAAGGCTCGGAATCAGGTAGCCTTCGCGGTTTTTCGTGTACGTCATGAGTAACGGCCTCCTCTCGGCTGTTCAATTGTGTTGGTGTGCTTTCATTATGAACTGGTTCGTGCGGTATTGCAATGCTGTCACGGTTTAGTCGCAGCGCCTCGCGCCCAATGGCATCCAGCATCGGCTCTGCGGCTGCCTGTACATAGCCACCCAAGCAGAGTGAAATCTGATAGGTGTCGAACTGGCTGACGCTTTTGAATGCAGGGAAATCCTCGTCCTGCACCGGCAGCCCGATTCGCAGCAGTGCCATGTAGACAGCACTCTGCGTGACCAGTGCCTGCAAGAGCTGCATCTGCTCGTCAGGCTGCGCCAATTGCAGGGTACTGTCCGCCACATTGCGTTCCAGCATGCGGCGGGCACGATCAGCTTCGTTGGATACGCCATCCTGCGCCAGCACCACCAGCCAATCATTAGATTTATCTTGCAGGAGCAGCGGGCGCGTTGTGTCCGTGACTTCCCACGGCCTGCCGGTGCGCGTCTGGCTCAATAGTGTGGTATCACCGATGGCAAAAACAGGTTTTGTCACCGCCACGCCCTGTCGGCGCTGCAGCACGGTGATGCTTCTGCTGCCGCGCATGACCAGCCGGTTTGCCTTCGTATTCCAGTATTCCATGCTGGCACAGGCTGCGGCGTCGGGCCGCTGGGCGTGAATCAAAAGCTGGTTCAGATAGGTGGTGTGATAGTTGTGGGCGGCAGTGTACAAAAAGCTCTGCCACGCCTGCGGCGATGCTGTGACCCGCACGGCCTCCTGCCGAGCCAGCTGAAATATATCCTGCGGTTTCGGCATCTTGACACCTACCTTTCTAATTCATCTAAATTGTGCTCCTGTCGCTCAACTTCCATATCATGAAGCTCCGGCAGCAGTCGGCTTACATCCTTGAAGCCAACGGCATCCACATACAGGGCTTCGGCTTTATCACCGCGCTCCATGACGATCAGATCACTGACGGACAAAGACGGCATACTGTTGGCGCAGGGGCGGTCATCATAATTGAAATCCCGGAAGCACTTGTCAGGTGTGTAGTCCCGGGGCATGTTTGCCACATAGGCACAGCGGTAATCGGTGGCCTTCAGCTTGTTCTGGGCGTAGTCATAATCCGTAAAGCGATATTCGCAAGTGTAATGTGGAATTTGATATATCAGCAGTCTATCTAACTTATCACCCGGCTGCGGATGCTCCGGCTCAACATAACAGCCTCTTTTGAAGCACTGATTTGCATACTGCTGGATGTGGCAGAAACGACTACCTACGTAAAAGTGCGTATCGTCAACTGTCTGCACATCTTTCACCAGCTGTGAACCATCCGCGTAGTTTTCAATAATGCGCTGCCCGTTGCGCACCTGAAACAACTGCTGCCCATCACGGTTCAGAAAACGTGAAAATCGAAGTGCTCTGCAAAGCTCCGGTGCATTGGCCCACTCGGTTATGTGGATGTCTTTACCAATATGTACCTTTGTGTGACTATTTCCTTCCGTGTAGTAGTGAGGCCGGATACGATCTACGCCAACTGCCGTCACAAGCTGCTTTGCCATTTCAATGAGCTGCTTGTCATTGCGATCTGCAAAAGGGCCGCGATAATCATCACACAGGTAATTGACGCCGTTCCGCACCTGCATGATGGTTACTGCGCCATCCGGGTCACGGCGGTCAATTCCAACAGTCAGGCGCGGGTAGGGAAGATTGGTGCGCTCGTTCCAGGTGTACTCGTTGTTGTAGGGCATTTCTCTCAACTGCTTGTAGCGCTTCATCAAATCAGCAGTATTTGAAAAGAACTCCGTTGGAGCTTGTTCTTCAAACTGCTGCGGAAAGACGTGCGACATGAAATCGGGGATCAGGTAATATCTGTACTCTGCCATTTCAACGCTCCAGACTGGGTTGTTTTTCCGGCATAAGGTGGCGGGAGTTTCGTTCCAGAAGCTGCATGATGATTCCTAGCATCTGTTCTTGTGTGTAGCCGGTGGGGAAGTAGCGGGCAATTTTGCTGACGCTGATGGTCAGCATAGGGTCGCGGGGCGGTACACTGGGCTTTTTGGTGTCCATGATTTCCAGCAGCTTGCCATGATCCAACGCACCATCCTTGCTGGCCGCCTTGAGCTTCTGCGCCTGTGACAGCGACGGTGAGCAGGACTGCGACTCTATGTAGTCGAGAAAATCATTCTGCTCGGTGGGGGAAAGGTAGGAAAGCTCTACAGCGGGGTTGAACTTCAGGCTGCCGTCATCGACTTTCTTTTGCAGGTCGGGGACGAGGCTATTTAAGCGAATATACCGTCTAACCTGCATACGACTATCTCCAGCTTCTTTACCCACGATGTCAGCGCTTTCCAACTTCCGCCCAACTTGGGCGGAAGTTAAATCTTGTCGTGCTCCTTGGCGACTGATAGCTTCCAGCTTCATCGCATACGCCCTAGCTTTCTCCATCGGACTAATATGCTCTCGCTGAATATTGGAATCGACCATATCAATAATCGCCTGGTCATCATCAATATCCCGCACCTGCACCTTGACCCTTCCCAGTCCGGCTCGCTGCGCGGCATGGAACCGCCTATGGCCGGAGATAATTTCATACCCACCCTCGGCGCGGCGGCGCACGGTCAGGTTGGTAAGGACACCGTTCTCCCGGATGCTGTCCACCAGCTTCTGCATATCCTCATCGTCGCGCACCTCAAACGGATGCCCGACGAACGGGTGCAGCTCAGAAAGCGACACCACTGTGACCAAATCGCCGCTTTCCCGCTGCCTGTCGGCCTCCGAGGAAAACATATCATCGATTGAGGGCATCTTCATCGCGTTCAAAAACTTGTTCTTCGCGGCCATAGCCGGATACCTCCTTCGCAAATTCAATATAGGCCTTTGCGCTGTTGCTTTTTGGGTCGTACAGAATCGTCGGCTCTGCGTTGGCCTGGCTCTCCTGTACCTTCACGTTTCTGGGAATCTCCGTTGTGAAAACGTGAATCTTATTGCCGTAAGTGCTGCGGACCTGCCCGCAGTAGTGGTCGGAAACGTTCGTATGCTCGGTCATCGTCAGCAGGATGCCCTTCACGCGCAGCCCGGGGTTGATCTTACGCTGCACATTCGCAATGGAGGACGTCAGCTGCGACATGCCTACAACGGAGAAAGGCTGCGCCTGCATCGGGATAATAATTTCATTGGCGGCGGCCAGCGCATTGGTCAGCAGCAGGCCAACAGAGGATGAACAGTCGATCAAACAGTAGTCGTACTGATTGTTGTACTGCTCCAGGCAGGATTTCAGAAGCACCTCGCGGCACATCATCGTGCCCATGGCCAGCTCAAAGCCCGCCAGCCGCAGGTTAGACGGAATGAAATCCACCCGTGCGGCAGCCTCCTTGCGTCCGGTCTGGTAGACACACTCCCGATTTCCAATCGGCTTTTCGCAGGAGGTCTTCATCAGCAGCTCGGTAATGGTCTGGTCAAGGTCCTTTTCCGGTGGGATACCGCAGTAGCAGGAGAGATTGCCCTGTGGGTCAAAGTCCACCATCAGGACGCGGTAGCCCTGCTGGGTCAGGGCAATGCCGAGGTTATACGTTGTGGTCGTTTTCCCCGTGCCGCCCTTCTGGTTTGCGATTGCGATTGTTTTCATCTGGTTTCCTCCAAAATATCATCCATGCTGATGCAGTGCTCGCGGTATTCCTGCATGTATTGCACCAGCGTGTCGTTGTAATCCTTGCCCACCGGCGGCGGGCGGTCCTCTACAGCTTTGCCGCTGCCCACAAGGTGCGCAATAATATCCTGCGTCCGGATCCGTCCTGCGTTGTCGTTGTCCAGACAGAGGACGATTTTGCGGACTGCTGGGAAATACTTCAAAAACGCATCCAGCGCTGCATAGTCCGTGCCGCCCAGCGCCAGATAATGGACGCCGCGCCACGGCTCCGCGTGCTGCATGAGCTTGAGTGATGCACCGGACATGGCATCAATGGGCGCTTCGTAGACCTCCACCGTGTCGGCCTTAGTGCTGGCCTCTATGTAGAACGGGTAGATTTTCTTGCTGCCCGGAATGTCGCGCCGGAATTGCAGCTGTGTGCAGCCGCGCAGGCTGCCTCCCTTGGCCGTGCCCTCACCGTCGCGCCCAACGAATACGCAGTTCGGATGATTTTTGAAGCTGGTTTGGTACAAAATGCCCTTCTTGCGGCAGAACGCCAGTACATTGGGGTGGATACAGCGCCCGCGCAGGTAGGCCATAGCGGCATAGCAGTTTGCATCCGGTTTTGGTAGCGTAAAGGCCCGCGGCGCTTCAGGTTCAGCGCGTGGCTGCGGCAGGCTTACAGGTTGGGAAGAATGAACCACACCGCCTTGGATGCGGTTGATTTCCCGCACTGCCTCGACATAGGGCACCTTCTCGACGTCGATCAGATACTTCAGCGCCGTGCGCCCGCGCAGGCCGATGCAGTGCCAGCACCAAAGGCTGTCTTTGCTGATCGTCAGCGAACTGTGTACCTTGTGGCGGTATTCCTTGCCCACGAGCTTCAGGTTGTCAGGCTCAACGAGTTTGAAGTAGGTCAGCAGGTCCAGTTCCTTCGCCCGCGCGATTTCTTCCTTCGTCACTCCGGCCATACTCTACACCCCATATTCTGTTTTTCAATCTGTTTTCTGTATCGTTCTAATCAGTCTAATTACTATCAGTCTTATTTGCGTGTGATAATCACATCTCCAGAAGTGTGAAAATCACACTTCAAGAAATGTGATTTTCACATTTCTTGATTTATGACGAAACAGCAAAGTTTTTTACATAAATCAAGCTGGGCTTTCCCAGTCCCTGGCGCTTGCGCTCAATCAGACCCGCATCCTTTTCAAGCTCGAGCATCAGGCGGCAGGCCTTCTGGTTGGCACAACTCAGGGCCTCCATGATTTCCTCGGTTGTGAAGATGATGTAGACTCGGCTCTGTTCATCCAGCCAGTGATTCTTGACCGACAGGCTCATGCGGTCCAGCAGGATACCGTACAGGACCTTGGGGATGCGATAGAACGAGAACTGCTCGGCCTGACTGCCGTAAAAGTAGTCAAATTGCATGGTTGCTTCTCCAAAAAGCGCGCACTCGAATAAGCCTGACAGAATACCGTGCTTTTGGCATCCTAACCGGGCCTTATAAATAAGGTTGTGTGTGGCATTTTACCGTTCCAACTCCTGCTGGCTCTGGGTATGCTCGTGGGCATGGCCCCAGGTTTTCAGCAGAGAAAAGATCGTGTTCTGCATCTGCTCGGGCGTATACCCGGGAGGAAAGAACCTCTGCACGTCAGATTGATTCAAGAAAAACTTCTGTCGTTGATTGGGCTTCTGCTCGGTGAGCAGGGTATGCAGGTAGTGCTCCGTCAGTGTGCCGCTCAGGCTCATCTCTTTAAGACGGCGGGACTGCACCAGAGAGGGTGTGGCCTCGCAAAGCTCCATCTCCGCTTGCAGCCACCGTTGATGCTCGGGCGTCATGTAGGAAATCTCTACCGCGGGATTGAACGCCATCCGTGATTCGTCGACCATTTGCAGAATGGGGGAGATGAGGTAGGTCAGGCGGATGTAGCGCTGTATTGTCCGTGCACTCTCTGACGAGTTTTCAGCAAGAACTCCGTCAGTCCGCAACTTCGTGCCAACTTGGCACGAAGTTGCCCGTCCCTGATGCTTCATTGCATCCATCTTCATTTTATACGCAAACGCCTTTTCACTCGGCAGCACATGCTCCCGCTGAATATTACTATTCACCATTAAAATGGTAGCTTCATCATCCGTCAGCTCCTGCACGCGGACCGGCACCTTCTCAATGCCCAGCTCCCGGCAGGCCTCACATCTGCGGTGTCCGCTGATGATCTCATAGCCGCCCTCGGGCCTTGTGCGCACGATCAGCGGGACGATAACGCCGCTTTCCCGGATGCTGTCGACAAGTTCGTTCATCTCCATATCCTTGCGGACATGGAACGGATGGTTGGCAAAAGTGTGCAGCTGCGCAGGGGAGACGTTCAATTCCAGGCTATTCGGCATGATTAATCACTTCTTTCCTTCCTTTATCAGTCTTAAAGCAAAATATATTTATAAAATTCGTACATTTCTATTGACATTCTCGGTGCAGTCGGTTATAATAATCAAGCTGATTCGAGACAGCCCGGTTGACCGGGTGTAGCGCAGTTTG
>OIBC01000661.1_pt1 | contig 11363 bp, 9 predicted proteins | sample 1580901 | NCBI WGS metagenome assembly OIBC01 (sample SAMEA3882539, study PRJEB24775) | human gut metagenome | biome: human-associated habitat; feature: intestine environment; material: feces | place: Netherlands | collected 2009/2010 | reverse complement strand
TGTATCCAGTTGCGATATATTATTGATTCACGTGAAGGTATGAAAAAATAGACTATTATATAAAATATCAAAGATGTTGTAAACACTCCTAAATAATAATCTTGCGGATTATTTAGTCCTGTTCTAAAATTACCGAACTTTATATAATTTGCAACCAGATAAACTGCAAACATTGTTAATATGTCTGTAATAATTGCAATATATCTCACTAACGTTTGTTTAGAATCATGCATTCTTTTTTCTCCTTCTTTATACTCAAATCGGCAAACACACATAAAATAAACGGATTATACGCTATATCTAATAAATGGTGTTCCATAAATGAATGTAATGAAATAAATGCAATGGCAAAAACCATGGTCATACGACCGGCATAAGCAGCTCTTCGTGACACAATAATTAATATTGCCATTACAACCACAAATACTATAATACCATATTCCAATAGTATTCGTATATAGGAATCATCAAGAAAAAAATAATCCGGTCTTTCAACTACACTTTTTCCCCATCCTTTTTCCTCAATATATTTTCCAAATAGATTAAACCCATTTATTCCGAATCCCTTTTTTGAATTCTCAAGCCTGTCGCTCAGCTTTTCATTTATCCATAACCATTTTGCATTATTATTATCATATGCAACTGTCATAAATATATATATTGACGCAAACAGAATTGGTACAGCACTAAGCAATTTTATAAATATATTATCTTTTATTTTTTCTTTTTTTGTTTTGCATATAATATATCCTAATATAAACACAGAAAAAACAACCATGCAGATAAGGCTGGTTGATGCAATTGTCCATTTATATACCCAAAAAGCAATTATCATTATCATAAAAGGTTCTACAATATTAACTTTCCTATTATATAAACATATTGCGACCAACACTATATAAAAAATATGTGCAGCAAAATCTGTTGGATACACAGAGCCTAACGCAAACCTCATCTGTTCGTTTTTCCAGTATTGCAGATTCTCAATCATACCTAATTGACTACATACAAATGCAATCAACATAATAATGCTGTCTATAAGCAAATATACTTTCAAAATCTTATCAATAGATACATCCTTCGCTCCAACTATTAAGAATGCTAGCATAAACAAAAATGAATACATATCATTTTTAAAAGCACATATTAAAAATGACGTTCCAATAATCAAAGCAAAAACCGTCTCTGTTTTTGTGTAAGTGAACTTCTTTATTCCCTTTACTATGACATATACCATAATAAGAAAATACGTAAACAATCCAAACCGTGATGGCCAAAAATCGGGTAACATTGTTGTTCCCCACATTGTAAATATTAATATTATTGCAAATATAACTAAATACGATACTTCCCACCAATCAAGTTGTATTTTCCTTGAATCCTTAAAGATAGAATTAAACATTATATAAATATACTCCAGAGTTCTCAAAATATCTGTAAAATTATAAACGCATTATCTGCTTTTTTCAAGATGTTACAATTTTATTAAGATAAAATTAATATTTAGTTTGTTTTACATTCTATTATTATTTTACCATATCATTATTTTATTTGCTATTGATTATTGCATATTGACTTCAGCCACTATTGTCAAATTCCATGCATTTGACAGTTTTTCTTTTGCAAAAATAAATATATTAGTAAAAGTCATGTAAATTCGGGCATTATGTTACACTTTCCCAAAATATGAAAATAAAACAAGCTATGAACAGTATAAACCATCCATAGCTTATTGCAAGTTTTATTTATTCTAGAACTTAAATGTATTCTCCAGTGTCTCCCACTTCTGATCCTTATCACTTAAATTGATTGGTGTGCCATCCTCAAGTGTGTATCCACTTCCGTCGGCACTTCCCGGATACTCTCCGACAAGCTGTGGCCACTCGATGCCGATTGCAGGATCATTCCATGCAAGGCCGCTCTCGTCTCCAAGGTGCCAGAAATCTGTTACCTTGTAACAGAACTCTGCTACATCTGAGAGTACTAAAAATCCGTGTGCAAAGCCCTCCGGTATAAGGAACTGCTTCTTGTTCTCTTCTGTGAGCTCTACTCCGAACCACTTGCCATATGTCTTTGAATCGCTTCTTAAGTCTACAGCCACATCAAATACTGAGCCCTTTACTGCACGCACAAGCTTTGCCTGTGGGTATTCCTTCTGGAAATGAAGTCCGCGGAGCACTCCCTTTGTTGAGCAAGACTGATTATCCTGTACGAATACTCTGTCAATGCCTGCCTCCTGCATGTCCTTTGAATTGTATGTCTCCATAAAGTATCCACGGTTGTCTCCGTGTACTGTAGGCTCGATGATGCAAAGTCCTTCGATTCCACCTACGTTTTTCTGTACTTTAATCTGTCCCATGATTTCTATGTCCTTTCTAAAAGTTAATCTCCTGCAGATATCTGTGCAACGCATCCTGCCATGTAGGGAGTGGCTTAAATCCATTCTCCACGAGCTTGCTCTTGTCCAGTCTGCTGTTAAACGGACGTGCTGCCTTTGACACACCATACTCTGCTGTGGTAACAGGTGCGACTGTAAGTCTGTCCTCAGAATACTCTGTATGACCAAGCTCCACTGCCTGCTTAAAGATTTCTTTTGTGAAATCATACCAGCTGATATATCCGCCCTCGTTCGTAGCGTGATAGTAACCGTATTTATCGGTCTCTATCATATCTACGAGCAGTCTCGAAAGGTCGAGTGTGTATGTCGGTGTACCAATCTGATCACTTACTACTGTGAGCTTGTCATGTGTCTTGCCAACATTCAGCATTGTCTTGATGAAGTTCTTGCCATTTACGCCAAATACCCACGCTATACGCACGATAAAGTACTTCTCAAGGGTATTTGCCACTGCAAGCTCTCCGTCGAGCTTTGTCTGCCCATATACGTTGAGCGGTGCATAGTCCTTGCAGTCAGGCTGCCACGGTGTGGTGCCCTGTCCGTCAAATACATAGTCTGTGCTGATATATACCATTTTGGCATCTATCTTCTTGCAGGCATCCGCGATATTCTGTGTGCCGTCTGCGTTGATTGCATGCACCTTTGCTTTTTTATCATCATCCTCGGCCAGATCTACTGCTGTCCATGCTGCACAGTGTACTACCACGTCAGGCTTAAGCTCTGTGATTGTTTTTTCCACTGCATCACGGTCTGTGATGTCGAGTGAGACATATGGCATCTTTGTAACTGCTGTGCCATCATCTGCTCCGCTGTACTGTGGTGCTATATCTGTTCCGATTCCTTCGTAACCGCGTGCTGCAAGGTCGTTCATTACGTCGTGTCCGAGCTGACCTGCAACTCCTGTAACAAATACTTTCATTTTGGGTCTCCTTTTTACAAATATTCGTAAACACGCATTTCGATTCTTCAAGGTTTACGAATAGCAGTTATCTATTCGCATACATCTTCTCGTAATAGTTCTGGTACTCTCCGCTGATGATTGTCTCCCACCACTCACGGTTGTCAAGGTACCATTTGATTGTCTTCTTGATTCCGTCCTCGAACTTGGTCTCTGGAAGCCATCCGAGCTCGTTGTGAATCTTTGTAGGGTCGATTGCGTAACGCATATCATGACCCTTACGATCTCCTACGAATGTGATAAGGCTCTCCGGCTTATTGAGCTCCTTACAGATAATCTTTACGATTTCAAGGTTTGTCTTCTCATTGTGTCCACCTACGTTGTAAACCTCTCCTACACGTCCGTTGTGGATGATAAGGTCGATTGCCTTGCAGTGATCCTCTACATAGAGCCAGTCACGCACGTTCTCGCCTGTTCCGTATACCGGGAGTGGCTTATCATTAAGTGCATTTGCAATCATAAGTGGGATAAGCTTCTCCGGGAAATGGTATGGTCCGTAGTTGTTTGAGCAACGGCTGATTGTTACAGGAAGTCCATAAGTGCGGTGGTAAGCAAGCACGAGTAAGTCTGCTGCTGCCTTTGATGATGAATATGGGCTTGATGTATGGATTGGTGTATCCTCATGGAAGAAAAGGTCAGGGCGGTCAAGTGGCAGATCTCCGTATACCTCATCTGTTGATACCTGGTGATATCTTTTAATACCATACTTGCGGCATGCGTCCATAAGTACTGATGTTCCGATGATATTTGTATCAAGGAATACCTGTGGGTTTTCGATTGAACGGTCAACGTGTGACTCTGCTGCGAAGTTTACAACCATATCAGGATGCTCTTCCTCAAATAATTTGTATACGGCGTCACGGTCTGTGATGCTCTCCTTTACGAAACGGAAGTTTGGATTGTCCATTACAGGCTCAAGTGTTGAGAGATTTCCTGCATATGTGAGACAGTCTAAGCATACGATACGATAATCCGGATATTTGTTAAGCATGTGAAATACGAAGTTGCTTCCGATAAATCCTGCTCCACCTGTTACGATAATTGTCATTTTAATTTCCTCCTTAATATAACTGCTCGCGGTATTTTCCATCAAGTACATCCTTTAAGTACTGTCCGTACTGGTTCTTCTTTACGAACTCATATGTCTTTAATACTTCATCCTTTGTAATCCAGCCGTTTAAGTAAGCGATTTCCTCAAGACATGCTATCTTGCGGTGCTGATGTGTCTCGACTGTCTTGACAAAGTTTGTGGCATCTACAAGACTCTCATGTGTTCCTGTGTCAAGCCATGTGAAGCCCTGTCCTAAAAGCTCTACATTGAGTGCCTTTTTCTCGAGATAGATTCTGTTAAGGTCTGTTATCTCAAGCTCTCCTCTTGCTGATGGCTTAAGGTTCTTTGCGTACTCTACTACATTGTTGTCGTAGAAATAAAGACCTGTGACACAGTAATTGCTCTTTGGATGCTCCGGCTTTTCCTCGATTGAAATAGCCTTTCCTTCCTTATCAAACTCTACGATACCGAATCTCTCTGGGTCATCTACATAGTAGCCGAATACTGTGGCGCCCTTACCGCCCTCTGCGTTTTCAACTGCTGCTCTTAGTCTCTTGTTGAGTCCGTGTCCTGCGAAGATGTTGTCTCCGAGAACCATGGCTACTGTATCATCACCGATGAATTTCTCACCGATAACGAATGCCTGCGCAAGTCCATCAGGGCTTGGCTGTACCTCGTAGGTGAGGTTGACACCAAACTGATGTCCGTCTCCTAAGAGCTCCTTAAATCTTGGTGTATCCTGTGGTGTTGAAATGATCAAGATATCTCTGATGCCGGCATTCATAAGCACTGACATAGGATAGTAGATCATTGGCTTGTCATAAATTGGAAGTAACTGCTTTGATGTTACCATTGTGAGTGGGTAAAGACGTGTGCCTGAACCTCCCGCTAATATAATACCTTTCATGTTGTTCTCCTTCAAACTGAAACTACGTGCTGCATTTGATGCTTTCGGTCTGTAGAATACACTGACCTGATTCATCATTTACCTGCATTATAAAAGGTGCCCCAAGGGCACCTTCAAGTATTATTTTAAATTTTATGTATTTTGTCCAAAACAATTATTTCTTTGCAATAAAAACACCGGCATCTTTGGTTATTTTTAAGCCTTTATCAGTCTTTTCCTTTACAAATGCAACAAATTCCTTATATCTGTCCACAATGAAACGATTCTGATTTCCATGGCAGGAAAGCACATACTCCACAACCGGTTCATAATCCGTCACATAAAGCGAATCATCATACTGCAGCCAGCTGACATCTGAAAAATACTTTTGCAGCTGCTTTTTCCCATTTTCTTTTCCAAAATGATCATACAGTCTGTCAGCAGAAAGCTCAATCCTGTCATCAAACTCTTTCACCAACGAGCTTATCTCCTTCATATGCTCTGAACCATATGTACTGCATATAAAGATGCCCTCCGGCCTGAGCACACGATGTACCTCACTACACACCATATCCAGATTATCACAGTAAAACAGCACATGATTGGCTATAATACGGTCAAAGCTGTCATCCAGCTTATATATTTGATGAGCATCCATTACCTCATATCTGAACTGGCTGCCATTATCCGATAGATTTCTGACGGCATCTCTTATCATGCCATATGATATATCCGTCAGCAATATATCCATATTTGCCGGTATGCGCTCAACATTCCGCGACCATAGAGATGCATCTCCGCACCCCAGTTCCAGCACACTATAGCCCGATTCAAATGCACATTGATTAAAAATCCACTCAAACCAGCTTACAGGGTTTAGAGAATAATCCCTGTGAAGATTAATACGCGCAGAGATATTTGACGCATCCTTGTATTGTTTCTTAAGCTTCTGCTCCATCTCATTCATATTGACCAGGTCAAGCATATGGCTCCAATCAGCGTCCGCTCCACGCTCTATGATATCAGAAGCATCCTTAAGAGCTGACTTCATCAGCTCCAGCTGCTCCATACGCTCCTCAATAAGCCCCATCTGCATATGAAAGGAGTCAAGTATTGTCTTGCTGTCGACCTCACGCAGAGTCATTTCCTTTATATCATCCAGCGAAAAACCAAGATACTTAAAAAACTGAATCTGTTGCAGCTTTGCAAAATCATTATCATTATAGAACCTGGCTCCCTTATCAGTGACATAGGACGGTTTGAAAATATTATGCTCATCATAATATCGCAGTGTCTTCTTTGTAATATGAGCCTTGTGGGCAAATTCTCCTGAGGAGTAGTAGCCGGGTAGTTTCATCGTTGCGTTGCCTTTCCTCTTATTTTCTTACTTTTATATCTAAGTATATCATAATTTTCTAATACAGGATTTATTAATATTTACTTATTTTCACTGTTTATGCTTGTTTTTCCGGAAAATGTACTTATAATTATATTATCACTATGTAACAAGGAGAATACAATGAAATACGATTATTTAGTAGTAGGTTCCGGTCTCTACGGAGCCATCTTCGCCCATGAGGCAAAGGCCAAGGGCAAATCAGTGCTTGTTGTGGACAAGCGTCCTAACATAGCAGGAAATGTCTACACCGAAAAGCAGGAGGGCATCAATGTTCACATGTACGGAGCCCACATATTCCACACCAATGATAAGAGGGTCTGGAACTACATCACACATTTTGCTGAGTTCAACCGCTTCACAAACAGCCCTGTGGCAAACTACAAAGGTGAGCTTTACTCTATGCCATTTAACATGTACACCTTCAACAAGATGTGGGGTGTGGTGACACCTGAGGAGGCTACTACAAAGATTGAGGAGCAGAAAAAGGAAATCACCGGCGAGCCAAAAAATCTCGAGGAGCAGGCTATCTCACTCGTTGGCCGTGATATCTATGAGAAGCTCGTGAAGGGCTATACCGAGAAGCAGTGGGGCCGTGATTGTAAGGAGCTTCCGGCTTTCATCATCAAGCGTCTTCCTGTGAGACTTACCTTTGACAACAATTATTTCAATGCTCTTTACCAGGGTATTCCAATCGGTGGCTACACCAAGATGGTTGAGAATCTGCTCGACGGCATTGAGGTCAGACTGAATACCGACTACCTTGAGCACAAGGCTGAGCTTGATGCTCTTGCTGACAAGGTTGTATACACAGGTCCGATTGACGCATACTTTGGCTTTAAGCTAGGTACTTTGGAATACCGCTCAGTGCGCTTTGAGAATGAGACCCTCGATATTCCTAACTTCCAGGGCAATGCCGCTGTCAACTATACAGACCGCGAGACTCCATGGACACGTATCATCGAGCACAAGTGGTTCGAGTTCGGTAAGGATGAGGATGGCAATGATCTGCCAAAGACTATTATCAGCCGTGAGTACTCTTCTGAGTGGAAGGCCGGCGATGAGCCTTACTACCCTGTAAACGATGAGAAAAACGGACAGCTCTATGCCAAGTATAAGGAGCTTGCCGATAAGGAGACCTGTGTTATATTCGGTGGCCGTCTCGGCGAGTACAAGTACTATGATATGGATACTACCATTGCTTCTGTACTTGATATGTGTGAGAAGGAGCTTGGCTAATAGTTAAGCTTCCCATAAAATGCTTTGTTTATGTCATACAAAACCGCCCATAGCATATTTTGCCACGGGCGGTTTTATTTACATTATTTTTTTCCGGCCAGATTTATCTCAGCCGCAGGAATATGCTCCCTAAGACACTCATATCCATACTCCTTCGAATATGCATATATAGCCGGAAGCTGTCTTGAAAGAAATAGCGCCGGTGCTTCTGTCACGGAGTATGCGCCACAGTGTGCGAACTCAAGAATGTCACCAATCTCAAGTTTCTTAAGCTTCACCTCGCGTACCAGCACATCTGCTACTGTACAGAGGCTTCCGCAGAGTGTATAATCTGCGTCCGGCATTTGTGTTAATTCCACACCGGGTTTTTCTTCATTTTCTGATACTTCACCACCATATACCTTAATCGGTGGCACCTGCATTGCCATCCTCTGCCCGAAATAATTCAGGTGGTGGATTCCTCCATCCAGAATCGCATAATTAGCATCACCTGTCGATTTAAGGTCCTTTACCTGTGTGTAGTATTTACCGCATGAGGCTGCGAGGAAGCGTCCCATCTCAATGCCAAGCGGATATTCCTCGGCAAATTCTCTAAGCACCTCTGCTGCCTCATCAAGTGCTTGTATTTCCTTTTCCTGCCAGTCATCCTCGAAATACTCCACGCAAAGTCCCGGGCCATACTCTACAAGCTGTGGCTCAAAGCTGTATTTGTCCTTTAACATGGTAAGTGCAGACTTTATTTTTTCCAAGTCCTTATTTATTTTGCGCAGGCTCTTCTGTGTGCCGGAATAGTAGTGGATACCCATTACCGTGATGCCTTTAAACTCATCCGGATGCGAAATGATATATTCAATATCCTCAAGCGACATGCCAAACTGGTTGCCACTTGTCAGGCGCAGTATGACATGTGCTTTCGTTTCGGCAAACTCGGCTTCATGCGCACCTTCCTGTATACATTCAAGCATCACTTCTGATATCAGCGCCGCATGTCTTATGCTTTCACAGGTCAGTATGCCGGCGCCATATGAAACTGCTCGCTCTATATCGCATTTTTCCTTCATCACACCTGAATAGATGATGCTCTCCGGCTTCACGCCCAGTGCTATACATATCTCAAGCTCTCCCGGGCTGCACACCTCCACATGGTCTAAGCCCTCCGGCAGCCTGTGAAGCAGAAATGGGTTTGCCTTTATCGAAAAGCAAAGCGGTATCCTACGTCCTCCTTTACAATCAAGAGCAGCCCTTATCATGGCTGCTCTCTTCGCAAACTCGTCCGTATCAAATACATAGTACGGTGTCTGTCTCATATGCTTTATTCCTCCACAAGCTCTTTCACAAGCTTCTCGATTGCATCAACTGAGTTGAAATTCTCAGGAACCAGATCCTTTGGTCTGATTGTGATGTCAAACTCATCAGTCAGCTCCGATACGAGTGAAACTATATCAAATGACTCAAGAATTTTGTCATCGATTAGCTTTGTCTCCTTCTCAAAATCCACATCCGGTCTTAATTCCTCTAAAATCTCTAAAATTGTGTCTCTCATTTTACATTTCCTCCAGTTTTTTCATATCATATTTTCCGTTTGGAAGCTTAGGAAGCTGCTCCAGCTTCTTGATTTTCCTTGGCACCATAAAGCCCGGGAGCTCGTCCCTCAGCGCCAGCGCAAGGCTTCTCCTGTCACAGTCACCTGTGTAGAAAAGTATCAGCACCTCTTTTGCTTTATTATATATAACGCAGCTTTCTGCGACTCCCTCGACCACATTGGCGGCATGCTCCACCTCATCAAGCTCCACACGGTGTCCCATGTGCTTTATCTGGCGGTCCATACGTCCACAGAAATGAAGTATGTCGTCCTCATCGAGCCTTCCGTAATCCCCTGTGCGATACATCCGCTCAGGATAAGCCCTGTTGAGTGGATTGAGTGTAAATGCCGCAGCTGTCCTCTCCGGATCATTATAATAGCCCAACGCCAGGATTGGTCCACATACGCATATCTCGCCCTGTTCTCCGACAGCCGGCTCATTTCCATGCTCATCTATCAGGAAAACCCTGTAATTGTCATAGGCTTTTCCTATAGGAAGCACCTCGTCATCTTCCACTGTATGATCCACGCTATAGTATGTGCATGATGCTGTGGCCTCTGTCGGCCCATACTGGTTCACAAAATGCGCTTCCGGCAGATTTTCCTGCCATTTTCTGAGCACCCTGCACGGCATCACTGAGCCTGAGAAGCAGATTTTTCTAAGACTATTAAGCCCTACTTCCTCAAATGCTCCAAGCGATGTGAGGATGGTAAATGCCGAAACACTCCAGCCGACACTGCTGACCTTCTTATCATTCATGTAATCAAACAGGGCATTCGGCTCCATAAAATACTCTTTTGGAATAATCGCTGTGCTGCAGCCGGTCTTTAGCGGCAGATAAATGTCCCTGATTGCCGCAATATAGTCAAGCGGTGACTGATTGCCCAGCACATCACTTTCCTCTATATGCATTACATCACAGTAAGCGTTGATGTATGTCATAAGTGACAGATGTGATGTCATGACTCCCTTTGGATTGCCGGTGGAGCCTGACGTGTAGATGATATACAGCGGGTCTGTCATGGACATCTGCCTGCGGACTGCTGCAAGCTTCTCCAGTGAGCTGTCATCTGCTTTTCCTGCACAGCTTGCGACAACACCACCATCTGTATCGTTCTCACTATCCGTCACAGCGTCTCCTGCTGATTCACTGATTTTGCAATTACTATCAGCGCACGCCACCGGCTCGAAGCGCGATATATCCTCAGCAATAAATATCTGCGGTCTATCGAAGCCTTCTGACTTTTCCAGCTCATCCACTATGCTCTCCACATGCTCAAGACTTTCCCTGTCAGCCACAATAGCCCTTGGGCACAGATTTTCAAGTATTTTTTCAATTCTCTTGTCAGGAAGCGATGCATCAATCGGCGCATACGGTCTGCCTGCATATACCACTCCCAGGAAGTATGCCGGTGTCACCATTTTTCTTCCGGCAAATACCTGATGAGCGATTCCTACGAAGAGTTTTAACACATAAGGGAGGGTACGACCATGACCAAAGAAGAACTGTTTGCTTTGATGAAAGGAACGATTATTGTCTCCTGCCAGGCCACGCAGGGCGAACCGCTGTACGACAAAGAGCGCTCGGTGATGCCGCTGATGGCGCGCGCGGCCAAACAGGCGGGCGCGAAGATGATCCGCACCAGCTCCGTGCGCGATATTGTGGGTATTAAAGAGGAAACGGGTCTGCCCGTCATCGGCCTCATCATTGCGTTCTGCATGGGTCTTGCGCTCGGCGCCAACGTCGTGGTGGCGAGGCTGCTCGGCATGAAGGAGCCCGAGCGGGCGAACAGGGCCGTGCACACGGCGCTCGCCACGGCGGTGATCTTCGGCATAGGCACGGCGATCGTCG
>OIBC01000660.1_pt1 | contig 11363 bp, 7 predicted proteins | sample 1580901 | NCBI WGS metagenome assembly OIBC01 (sample SAMEA3882539, study PRJEB24775) | human gut metagenome | biome: human-associated habitat; feature: intestine environment; material: feces | place: Netherlands | collected 2009/2010 | reverse complement strand
TCGGACAAATCATCTTGGGGTTGGTTGTCGGTAGCCTCTTGCAACTTGCTCTACCATTCCTTACTCAATCCATTGTAGATGTCGGCATCAAGAACCAAGACATTGGATTTGTCTGGCTTATCTTGTTGGGACAGTTGATGCTTACCGTCAGTAGAACAGCTATCGATTATATCCGCAGATGGTTGTTGTTACACATATCCCTGCGCATTAATATCTCATTGGTGAGCGACTTCTTCGTCAAGCTATTAAAGTTGCCTATGTCTTTCTTTGATACGAAGCTCATGGGAGATTTAATTCAAAGAATGAGTGACCACAGCCGTGTGAATAACTTCCTAACACAGCAGACGCTTAGCATCACATTTGCCATGCTCACTTTCGTGGTGTTCTCGGTGGTACTGTTCTTCTATAGCAAGTTGGTGTTTGCCATATTCCTGTTGGGAAGCATCCTCTATGGAGGTTGGATGACTTTGTTCTTGAAACGGAGAAAGATTCTCGACTATGAATTATTTGAGCAGCAAGCCATCAATAATGACAAGACATACGAGTTTATCACTTCCATGCAGGAAATCAAGTTGCAGGATTGTGAGCAACGCAGAAGATGGGAATGGGAGGACACGCAAGCAGACTTGTTTGGGGTGCAGATGAAATCACTCAAACTCCAACAGACACAGGAGGCAGGAAGTATTTTCATCAACGAGGTGAAGAACATCATCATCACGGTAGTGGCTGCAACCGCCGTGATACATGGGCAAATGACACTTGGTATGATGCTTGCCGTGCAATACATCATCGGACAGCTCAACTCACCAGTGGAGCAACTGATGAACTTCTTTTATTCTCTGCAAGATGTGAAGATTAGCTTGGAGCGAATCAACGAGATTCACCAGATGGATGATGAGAATGGAAAGGAAGGCTTGCTAACTTCTATTGAAGATAAGAATGAGGGCATTGACATCACGAACATCATGTTCAAGTACGACCCACATGCTTTGCGCAAAACCATAGACGATGTGAGCATTCACATTCCGCAAGGTAAGGTAACAGCCATCGTTGGTGCATCTGGCAGTGGAAAGACCACCCTTATCCGTTTGATGCTTGGTTATTATCCTGTCTTGGAGGGAAAAATCAACATTGGAAATACTGACATCAACAAACTCAACAAAAAGTGGTGGCGCAGACAATGTGGTGTTGTCATGCAGGATGGTGTTATCTTCTCGGAGAGTATCGCAAGAAACATTGCTGTTGATGATGGCGATATAGATAAGGAAAGGTTGTTGAAAGCTGCCGAGATAGCTTGTATCAAGGAATATGTAATGGCTTTGCCTCTGAAGTTCAACACCAAGATTGGACGAGATGGCGTGGGACTGAGCCAAGGACAGAAACAGCGCATCTTGATAGCGAGGGCGGTGTATAAGAATCCTAACTATATCTTCCTTGACGAGGCAACCAACTCGCTCGATGCCAACAATGAGAGAAGTATCGTAGAGAACTTGGATAAGTTCTACAAGGGGAAGACGGTTGTGATTGTGGCTCATCGCCTAAGCACGGTGAAGAATGCCGACCAAATCGTGGTCTTCGACCATGGAAAGGTGGTTGAGGTAGGTAACCATGAGTCTTTGACCACCAAACGAGGAGCATACTATAACCTTGTAAAGAATCAGTTGGAATTGGGAAACTAAAATGCTTTTGATATGGAACAGAAAGAAAAAGAAACAGATAATATCGAGTTGAGAAGCGAGAAGGTGAGGAACGTGATAGGCAAGGTTCCTCCTCGCCTCGTCAGCTTGGGGACAGTTATCATTACGATCATAGTCCTCGCACTCGCAGTTACTTTCTACAAGATACCTTATCCTATATCCATAGAGGCTAATGGTGAGGTTGTCAATCAAAGAACGATGCAGGTGTTTGTACCACACAAGTATTTGTATCTTTTCGATGAGCCAAGGACGGCTCATGTATCTTTCGAGGGTAACGACAATGTATCTTATAACTGCAACATTATAAGCCATAATGCCAAGCTCATACATAGGGAAGATGGTAACTATTTTATGGCTATAGCCACAGTGAGCACACAGGGACAAAATACTCCTATACTGCAAAAGTATATGAAAGCTGATGTCAGAATCATTGTCAGCAATAAAACGTTATGGCAGCAGGTGTTCGGATAGTCTATGTCCGAACATCTGCCGTTTGTTTTAGGATGCATATTGTGTTGCTAAGCATCAGATTTTACGCAAAAGTTCTAATTTCCATAAAATTCCTCTTGTAAATCATTGGATATTTAGAAAAATATCGTATCTTTGTCCCCGAATTAAGGCGTTCTTTGCATATTGCAAAATACAGAAACGAGCAGAAGTCCGCTCGTTTCCATATTGTTACCTATATAATATAGGCAAACGACCAACTTCTTGTTTTTCAATCAAAGCCCAATTTAGAGCGAGTTATTAATATTAACTATTTGTCTCTTTCACTGCATCCGCAGAAACTCTATACTCCTTGTGTGCTTAACTGTTTTTTTCTACGGGCAAAAGCCAAGATTTCAATGTTTTTTATAGTATGAAACAAAAAAGACCAAAAGGGACGTTTGTGTGAAAAACAAGTATTTTTGCAATTCCTAGGTGATAATACAAACGTCAACTTAGGCAAAGTAAAGAAAGATAGAGAATAAAAGTGTTTTAACCCAAAGCTTCTCCCAATGTGGAAACTAAGGACGATAGTTGATAAACCCCCAGTACCACCTTGGTGTTGCCTAGCTGGTACTGGAGTTTCATTCGGCTGGTACTGGAGTTTCACTTGGCTTCCATCGCAGTACCACTCGTGTGGGATGCTGCATGGACCTAATTGATGGTTTTGCTTGCTTTCTATATGCTATATCGTTCCTATTATATATAGGAAAATAGGGATATCCTATATGGTATATCGGCTCTCTCGACAACGCTATCCTGTGCCCCCTCAAGACAGGGCCACATAGACCGCATGGCTCTCGCGCTTCTCGGGAGGCGGGAGCTTCATGTAGTCGCCGTAGAGGTCTGTCAGATAGGCGTCGTAGTCGTGGGGAGCAGGAAACTCCACGCCCTCGAACGTGATCTTTCCCAAAGGCTTGATGCTTGCCTTGTCGAAGGAGACGCCGCGCCCGTTAAGGATGGGAATGTCGCTGTAGCGACCTTTGGGGGCGAGACGGCAGACCAGTTTCCACAGTCCGCTGCAGACCATCAGTTTAGCTCCAAACCAGAAAAACTCGGCAAAGGACCGCAGGGAGTAGGTGTGGCTATGGTGGAGGATGGCATTGCTTTTGGAGATGCCCTTCGTCAGCCGCTTGATCCATTTGCGGGAGATGTTGGGATAGTCTTCCATCGGGAATATATCGACGAAGATGCCCTTGGCGTAGGGTAGGGCGAAGCTGTCGCCGGGTTCGATATAGAGCGAGTTCAGGTCGCGTATCTTCACGATTGGCTCATTGCTTCCAGGATCCGTTCTCGGCGACTGTAGGAAGAGGTGGGGCGGCAGTTCCTTGGGCGCAACCTCCTCGAAGCGGTGCTCGTCCTCCACGGACATGGCGATGTCGATGTCGTCGTCCCAGGGGATGAATCCCTGGTGGCGCACCGCGCCCAGCAGCGATCCGCCGTCGAGCCAGTATTCGATATGGTGCTTTTGGCAGATGCGGTCGATCTCCTTCAGTATCTCCAACTGGCGCAGCTGGCAGGCGCGGAGGTTCTGTCGGATGTTCTCCTTGAGATATTCCTGATATTTTTCCATTCCTTTGTTCTTATTTGAGTAGGTAATCGACGAGCAGGCTGCCGTTGTACACGAGCAGATAGACCGTCAGGAGTATGATGATGATGCGCAGCGGCTGTTGCAGGCGAGGCTGGACACGCCGCAGCAGCATGGCGATGGCGATGGGGATGATAAACATCCAGTGGGCCGACATGATATAGACCTCGTTGAGGCCGAAGCCCAGCACGACATGGAGCAGCAAGTCGCAGCCAAACCATGATAGCTGCAGGAGCATCAGTCGGGTGCGGAGTCCGCAGAGGATGCCGCCCACGAAGAGCAGCACCACGAGCGCCTCTATGCCATACTGCCACCAGTAGTCGTAGCCGACGATGGCGGGCCGATCCACGCTATAGTCTTTCAAGAGTTCTTTCTGATGAAACTGTAGTCCCTCGCCGAAGAGGTTCTCGACGATGGCGGGTCCGCGCGAGGCCGTGATGTTGGTCTGCTGCAGCAGGAAGTTGTCGGCGATGGGCTTTCCTCTTCGTGCCTTCATCTCCTTGTCGTGGGCCGCCAGTTTCGCCTTGAGCGTGCTGTCCTTCTGCATCTTCTTGGCCAGCACCGCTTTGCCCCGTGCGTCCACGGGCTTGATGATGGTCTCGTTCTGCCAGTAGCCTGCTCCCACGAAGAGGAGGACGGGTATGATGACCACGGCCAGTATCGTCATGGGGCGGAAGAACCGTTTGCCCCGGACAAAGAGCGAGGCCAGCCACGACTTGGCAATGTTGCTCAGCGTCGTGCCTCCCGTGAGGGTGGCGAGCAGCGACACCAGCCAGAGTGGTTGCGGACGCGGCGACGTGGCAAGCCAGAGCGTCAGCAGCAGGAGGAGGAGCGAGAGACAGAAATGGTCGGGAACGATCATCGTCAGCATCACCATGGCGAAGGAGAAGAACAGCGTGGTGATCCAATGGGCGTCGGCACGCCCCACGCCTACGCGGTCGCGCAGGATGCGGTAGAGGAAGATGAGGGAATAGACGCCTGCGAAGATTGTCAGTGCCGAGACGAGGAAGACCGCCGAGTTGTGTCCGGTCAGCGGACGCAGTGCCTGGTTGGCCCAATACAGGGGGTAGAGGAGGATGGCAAAGAGCGGGTGGCGCAGCATGTCGTAATAGATGCGCGTGCAGGAGACGAAGATGTAGCTGTAGTTGTCGAAGCCAGAGAGGTGCATGTGGTTGTAGAATACACTCCAGAATCCCAACTTCCCTCCTTTGAAAAAGGAAGCGGGATAATAGGCCCACAGCAGTGCGTGAAGCCCCAGTAGCACCACGAAGGAGGACAGGGCGAGCCAGCGCTCCTCCCGTCTGATCTTAAATAGATTTTGCATCGGACTTCCCTTTTATCTGTTCTACCATTCTTTTTGCTCTCTTCTTGTTAATGTTCCTTTTGTTACTCGCTTCTTTTTTACGCTCTTCTTGATTGCGAGTGCAAAATTACTCATTTATTCTGAAAGCGGGCAAGTTATCCCGAAAATGTTTGGCCATTCCGTTGATTATGAGTACCTTTGCAGCCCAAAAGCGGAACGAGACCATCCAGGCGGGTTCTTCAGTGGGTTCATAATGGTGGATGGGCGGCATTCCGTAGGATAATAAAATCAACTCACAGCACATTGAAGACATTTGAAGAATTGGGCGTTTCTGAACCGATCAGAAAGGCCATTGAGGAGTTGGGCTTCGTACAGCCGATGCCCGTCCAGGAGGAAGTAATCCCTTATCTTTTAGGCAACCGCAACGACGTCATCGCCCTCGCCCAGACGGGTACGGGCAAGACGGCAGCTTTCGGCATTCCCCTGCTCCAACGTATTGACACCGACAACAAGGAGACGCAGGCCATCGTGCTCTCGCCGACCCGCGAGCTCTGTCTCCAGATCGCCGACGATCTCAACGCCTTCGCGCGCTATATCCCCCATGTCCATATCGTCCCCGTCTATGGTGGCGCAAGTATCGAGGCACAGATTCGTTCGCTACGTCATGGCACACAGATCATCGTGGCTACCCCGGGCCGTCTCATCGACTTGATGCATCGGGGCAAGGCGCGCCTCGACAACGCCCGCAACGTGGTGTTTGATGAGGCTGACGAGATGCTCAACATGGGATTCCAAGACTCCATCACCGAGATTCTCGAAGGCATTCCCGAGGAGCGCAACACGCTGCTCTTCTCGGCCACGATGAGCCGCGAGGTGGAGCGTGTGGCCAAGGGCTACCTCCACGACTACAAGGAGATCGTGGTCGGCAGTCGCAATGAGGGTGCGGAGAATGTGAACCATGTCTATTACATGGTCAACGCGAAGGACAAATACCTGGCTCTGAAGCGCATCGTGGACTACTATCCGAAGATCTACGCCATCGTCTTCTGCCGCACGAAGCGCGAGACGCAGGAGATAGCCGACAAGCTGATACGCGATGGCTACAATGCGGAGTCGCTCCACGGCGACCTCTCGCAGCCGCAGCGCGACCTGACGATGCAGAAGTTTCGCAGCCACCTCACCCAGATACTCGTGGCGACGGATGTGGCCGCACGTGGTCTCGACGTCGATGACCTGACGCACGTCATCAACTACGGACTGCCCTCCGATATCGAGAGCTATACCCACCGTAGTGGCCGTACGGGCCGTGCGGGCAAGAAGGGTACGAGCATCTCCATCATCCACAGTCGCGAGCGCTCCAAGATTCGGTCTATCGAGAAGGAGATCGGCAAGGCCTTTGAGGATGGAACCCTCCCCACGCCGGAGGAGATCTGCAAGAAGCAGCTCTACAAGCAGATGGATGCTATCCTCAAGACGGATGTGGACGACGACCTGATCGCTCCCTATATGGAGGACATCAAGCGTCAGTTTGAATATATCGATAAGGAGGACATCATCAAGAAGATGGTCACCGTGACGTTTGGCCGTTTCCTCGACTACTACAAAGATGCCCCCGAGATCGAGAAGCCCAATGTGAAGGGTGCCCGCAAGGAGCGCGACGGCGAGGCCAAGACCAAGCGAAGCAAGGGCGGAAAACCCGAGGCAGGCTATGCGCGCCTCTTCATCAATCTCGGTAAGATGGATGGTTTCTATCCTGGCGAGGTGATGCAGTTCGTCAACAAGCACGTCCATGGTCGCCAGGAGGTGGGCCATATCGACCTCTTGGCGCGCCAGAGCTATATTGAGGTGCCGCAGGAGGATGCCGCGATGGTGATGAAGGCCCTCGACGGATCGGTCTATAAGGGCCGCAAGGTGCGTTGCAACGATGCCAACGAGGGGCGTCCGCAGCGCGAGGACCGCAAGGAGGCACCGCGCCGCACGTCTCGTCCGGGCAAGTCCACATGGGGCGAGCGTGGAGACCAAGGCCGTCGTCCGGGCCGTTACGACCGCGAGAGACCGTCGCGCCGTGCTGCCAGTGTGCCGATGTACAACGACCAGTCCACGAAGCGCCACTATAAGAAAGACGACTGGAAGATGCTTATGAATGGCAATGCCGGTGGTAAGTTGCGTGGCGACGAACCCGACTTCAGCGAGGAAGGATGGGCCAGACGCTATCCGAAGAAGCGCTAAGGCGTCGTAGTGGACCGCATCAGCGAATGATGCTTTAGTATAGAAAAAGACAAGTGGCCATAAGACCGTCCTGTTGTGGATGGTTTCATGGCCACTTGGTTTGTAGGCGCTTGTTGGCTGCGGGCTATTTCTTTTCCAGTTCCTGAAGACTCTCCATCTTCTTCGTCTCAAGAAATTCGTAGATGCCGCAGAGGTGCTCGCGTACGCGGCCGTGGCCAAACTCATACACCTTGCTTACCAAGCCGTCGAGGAAGTCGCGGTCGTGGCTCACCACGATGAGCGTGCCGTCGAAGTCCTGCAGTGCTTGCTTCAGCACGTCTTTGGTACGGAGGTCGAGGTGGTTGGTGGGCTCGTCGAGGATCAGCAGGTTGACAGGTTCCAGCAGAAGCTTGAGGATAGCCAGACGGGTGCGCTCGCCACCGGAGAGCACCTTCACCTTCTTCGTGGAGTCCTCTCCACCAAACATAAAGGCGCCCAGAAGATTGCGTATCTTGTTGCGCACCTCGCCCTTGGCCACGTCGTCTATGGTTTGGAAGACCGTGAGCTCGCCGTCGAGCAGCGAGGCTTGGTTTTGGGCGAAATAGCCGATCTGCACGTTGTGGCCGAGTTGTAGATGGCCTTCGTTTTGCAGTTGGCCCATGATACACTTCACGAGGGTCGATTTGCCCTCGCCGTTGCGACCCACAAAAGCGATCTTGTCGCCTCGCTCCACGGTGAGGTTCACACCGCTGAAGATGGTTTTGCCGTCGAACGCCATCGCCACGTCGCTCATCTGCACAGGGTAGCTGCCACTGCGTGGACTGGGCGGAAACTTCAGGCGGAGGTGGCTTGTATCCTCCTCGTCCACCTCGATGAGTTCGAGCTTTTCGAGCATTTTTACCCGGCTCTGCACCTGGAAGGTCTTCGAATAGGTGCCCTTGAAGCGTTCTATGAAGTCCTTGGTCTCGGCGATCATCTTCTGCTGCTCCTCGTATTGCTTCATCTGTTGCTCACGGCGCTCCTTGCGCAGTTCGAGATAGTGGCTGTAGGAGGCCTTGTAGTCGTAGATGCGTCCCATGGTCACCTCGATGGTGCGCGTGGTGATCTTATCGACAAACTTGCGGTCGTGGCTGATGACGACCACGGCTTTGGCGCTGTTGCAGATGAAGTCTTCCAGCCAGCCGATAGACTCGATGTCGAGGTGGTTGGTCGGCTCGTCGAGGAGGAGCACGTCGGGCGACTTCAGTAGGAGTTTCGCCAGTTCGATGCGCATGCGCCAACCTCCCGAAAACTCGCTTGTCGGTCGGTTGAAGTCCTTGCGCTCGAAGCCCAGGCCGAGGAGTGTCTTCTCCACGTCTTCCTCGAAGTGGGTCATGTCGATGGCGTAAAACTTCTCCGAGAGGGTAGATACCTGCTCGATGAGTTGCATGTATTCGTCGCTCTCGTAGTCGGTGCGCGTGCTGAGCTCGTTGTTGATGCGGTCTATCTCTGCCTGGATCTTGTGGAGGTGGGCAAAGGCCTGGCACGTCTCCTCAAACACGGTGCGTCCGTCTTCCGTCATCAGATGCTGAGGCAGGTAGGCAATGACGCAATCCTTCGGAGCGGTGATGGAACCACGCGTGGCCGTGCGGACGCCTGCTATGATCTTGAGCAGCGTGCTCTTACCTGCTCCATTTTTGCCCATGAGGGCGATGCGGTCCTTCTCATTGATCTGGAAGGAAATGTCTTTGAACAAGGTGGTGCCGCCAAACTCGACGGTCAGTCCATCTACTGTGATCATGTCGGATTCTTGATATTTCTTTTGCTTTTAGTTTTTTCCTCCCATTATCTTTTCAGTACAAACCAGGCGTGCATGGCCACGGTGGTGAGGAGGCCGTAGTGGCGGCGCATGACTTCAAATCGTTCGCGGAGTGACGCTTTGTGGTGGAGGGTGGTCTGTCCCTCCTCCATATAAAATGTGGTGACGGCAGGGATGGAAACGAGCAACTGTTGTTTTTCTGCCGCTTTCTTCATGATGCGGATGCACCAGTCCACGTCGGCCGAATAGCGGAAGTGGGTGTCGTAGGGAGTCTCGCGGGCTATGTCGAGGCGCGCGTAGAACGACTGGTGGCAGACCAACATCCCGTGGCGAAACGATCGCCACGTCAGTTTGCCCGTCGGGTGCAGCCTTCTATGTCGCAAGAAGCGGCCTTCCCCATCCACGATGTCGGTGTCGCCATAGAGCACGGCAGGCTTTTGTCCGTCCGCTGCCGTCTCTGCTGCGTGTGCCGCCATTGCCAAGGTTTTGGGAAGGGCGAAGATGTCGCCTGCGTTCATATAGACGATGTAGTCGCCCGTGGCCAGTCGCAAGCCCTTGTTCATCGCGTCATAGAGCCCCTTGTCCGGTTCCGACAGGATGCGGACTTCATGTCCGTTGTCAGCCTGGTCAGACTGCTCCTTGTACTTTTCGGCCATGGCTACCGTCTCGTCTTTCGACGCTCCGTCCACGATGATGTGCTCCACTCCCTTGTAGGTCTGGCGCGCCACGCTGTCGAGGGTGCGTTGCAGCACGGGGGCTGCGTTGTAGGTGATGGTGATAACGGAGAAAACTACACTCATAATCCACACTTTTTGTAGGCCAAAGCCTGATTATATACTTCTATATAGCGCATGGCGACCGACCGCTGGGAATACTCCCTGCGCACCTTCTCGATGGCTGCTTGGCTCAGGGCGGGGTAGTCGGCCTCGCTCATCACCCAGTGGATGCCCCTGGCCAAGTCTTCTGCGTCACGGTATTGCGCCACATAGCCGTTTTGCCGATGGTCTATCATCTCGGGAATGCCGCCCACCTTGAAGCCCACGCAAGGCACGCCACACGCCATCGACTCCATGATGGTGTTGGGCAGGTTTTCGTCGAGTGATGGAATCACGAAGAGGTCGGCTGCGTTATAGACTTCCACGATCTTCTCTTCGTCGCTCACATATCCCAAGGGAAAGGAGGGAAGCGACAAGCGGCCCACTACCTCGTCGGCATGGCCGCCAAGGATGGCGATGACGGTGTCCTCCTGCATGGAAGGATATTGCTTTGTGAGTCGCGCAATGGCCTCCGCAAAATAGGCGATCCCCTTGCGCTCCAGCGTCACGCGTTGTGAGACAAAGAGGATGACGCGCTTGTCCGTGGGCAGTCCGCAGCGCCTTCGTGCTTCGGCCTTGTCCATCTTCTTGTAGCGTTGCGTGTCGATGGGGTTCGGGATGCAGGCCACGCTCAGCCCTTTCAGCAGACCGCTCTGCTTGGCTTGTGCGCCCAACCATTTGCTGCAAGCCACAAAGTGGATGTTGCTCCCTTCGTAGAGTGCCTTCTTCCTATTGAAGATGCGTGCCGCCAGGTCCTTGCCGTTTTGAGGTTGGGGCAGGTATTTACAGCGGTGGCAGCCACCCATATAGGCCCTGCAGCCGAGGGTGACGTGGCAGATGCCCGTGGCAGGCCATAGATCGTGCAGGGTCCAGACGACGGGTTTGCCACTGCGGAGTATCTTTCGTATCGAGGACAGCGAGAGCATGCCTTGGTTGATCCATTCCAGTTGGATGACATCAGCCTCTCGAAATGCCGGCAGGGTGGTGATGTCCGTACCCGCATTGGCCAAGTCCAGCTCGAACAGATGGTCTCGCTGGAAATGCAGATGCCAGAAGACACACCACCGTTCCCACAGAAAATGGATGCGTTGGCGTAGCTTCCCTGGCATTTCCACGACCGTCGGGTCGTCTGTCTCCTTGTGGGCTACCAACATTCTGGCTTTCAGTCCATTGTTGCTGAGTGCGTCTTTCAGTCGCCGTGAGGCTACCGCTGCGCCCCCTGCCCGTTCGCTGGTGTTGATAATCAGTACCTTCATGCTTTATCCCGATTTTGAGCAACAAAGGTAATGCAAAAGAATGGAACAGCCAAGGCTGAACGTATAAAAATAACTGTTTGCGAGCACATAGGATTGATATAAATCAAGTATTTGAATAATGGACTTTTTTTTAGGCCTTTTTTGTTGGTGGAAATCGCAGAACATCGTACCTTTGCATTGTCAAAAGGTTAATAGATTGTTTAGGTTAGTAG
>OIBC01000657.1_pt1 | contig 11398 bp, 8 predicted proteins | sample 1580901 | NCBI WGS metagenome assembly OIBC01 (sample SAMEA3882539, study PRJEB24775) | human gut metagenome | biome: human-associated habitat; feature: intestine environment; material: feces | place: Netherlands | collected 2009/2010 | reverse complement strand
CATATTGCTAGAGCCGCTTGAAAATCCGCAGATTTCTGCTACTCTGCTTCCAAGAAAAGTTCGGCATGCCGAATTTTTTCGTCAACCATCAACAAACCGCTCGACATCGTTTTGGGTTCAATTTAATCACTATGAGGTATAGGTCATGAGCGAAGCAAAGTTTTTCCCTCTCAAGAAATTTTTGATCGTCAATCGAGGGGACGAAATTCCAGAAAACGTCACTGTTCTGTGCGACGGTGGGCGTGAACTGGTGATCAAGCATGCCAACAGTTTCGAAGCAAGGCGCGAACTGCAATACCAAGCCAAATTGCTAGGCGCAAATGCGTTGCTCAACGTTCATGTTGATTGGTTCAGCCCTGGTGGGCTTACGCGCTACATGGCATACGGAACTCCTGCCGTATGCGGACGCAAGCATTTCAAAGGCACAATGACGGCAGACGAATTGCGTGCGCAACTGCATATGCCGCCTCCTCCGCCGCCAACACCTGCACCAGCACGGACAGCCCCGGGGCCAGATCCCTGGATGGCCATTGCAAAGTTTTTCAAGTACGCATTTATCGCCATCATCATTTTGTTGGTTTTGAATCTTCTCGCATAATTCCCAAGCAAAACGGCGCTCAATCGAGCGCCGTTTTGCTTTCAACGATCCTTAATTATTTGTCCCCTGTAAACGTTGTCAAAATGATCATTCTTCTTTAGCTGATCGTCTTTGGCCTTAACGTCTTCGACGATTTCGGTTGGAGTCTTCACCGGCTCAGCTTTCTCCTGCTTGGGTTTAGGTTGAGCGGATGGCTCTGACTTCGCTGGAACTGTACCAAAATCGAAATAAGCCCCTGTCGGCGAAGTCGGTTGAGAATCTCCATAGGCAAGAGAGCCTACTCCCTGCATGGCATCGTTGTACGCCAACACAGAGACCGCCTTCGACGGCGCATCGGCGTCGGCTGCGGCATCCAGATGCTTGACCATTTGATTGAAGACGGCATCGACCGTCTTCAGGTCGGCCTTGTCCCCGCCCAATTGAGCATGGATTTCATCATGGAGTGCTTGGCCATTTCTCGTCAGATTGCCGTGGTCATCGCGCAAATCTTCGCTATGACGAAGTTCCAACATCGCGTTGGCCTGACGATGAGTAAAGCCTTGTCGTTCCAAATCCTTGATTTGGTCGGAATACGAACCCTTGGGCAGGTTCTTACTGAACATCCCCATAAATTCTTGAGCCAAGGAGTCGTTGGATGGGGCAAAGAGCTTTTGCATGGCATTCTCAACCAGCTTGGCGCGCATTTCTTCACAATTAGCATTTGCTTCATTAACAGTAGCCTTCTCGAAGTTCTCATGCGCGCTCTTCACCATAGCTTCGCCGCCTACAACCTGATCGGCAGGGGCTTGCATATTCGCCGCGTGCTGGGCGTAATTGAACGTAACTCCCTTAACCTGAGACAGGAGCGACCAGTCGTTCATTTGCGCTGACGCCAGAAGAAGGTGCCGCAATCTGCGCCTTCATGGCCTCGCCGCCCAAGCTTTCAAATTGACCAATAATTTGGAAATTGGCCATTGCGTGCGCAACATCTGCAGGTTTTTCTTGCCGCCTAAATTCGGCTTCCATGATATTGCGTTTGATTGCAGCTTCACCAGAAATTTGACTAGAAACGCTTTGGAACAACGCACGAGTTTGCGGGTTGGCATTGATAATATTCACCCATTCGGCCAAAGTTCTAGTCTCGGTACTCGACGCATTGTTCTGCAATGTTTTGAGATCGCTGTAGCTGTCCATCGCTTGACGCACACTCGTGAGCGTAGAGCTCAAGCCGCTCGAATCCGTATGCGATGTCGATTCAGACGATTGATTTGCTGCCGTGTGCTGTACACCGTAGCGAGCCGCATCGACGAGAGATGCCGTGTCGCCCTTGCTGAGGTTGGCCGACACAGATTGTGCGACATTGCGAATGCGATTGTCGCCGCTCTGCGTCGTTACCGAACGATTGCCAGAGCCGGAGATATTGCCGGTAATTCCCCCTGTAATACCGCCTTCAATGCCCTTGGAGTTTCGCAAGACGTTATCCATTAAATTGGACAGGGTCTGATTTTGACCGCTCGCTGGGGTCGTACCGGGCTGTGCACCGTTGGGCTGCGCACCATTGCCTGCTGCCCCCGGTGCAGCTTTACCTGCCCCCTGATCGCTCCAAGGCCCATTCGGGAACCAATCTTCTGTCTGGGGACGACCATCTTTCGGAGTCGACTGGTTCAGAGAACGACTCATATTCGCCCCGCCGTTGACGCCGACATTGGCGGCGAGCTGAGTTGCAACAGCTCCCACCGCTTGACGCGTTTCATCGGCGTTTGTGCCCGAAATTGCACCTTGAGAAATCAACTCGCTTTTGATCGAGTTGAAGAGCTGCGAATTACTGGCCTCTAGCGATTGACCGACGGATTGATTCACACTGCGAGTCGTTTGATCAACCATGCCGGATGCATTATTCGAGGCCGCCATCTTAACAGCCGCGTCGGACTGGTTCAAAATCTTGGAGTTAAGCTGGGACACCGCGTTGCTGATTCCGGTGCTCAAGGAGTAAGTGGGTTCTGTGAAGCCAACTGCACTGGTACCCGTCACTTGGTCGGACTTGAAATGATCGGCCTGCTGCAGGTAGCCACCCGGCTTGATCATATCCGGCGATCCAATGCGTTCATTCACATGGTCGGCACCACCCATACGCCCTGCCAAGGCAGTGAATGCGTAAGTTGAACCCGTGACAAGGAAGAGGGCGATCATGGGAGTGGCCGCCGTCAACATCCCGCCAAGCCACGTCTGAAGCGCCTGGCTACCCGAATTGAGGGTGTAGAACGAAATGGGAGCCGTGACCAGCGCCGAGAACTCGTTGCGGGCGGCCATGGAGATGTACAGATTGATGATCGACATGACCGGCATCCAGAGCTGAATCCAGATGACGACTTGGAAATACTTGCCAAGCATGTTCAAGCCGAAAGCGCCCACCACCAGAAGGAAGCCCATCAACGGCGTGATGGCGTAGATGAAGCCTTCAAAGAAGGCCATCAAGGGACGCATAGTGGAAACGAACATGGTGCCTTCCGCCGCCCATTGCTGATTGCGCTGCTCAATGGCTTGGTTGACCATGACGGCAGAAGCCGTGTCGCCCATGTCCTTGTAAAATCCCGCTGCGGCCTTGTCGTAGAGAGGCTGTAGCACGGCAAGCTGGAGATATTGCGTACCGTTATTGCCGGCGGCATCGAGCATTTGGAGAGCAGAGTCGACCTTATCGAGATGCTGTGCGGTTTGACCAGCTTCCTTGATGTTGAGCAGTCGGTTGAGCGCTGCGGCTGCATCAGGCTGTCCAAGTGCACCAAGCGACTGACGAATGAAAGCGGTTGCTTCGGCACAAGTGACATCGCCAGCGGTACTCAGATGCGTGCCGTAAACAGAAGAATCGTAGAACAACTCATTGGTGCCGCCACGATAGATGGCGTCCGGCGTAGCTTGTCCGAGGGTGATCTTCACCATCGTGCACTCGCGCAGGTAGTTGTCGATGTCTTGAGCAAGGTCTGCATTGCCAATGGCTTTGCCGGCAGCTTCGATGATGCTGACATCGCGGGCAGCGGATCGCACGCCGGTGAGCACCTTCAGAGGTTCCAGGAAGGCATGTTCGGTCATGCGGTCAGCAGTGCCATAGCCCTGCTCGAAAAGAGCCGTAACGCCATAGCCAATATTCGAGATAATCGTGCCGGCGGCGGCTGCACCGAGCGGCACATTGTCGACGACGCGAACTTCATCGGTATAGGCATCTTCGACCTGCACCGTGACGCCGGGGCCGAAGAAGCACATGTAGCAAATCATGCCGATGAGCACCTGATGCAGATTGAACTGTCGAGTGCCGGACGTCAAGCACTGAAAGCCCATGACCAACAAGCCGAGGAGAGCGCCGACGCCGACGAGCGTCTTGAAGTCCCCCGTGCCGCAGATCATGGCCAGCGCATTGAGGATTTGAGCCAGGAATGCGGAATCCCCAATCGAATAAATCGTGAACATGGGAGCTCCTTACTTCGGCGTCGACTGCGATTGACCTGCGGTCAGTGCGGGATTGTGCATGATCGCGTTCAGGTCATGGTAGTACCGAGTCACACTCGCCATATTGGGATGATTCTTGCAATAAGCTTCGTATTCTTGAGTGAGAATCATGATGTTTTGGTCGATCATGTCCGTCACTTCCTTTGTTTGCGGCTTATCCGAGGTCGACACAGCGGCTCGAACCGAATACATCATGTCTTTGGCCATGTCATAGGCCATGGAGGCGGCAATTGCATATGAGAGTTCAATGGCAAACTCTTCGGCCATGCCCTTGTTACGAAGAGCGAAGTTGCGCAACATGACGCCGGCGGGCACCGGTATTGAAGATAAGAGTGCGCGACTTTGTTCATTGACTTTGGTCTTACCGTCAGCAAACGATTGAATGATGCCGGTCTTGCCATCAGTGCCAACAAGCATGTTGTAAATCTTCAAACGAAGGCTGTCGACCTTCGTTTTGACAATGCCAGGCTTCAAGCACTGAGAGTCGCTGCCGGAGTCATCACACTTGTACACCTCGACATTGGCCCCGCCGTCGATCAAATCCCTCAGATGCACAATTCGCGTCAAAGGTTTCATTGGGGTTGAATCGCTCTTGACGCCGTTGCCGACTTCCTTATCCACCGGCTTGTCGATGATGTAGCTGCCGGTCATGGACATCAGCAGTTCATAGCCTTCATACTTGTTGGAGAAGGAAGTGGTAAACCAAGCAGCCACATTCTGCTTTTGAAGCGTCTGCCACACAACGTTGCCGAAGACTTCCTTAGAGATATTGGGATCCGAAGCCGCTGTACTCATGGCTGATTTGCCATCCTTTTCGCTGTTGGCAGCGAAAATGTCGGGGAATAAACCTTGAGCCACTCCTTTGATCGATGCATCACTACGACTCTTTTCCCACTTCGCTGGTGCCAAGTCGTTGACAATGCCTTGAGCCAGCTGACAGCTGTTGCCGGCATATTGGTTCAAGGCTTGAATGATGCGCTTCAAGTCATTGATGTACGTCATGCACTGCGTGCAGGTGTTGTCCAGAGCAAGCTGAAAGGCATAGCCGGCAGCGTTAGACGCGACGGCTCGCATGAGCTGGATGAACTGATCTGCGTCAATGAAGGAAAAAGACCCGCCGAAGAAGTCAATGCCACCGCATCCGCCCTTCCATGACGGCGGAACAAAGGTCACCACGTTGGTATCCACGATCTTGTTGCGTACATAGACCGAGCCGGCACTCACGACGCCTCGACGCTGACCTTCAAAGACGCCGGGGCGCGTGACGTTGATCATGGAATCAAAGACGCTGTCCATTTGAGACTGAAGTGCGCCGGATGTGGCTACCAGTGGCGTCACGGACATGATGACGGCCAGAGCTTGTGCAATGAGAGTTTTACGCATGATTATTGTTCGACCGAATTAGAAGTTTGAGTCGGCAGGGGGGCGACAGGCGCCTGTCCAGAGATGATGGGATTCATCATAAGAAGCGCCGGATCCAGAACACCGCTTGTTTCGGCGTCGGCTCCGAAAAGCCCGATGAGTTTGTCCGGAGCAATGAAACCGTCCTTGTCCACAACGGATTGCGTCTGATCTTCCGTGAGGGAGGCAACTTTGTCGGACGATTCCTTGGAGCCCCAGAGAAGCGCCGGGTTTTCCGTAGACGCTTTGATTAACTGCGGCAATTCGACGGAGAGGTCTCGTTGCTGATTCGGATTCATCAGCGGCCTTTGTTCGGCGAACTCTTCTTCAGTAATCCAACCGCGTCGTTTCGAAGCAATGAGAATGCGTTGTTGGAGTTCCGGCAGGGCAACTACACCTTGGCCAAGCTGTTCAAAGGTGCCGTCCGGTGTCACGAGGAAGATGGCCGGCACGGCGGTCACCCCCAGATATTCGGCCTGGCCCGCATTCTGACGAACATGGGGGAACTTGAAGGTTGACGGCTCGCCTCCATCCATGGATATGGCAAGTACGTCGAAGCCTTCGTCCATGATGCGTCCGATCAGAGGCGCTTGTGCTTCACAGTAGGAGCATCCCCCCTTGAAGAAAAAGAACAGACCTGCCTTTTCGGAGATCTTTTTGAGGATCGCGGAACGCTCTTTTGCGGCGTTCTGATCAACAGCGAGCGTTGCAAAGCTAGCAAGGGGACGCCGGTAATTCTCATCGAGGAGGGGATTGCCCATCGTGACGGTCTTGGCGACATCCGCGAACTTCGAAGAGCGGTCGATGGCAAAGCGTTGGAGAAGAAAGTACGCCTTGACGTTCTCAGGCGTCGGGTTGTCCCAGGCAATGTCCTTGTACTTGGGGAGCATTTCGCGTACCCAAGCTGCGGTGAAAGGTGCGGGCGGCGCCTCCGCCTTCAAAACGGGCTCAGGTTCGGGTTCCGGCGCCTTGGGCGGCGGAGGAGGCGGAAGAGGTTCTTCTTGGGGCTCTTCTTCCTTTGGATCTTGGTACCAATACCAGCCTTCTGCATTGTTGCCGTAGAAGGAGGTTTGACCGGTGGTTGTGATCTGCCGGCTGTCCGTCACAGTCGTTGCCTCGACTGGCATGGACAATAGGGCGAGCAGTGTCAGGCAAAGCCCGCTGCGTTGGAAAACGGTTCTCGACATCGGATTAACTGCATGTTGGAGAAAGTACCGCCTAGGGTAGGCGCGAGTGCACACCGCCCTCTCACTTGTTCGGCAAAAACGACCGACTCGAGTGCAGAAGGATGCGAAGGGAGAGCCCCCGGCAGGGAAAAAATATGGTTTTGGCTGCCTGGGCCAGCCCCAGTGTGCGCCGATGCAACACCGCCCGGATGCGGGTTTTGAGGTTCCGAAGATTCCGCATTCAGTTAAGACGCTACTCGCAGAGGCGACTCGAGGCGATTTGGGGCCGAAAGCGCGGCTAAGGTGAACCTTTCTCGACGGCGCATCCGGAGCTTGCCGATACGGTGGGTATCGCCTGTAGTTGCCTGTGGGAGTAGGGAAATGAGCAATAGACTTTCTCTATCAATAGAATTATTGCTCCCAACCAACAGGATTCGAAGATTTCGCGAAGGATTTTCACGTTTTCGCCTGTGGCAGTAGCGTTTGCAGGCATTTGAAAGGGCGAAGCGGAGAGGAAAGGCGGGTGAGCTTCTCAAGCGTGCTCAAAATTTGTGCAAATCGGGCAAAACAGAGAGTTCGGGCGCGACTAATATGAACCTTTCCAGCCTTTGCGGATTTTGTGGTGTTGATTCACGAAATCGACTGCAAGAGTAGGGCGTTCGGTTTGTTGAGTGCTCGTTCTGAAGTGGCATGAATCCGTTAACGCCTACTCTCACAGTCGTTTACGGGCTTTTTCCGTGAGATTGTGCGACTTGTGTGAACCTTTTGGTATTCGTCTTGACATTCACCGCTCTTTCCCTGTGGCAGTAGGCGATTCATGGCATTCGGAAAGGGAGAAGCGCGACTAAGGTGAACCTTTTTGCGGAGGGCCGGAGGCTCACCGGCAGACGGTACGTTTTGACCCGATTTCGTCACGCCGCAACTGGGGGCGCCGGACGCGATTTTTAGAGGCATTTTGGGTGCAAAATCAGATGTAACAGCGGATGTAAAAGTTCTTGTCAGGTGCCGGGCCTTAGTTTTTGTCTACTAAAGCTTGTATTTTCCTCCTGCACAGGGAAGGGCAAAGATTCGTCAGTCATGGTTATTTTGGGGAATCGACCAAAATCTCATTTTTGACTTGTAAGTTTTGCGCCACTTCGGCAATTTTTGCCAAACTGGGGCAAGGTTTGAATGAGGTCGCATGGTAGCCGCTGGTTTTCTCGGCAGTCCTCGCGGTCTGGTCGCAGCAGGCCGGTCGAAGGGCGTTTTGTGGGTGCTTTCGAAGCTCCCTCAATTCACTATCTTCGCCTGTGGCAGTAGCGTCTTAACTGATTTCCCCTTTTCTGCTTGGGAAAGCGTGTTTTGGGCGCGAAGAAAATTCCCTTATTTATCAATGTCTTGGCTCGTGTCACGCGCGCATGCGCGTACTTACCTGTTAATACATACTTGTTATATACATACTTGTTATATAGTTAGGGGGCGCGACTTAAGTGAACCTTTCTCGGGGGTAAAGCGCGACTAAGGTGAACCTTTCTCGGGGTAAAAGCGCGACTAAGGTGAACCTTTCTCAAAAGTTATTCACATCGCCCTGTGGATAACTTTTCTTGCCATAGAGCGGACGCGCTAGAACGCGTTTTGAGCGACACGCAACTCCTCCCGCTACCCACGCCTTATCCATCTCTCAGAAACGCGATATGAAGCGATTGTGAGCGTCCTACGGGGTATTGCGAGGCTGAGGGATCCTCAAAGAAGAGAAAAACCGTCGATTTTGGTCGATTTTCGGCTTTTGGGCCAGCCTCTGGACAACCGGGCCTTTGAGGGCCGAAAACAGGCCGAAATGGGGGTTCTGAGGGCCTTCGGACATGCGAAATCGGTTAAAACGCCTGCGAGAGTAGGGACTATCTCCATTTTGCGGCTTGTTTGAGGCTACCGCTCGGAGGTCGACGACCTGTCCCTGGCCTGTCCGTCTTGAGGTTTTCCCTCGGATTCGAGAAAAATGATTGCCGGACAGTCAAAGATCGCCTACACTGCCATATCTTCCGGTAATTCACCGATTTTTCGGTTCAATGCAGAAAATTGCAAATGGCAACTAGACGATTCGAAACGGCTCTGTCGCAGGAAATCTTCGACATGGTGAAGGAAATGTCCGAAGCCTTCGGCATGACGGCAAAGGGCTATGTTGCGATGGCAATCAGCCAGCGGGTCATGGCCGACAAGGCCGAATTTGCCCGTCTCAAGAGCTTGCCCGCGTCCGAGCGCATCGAGGCTGCGGGCGAGGGTGAATCAACGTCGGTTAAACCACAATTGCGTCGCAGTGCGCGAACGAAGGGTGCGAAATGAAACGCGGTCTGACGCTGCCTAAGCCCCTTGGGCAGGATTCGCTCTTTGACGATGAGGATGTCTCGCCCGATCAGCAGGAGAAGGCGAAAGGCTCCTTTCAGAAGGCGATTGCCACCACCAAAACGAATCTCAAGCAAGAGCTCATTCACCAGATCAACGAGATTGACGCGGCGGAGGCCGATTCTCTCTTTTTCATGCCGAGGGCTGCGATCTATGCGGCCATGCCCTATCGTCAGAAGCGAGGTGACGACGGAAACTTTTTGACGACCTACGAGCGCAGGAACAATGCGCTTACGCTCAAGCTTAAGACCATTGCGCCTGAGATCGGTCTCCCTTCGGGCGCATTCCCGCGCATTCTGCTTGCGTACATGACTTCGACGGCCATGCGCACGCATTCCCCCTTCATCGAGCTTCCTAACTCGGTCTATTCGCTCATGGACACGCTGGGGCTCAACACAAGGGGCGGTTCGACCATTCTCATGCGCAACCAGCTCGATGCCCTTCGCAATGCGCTCATCTCGATTGAATGGAATCGAGAGGTGCAGGCCGGCGACGAGATCGTGCACATCAAGAAGGATCGCATGTCCCTCATCATCGAGGAGTCGGTGGTTTGGGAGATCGTGGCGCATCGTCGCAAGCGTCTGGCGGAGCCCATGCTGGGCGGCTACTACGTGAAGCTTTCCGACTACTTCTTCGACGAGATCTGCGAGAGTCCTGTTCCCATTGACCTGCGCGCCATGATCGCGCTCCAGTCAAGTCCCCTCGCCATGGACATCTACGCTTGGTGCACGTATCAAGCGTCCTTCCTTCGCAAGCCCAAGACCATCTCTTGGAGTGCCCTCATGGTGCAGTTCGGCACCTACGACCGCGTGCGCGACTTCAGGCCGCGTTTCACGCAGGCCATGAAGAGCGTGCTTGAGGTCTACCCCGAATTGCGCGTGAGCTTGACAACGCAGGGCATTCGTCTGTCGCCGTCACCCACGCACGTGGCTCGCTCGATGCCGATGCGGGTTGATCAACCTGAGATTGAACCGCCCAAGAAGCCGCCTCCCGAGGCGCAGGAAGTGCTCGATGCCGACAAGGCTGAAAAGCCCAAGAGCAAGGTTGAAGACATTACCGACCTGGAACCCACGGAAGGCTCTGTGAAGCAGATCACGAGCGTGAAAATGGTCAAGCGCAAGACTTCTAAGAAGGCAGAGGAGAATGAAAAGGCTCCTTCCAAGCTCGAAGCCACGCCGACAAAGCCCAAGGCCGCAAAGGGTCTGCGACGCCCAAGAGGCATTGGCCTCAAAGCCGCCCCCAAGCAGGGAAAGGAGGATTGATGCGCACGGTTGCTGTCATCGAACCCTCGTGGGAAGGGCGCTACCTGATGCTGCGCGAGCTCGAAGGCTGGTATGCCGTTGCGGTCTACAGCGCGCGCCGACAAGTGCCCGTCCTCTTTTCCGAAGACTTCTACGAGGTGCACGAGGAAATTCAGTACCGATCCGGTCTGGCGGCTGCCGAATACCTGCCTGAGCGGGAGTACATCTACGTCGGCCCGAAGTTCAGCAAGGTCGTGCGCGAGTTCGGCGCTGAATATGACGAAGGCGCTCGATCTTGGTACGTTCCCGACGATCTCCACAACCTCGTCGGGACGGCGCTCGACAAATGGCGCAATCCCGAACGGCTCGAATTTCTGAGGAAGGTGCTCGAAGAGGAGCACAACCGCCTGCGCCGGACGGCACCCGCAGGCCGGATCTATCTCAAGGTTCCTCTCGCCGACAAGGAACAGGTGCAGTATCGAGGCGCGGTCTACGACGCTGGCAAAAAGGCGTGGTACATCGACCGCCGGTCGCCTTCCGTGCGCTTTGCGCAATGGTTGCCGCACGACGTTGAGGTGGACTTCACGCCTGAAGCGCTCTTGATCCCCGACGACCATCTCACAATGCCCTTGTGGCTCTTCATCGAGTTTGAAGATCAGGCCGCAGCCAAAATGAAGGGCGCTGTGCAATGGCAGGACAATGGCCTCTGGTTTGCGCCCGTCGGCGCGAATCCTGTTCACTTCGAGCAATGGGCCATGCCGCCGCGACGTTTGGGGCCGAAGTCCGCCTTCATCCGGTTTTTGAAGGATCAAGGCTTCGACGAAGACCGCAACGCGCTTGAGGTGATTGCCGACGGCGAACCCCATGCCTTTTTCGTGCTTGGGGATCAGAAGGCGCCTTCTGGCAGGTACGGTTTCTTCATGAAACCCAACGAAATTCCAGCCGGCTGGGCAAGTAATGCGCTCGCTACTAGCTACCAATCCTGGGCTTATCCGCATAGCGGCCTCGATTGGGAAAAACTCCTCTAGAACAAACGCAAGGAAAACTACCCAACCACCTTCTCTATCTTTAGAATATTACACAACGATAACATAGCGGAATACATCTTCTGAATCTCCAAGTCACCCTGAACC
>OIBC01000648.1_pt1 | contig 11582 bp, 7 predicted proteins | sample 1580901 | NCBI WGS metagenome assembly OIBC01 (sample SAMEA3882539, study PRJEB24775) | human gut metagenome | biome: human-associated habitat; feature: intestine environment; material: feces | place: Netherlands | collected 2009/2010 | reverse complement strand
CCGTAAGCTGTGCGATGCCCCGGATGCCGGAGTCCACTTTTTTGTGGGTGCCACCCAGGCCAACTTTACCGTGGTGGATGCCCTGTTAAAACCCTGGCAGGGCGTGCTGTGCGCCGACTCCGGGCACATCCATGTGCACGAGACCGGCTCCATCGAGGCCACAGGCCACAAGTGCCTGGCGCTGCCCGGCAAAAACGGCAAGATCACGGCCCGCCAGATCCGCAAAGCCGTGGAGGAGCACCGCGCCAACGCCAGCCACGAGCACGAGGTCCAGCCCGGCATGGTCTACATCTCGAACCCCACCGAGGTCGGCACCCTTTATAATAAGGAGGAATTGACCGAAATTTCCGCCGCCTGCTACGAGCTGGGACTCTACCTGTTCGTGGACGGTGCGCGGATGGCCTACGGCCTGACGAGCCTCGCCAACGATCTGAGCCTGCAGGACTATGCCGCGCTCTGCGACGTGTTTTACTTGGGCGGTACCAAGTGCGGTGCGCTGTTCGGCGAGGCCGTCGTCATCACAAACGACGATCTGAAACCCGATTTCCGCTACTGCCTGAAGCAGCACGGCGGCATGCTGGCGAAAGGCCGCCTGCTGGGCGAGCAGTTCCTGGCTCTGCTGGACGGCGAGGACGGCAGCGGCAGCAGCCTGTATTTCACGATGGCGAAAAAAGCCGACGAGCAGGCCCTGCGCATCCGCGCCGCCTTTGAGGCAAAGGGCTGCAAGGTGCTGCACGACTCCCCGACGAACCAGCAGTTCTTTGTCCTGCCCGACGAGTGGTACGACAAGCTGGCCGAGACCTACGCCATGACCCACATGGGCAAGCCCGACAAGCACCACACCGCCGTGCGCGTATGCACCAGCTGGGCCACGAAGGACGAAGCCGTGGAGCAGCTGATTCAAGACGTCGCAACGCTGTAATAACTGCATCGTAGGGAGGGGTCTTGACCCCTCCGGGGGCGTCGGGGACGCCGCCCCCTACATCTTGGCCGCGAACTTTCCGCCAACCGTAGGGGGATTCATCTCTCCCGTTTCCTCGCCCGCATTTCCTGTCCTCATTGCCTTAACTTTCTTCTTTACATTCCCCGCAAAATACGCTACAATATAAATGTATATTTATAAAAACAAAGAGAAGGAGAGATCGCTTTGTTTACTATCATCAAACGGCGGGAGCTGAACCCCACCGTAACCGAACTTTGCATCCATGCGCCGCTCATTGCCAAGAAGGCAAAGGCCGGCCAGTTTATCATTGTCCGCGCAAAGGAGGACTCCGAGCGCATCCCCCTGACCATCGCCGGGTTTGACCGCGAAGCCGGCACCGTTTCTATCATTTTCCAGGTTGTCGGCGCAGGTACCATGCAGCTGAACTCCCTCAAAGAGGGCGAGGCCGTGCATGACTTTGTGGGACCCTTGGGCAAGGCCACTGAGATCGAGGGTCTGAAAAACGTCTGCGTCGTCGGCGGCGGCGTAGGCTGCGCCATTGCGCTGCCCATTGCCCAGGCACTGCATGAGCAGGGCACCAAGGTCACCGGCATTGTCGGTTTCCGCAACAAGGATCTGGTCATTCTGGAGGACGAGTTCCGCGCCTGCTGCGATGAGTTTATCATTATGACCGACGACGGCTCCTACGGCGAGAAGGGCGTTGTCACCGCCCCGCTGGAACAGAAGATCGTCGAGGGCGCCAACTTTGACGAGGTCATTACCATCGGACCCCTGATCATGATGAAATTTGTCGTCAAGACGACCAAGCCCCACAATGTCAAGACCGTTGTGTCGATGAACCCCATCATGGTCGACGGCACCGGTATGTGCGGCGGCTGCCGCCTGACCGTCGGCGGGCAGACCAAGTTTGCCTGCGTCGACGGCCCCGATTTTGACGGCTTTGAGGTCGATTTTGACGAGGCTATGCACCGCGGCACGATGTACAAGCCCTTTGAGGCACACGCCCGCGAGGCCGAGTGCAATTTGCTGAAGCAGGAGGTGCAGTAATTATGCCGAACATGGACCCGAAAAAGTGCCCCATGCCCAGCCAGGAGCCGAACGTCCGCAACAAAAACTTTAAAGAGGTCGCCCTTGGCTACACCGAGGAGATGGCCGTGAACGAGGCCAAGCGCTGCCTGCAGTGCAAGAACCACCCCTGCCGCAGCGGCTGCCCCGTTGAAATTGATATTCCCGGCTTCATCAAGCATGTGGCCGAGGGCGACTTTGAGGCCGCCTACAACGTGATTGCCCAGTCCAGCGCGCTGCCCGCCGTCTGCGGCCGTGTCTGCCCGCAGGAGCATCAGTGCGAGGGCAAGTGCGTCCGCGGCATCAAGGGCGAGGCCGTCGGCATTGGCCGCTTGGAGCGCTTTGTCGCCGACTGGTACCGCAACAACGTACATACCAAGCCCACCGCCCCCGCGCCCAACGGCCACAAGGTCGCTGTCATCGGCGCAGGCCCGTCCGGCCTGACCGTCGCGGGCGATCTGGCAAAGCTCGGCTACAAGGTCACCGTCTACGAGGCCCTGCACGTTGCGGGCGGCGTGTTGATGTACGGCATCCCCGAGTTCCGTCTGCCCAAGGACATCGTCCAGCACGAGGTCGAGGGCCTGAAGGAGCTGGGTGTTGACATCGAGACGAACATGGTCATCGGCAAGGTGCTGACCATTGACGAATTGATGAACGACTACGGCTTTGAGGCTGTCTATGTGGCCTCCGGCGCCGGTCTGCCCCGCTTTATGGGCATCCCCGGCGAGAGCCTGAACGGCGTCTACTCCGCCAACGAGTACCTGACCCGTGTCAATTTGATGAAGGCGTACAAGGAGGATTCCCGCACGCCCATCATGAAGAGCAAGTCCGTTGCCGTTGTCGGCGGCGGCAATGTCGCCATGGACGCTGCCCGCTGCGCCAAGCGTCTGGGTGCCGAGAATGTCTACATCGTCTACCGCCGCGGCATGGCCGAGCTGCCTGCCCGTAAGGAGGAGGTCGAGCACGCCGAGGAGGAGGGCATCGTCTTTAAGACGCTGACGAACCCCACCGAGGTGCTGGGCGACGAGAACGGCTGGGTCAAGGGTATGACCTGCGTTGAGATGGAGCTGGGCGAGCCGGATGCGTCCGGACGCCGCCGCCCCATCGTCAAGGAGGGCAGCGAGTTCGTTCTGGAAGTTGATACGATGATTATGGCGCTGGGCACCAGCCCCAACCCGCTGATCCGCTCCACCACGCCGGGTCTGGACGCCGACAAGCACGGCTGCCTGATCACGAACGGCCCCGACGGCCTGACGAGCCGCCCGATGGTCTACGCCGGCGGCGATGCCGTTACCGGCGCCGCCACCGTCATTCTGGCCATGGGTGCCGGCAAAGAGGCTGCCCGCGCGATTGACGCGGCTATCAAGGCGAAGGAACAGTAAAAATTAAATTTCAGCCCCCGTACCGCGAGGTGCGGGGGTGTTTTTGTTAAAAGGCTTCCCCTGAGGGGGAAGCTGGCCGCGAAGCGGACTGATGAGGGGCGAACTTTGCCATACTATCCCCTGTATGGGTAATCACGGTATCTCCGCCCCTCATCCGTCTGCGGGCGGGGCCGCAGACACCTTCCCCCAAGGGGGAAGGCACTCTTACCGAACAAAGGCGTCAACCATGTATCATCCTTTCTTCCAATTCGTTCTTCCGCGCCTCGGGCAGGTGGCGCTGGATGCTTTGCTGTACCTGAACTTTTTGCAGCTGCCGCCCTTACAGATGGTGGCCCGGTGGCCGGTGCTGTATTACGGACTGCCGCTTGTGCTGATGGGCGTGCTGGCATATATCAGCCGCGACCCGCTCGGGCTGGGCATCGTGTTTGCCGGACATCTTGTGACATTCTACTGCATCGGTACTGCCATCGGGCTGGCGCTGCGGCGCATCGGCGGTACACCGCTGACTGTTTGGCATATTATCTGGCTGGACGGCATAACGCCGTGGCTGTTGACGGGCCTTATCATGTGGTGGGGGCGGCGGCGTGCGCTGCGGCTCTGTACGACAAAATACAGCCTGACAACACGGAAAAATCTCCCGAACGGCAGGCTGACCATCGTGCAGGTCAGTGATGTCCACCCGCGCGCCTGTGCGGCGATGGATCACACCCGTATCCCGGAGCTGAAAGCAAAAATCGAGGCGTGCCGTCCCGACCTGCTTGTGCTGACCGGCGATATTTTCGACGAGTTCACCGAGCCGGAGGAGCTGGACGCCTTCTGCAAGCTGTTTGGCGAGCTGGACGCGCCGCTGGGCAAGTATTACGTCCTTGGCAACCACGACCTGTTCCACCACTGGCGGGAGCCGAGCTTTGGCCGCGCGGATCTGGAGCGCGGGTTCGCCGCCGCGGGCGTGCGCATCCTGGAGGACACGTCCGTCCTGCTGCCCTGCGGTGTGCGCGTCGTGGGCCGCAAGGATTATCTGTACACGAACGGCAGCCGCTTTACGGCGGCACAGCTTATGCCCGGCGGCCCCGACGACCACTACACGGTCTGGCTTGACCATGAGCCGCGGGACTTTAAGAACGCCGCCGCGGCGGGGGCGGACCTGATTTTGAGCGGCCACACCCACGGTGGGCAGGTCTGGCCTGCGGGTGCGGTGGGCATGGTTGCCAAAAATGAGCGCAACTACGGCAGAAAGCATATTGCAGACCATTGCGATGCCATCGTCAGCGGCGGCACGGGCACCTGGGGCTACAAGTTCCGCACCCAGGGCCGCACGGAAATTGTCTGCGCGGAAATAACTACCGAAAGGGAAAACTGATTTATGAACGAACGCGAACGCCTGAGCAGCCGCTTGGGCTTTATCATGCTGTCGGCGGGGTGCGCCATCGGCTGCGGCAACGTCTGGAAATTCCCCTGGATGTGCGGCCAGAATGGCGGCGGCAGCTTTATGCTGCTCTACATCCTCTGCCTGCTGGTGCTGGGCCTGCCCGTCATGGTCATGGAGTTTGCCGTGGGCCGCGCCGCCCAGGCCAGCCCCGTTACCATGTACCAGCGCCTGGAAAAGCCCGGGCATAAGTGGGGCGTATTCGGCGTCGTCAGCCTCATCGGCAACATTGCCATCATGGCGTTCTACACGGTGGTCACGGGTTGGATCTTGTACTATTTTGTCAAGTTCCTGACCGGGCAGCATGCGGATTTCGGCTTTGCGCAGATGATTGCCGACCCCGGGCTGAACGTGACCTATCTGCTTGTGGTCCTTATAGCGGCGTTTGTGCTGCTGAGCTTTAATTTGCAGGGCGGGCTGGAGCGCGTGACCAAATACATGATGAGCGCGCTGCTGGTGCTGATGCTGGTGCTGGCCGTGCACAGCCTGACGTTTGCCGGTGCGGCGGAGGGGCTGCGGTTCTACCTTGTGCCGGATTTCTCGGCCATTGACGGCGGGGTCATCGTGGCGGCCATGAACCAGGCGTTTTTCTCGCTGTCCGTCGGCATGGGCGGCATGGCGATCTTCGGCAGCTACATCGGCAAGGATCACGCGCTCATGGGCGAGTCGCTGCGGGTCATTTTTCTCGACACGTTCGTGGCCGTGCTGGCGGGCATCGTCATCTTCCCGGCGTGCTTCACCTACGGGCTGGAGGTTACGGCAGGCCCCAGTCTGCTGTTTGACACGATGGCGGGGGTGTTCGGCAATATGGCCGGGGGCCGCTGGTGGGGCGCGCTGTTCTTCCTGTTCATGGTGTTTGCGGCGCTGTCCACCGTGCTGGGCGTCTGCGAGAATATCCTTGCCATGGTGCGTGAGCTGACCGGGTGGAGCCGCCCGAAGGGCTGCGTGGTCTGCGGCGTCGGCATCTTTCTGCTGGCGCTGACGACGGCGCTGGGCTACAGCGTGCTGCACTTCCAGCCGTTTGCGCCGGGCAGCGCGTGGCTGGACTTCTGGGACTTCATCGTCAGCAACAATGTGCTGCCGCTGGGGTCGCTGGTGCTGGCGCTGTTCTGCTGCAACCGCTTTGGCTGGGGCTGGGACAATTTTGTGGCCGAAGCCAACACCGGCAGGGGCCTGAAGGTCCGTCCCTGGGTGAAGCCGATTTTTAAGTATTTTGTGCCGGGTGCGATTTTGTTTATTTATATTTACGGCATGGTTACGTTTCACTGGCGGTAAAAAGGAAAAAGTCCTGTCTCCGGGAAAGGGAGGCAGGACTTTTCGGTTTTACGCTGGGATGAGCGGGCAAAGCCCCTCCGGCCTCGTTCCACTCGGCCACCTCCCCACTTCGTGAGGAGGCTTTCTCGCGGGCTCTGCCCGCGCAAAGAGCCTCCCCTTACAGGGGAGATGGGCAAGCGCAGCGATGCCCGGAGGGGTTCTGCCCGTTTGCGGGTGCTACGACACCTTGCGGAAGTAGTTTATCAAAATACTTTTGATATAATTATACCGCCGCGCGTAGCTGTTCTCGACGCGGATCAGCTCAAAGCCGTGCTCGCGGCAGATCTGGTCCTTCTTGCGGTCACGGCGCTGGACGGAGGGGTCGTCGCGGTGCTCGCGGCCATCCAGCTCGATGGCTAAAATCGGCATCAGGCGGCGGCCCTCCCGCTGGTAGACGACGAAGTCGAACCGCCCGGTGTAGAACAGGTCGGCACAGCCGGGGTTATCCTCAAACAACTGGGCGATGGGTACCTCCTTGCGGACCGTGCAGCGGCTGCCGTCGAGGAAGGCGTTGTCCAGCGCGTGGTTCAGATTTTCCAAAAAGGCATCCTCGGTCTTGGTGCTGTAGGGCTTGATGCCCAGCGCACGGCTGGCGGCGGGCTTCTCGGTCACCTCGGACTGGCCGTTTTTGCGCACGTACTGCACCAGCTCATAAATATCGTCGTCGGTGCTGTCGGCGTGCAGGCGGTCCAGCGCGGCCTGATTCGAGAGGATGACCAGCTGCTCCCGCGCGCGGGAGGTCGCCACGTTGATGAGCTCCTTGTTCGTTTTCAGCCAGTCGTAGGTGCGCGGGCGGGTCTGGTCGGTCAGCGCCAGGGAGAAGATGACCACGTCTTTCTCGTCGCCCTGAAAGGCGTGCACCGTGCCGCAGGCGGCGTTCTCAAAGTGCCTCGCGCGCAGCATGGCCTCGATGGCGGCGCGCTGCTTCGCAAACGGCGTGATGATGCCCACCTGCTTGTCCGGATGCGCGGTCAGGTATGCCTCGATGCGGCGCACCTCCTGCGGGGCGGTGTTTTTCTCGTCGGTAGTGTCGTTGGGCACGTCCACATAGACGAGCGGCGTGGGGTCGGTCTCGCGGCTGGCAATGTGCAGCTTGTGGTTGTAGTATTTGCGATTGTTGAACTCGATGATCTTGGGGCTGCACCGGTAGTGGTAGCTCAACAGCGTCTCGTCGCTGACGGCGTCGCAGGCCAGAAAGCATTTGTAGATCGAGTTTTCGATGTAATCGTACTCCTGCGTGACACCGTAGCGGCGGCGCAGCGTGCGGTTGTCGGCGGGGTCCAGCAGAATGACAGGCGAGAGCTGCTGCGGGTCGCCCACAAGCATCAGCGACGCCCCGCGCAGGATGGGCACAAGAGACATGGCCGTGCTGCACTGGCTGGCCTCGTCCATGATGACCATGTCAAAGCTCGGCTCCGGGTCGCCCAGGCGGTGGGCGGAGATGCAGGTCGTGGCCACAATGGGAAAGACGCGCAGCAGCTTTTTCAGGTTCTCCGGCTCCGAGAGGTACTTGTTGAACTGCGCGACCCGCTCCTTGTCGGTGTCGGGGCTGTGGACAATCTCCATAAGCTCGTCATATTTCGGCTCCTCCAACCGGCGGATGCAGCGGGCCGAGGTGTAGTAGAGGTAGCGCAGCAGCTCGTCCTCGTTGCGGTCCAGCAGAGCCAGCGCGTCGGCAGAGTCGATGCTGCCGTAGGCGGCCAGCTCACGGTCCACCTGCGGCAGCTGCCCGGCCTGCAGCTCGTACTGGAAGTTCATCTGGCCGCGGGCGTCCAGCAGGCGCCGGATGGTCTCCCGCCGCTCCTGTAAATCAAGGATGCGCTCATACCGTTCCAGCAGGGCGGTCAGCTGTTTGGCGCGGGCCGTGCGGTCCGCGTGGTTTTTGTCCAGCAGCCGCTCCGGCACGGGGATTTTTTTGCACTGCTCAAACAGCTGGTCGATGGTGCGCAGGGCCTCGGCGGTTTTCTCGTTGTTGCCAAGGCGCAGGATCGGGAACGGCACGGTCTGGCCGTGGTAGGTGACGGCCTGCAGCTTTTCCACAACGCCGTCGATGGGATGGTTGTTGTAGCTGGAAAAAAGCACCGTGCGCTCGTTGAAAAACGCCGTCGTCAGCGTGTTGACGATGGTGTTGGTCTTGCCGGTGCCCGGCGGGCCCTGCACGTAGGCCAGCGGGTAGCGCATGGCGTTGTTGATGGCCAGCAGCTGGTCCAGATTGACCTTGTTGTTCAGCAGCGCCAGCGGGTAGGACTTGCGGCGGCGCGGCTTGGCGGTCATCTCGCCGAAGAAGGCCCGCAGCGGGGCGGTGGCCGTCTCGCCGGAGGGGTCCTCGAACATAGTAAGGATGCCGCGGTACTCATGCTCCAAGTCCACGGGGCAGTCGCGGCTGATGGCGACGAGGTAGGGCAGGTCATCGACCCGCACCCGCGGGTTGCTGCGGGTGATGCGGTCCTTGATGGTCTCGGCGTGCTTCGTGAACTCGTCCAGCAGCGTATAGTCGTCGGCATCCAGAAATTGATGGATGCTCAGCTTGCTGCCGTTGACGGTGAACTCCCGGCAGATGACTGGCTCTGGCTCGGCCCGCAGGGCGCGCTTTTTCACGAGCCGCAGCGGGCGGTAGGCCAGCACGTACAGCCCCTGCCGGGTGTCGATACTGATAAGGTTCAGCCCCAGCGTGGGCAGGCTGGGGCGGGCGGCGTTCTGGCGGCGGTCCTCGACCCGGCGCTGGAACCGGCCCACCAGCTCACGGAACTGGTCGTCGGTCAGCTCCAGCGTGTCCTCCTTATAATCGGCAAAGCAGTCGGCGTCAATTTGATGGATCAGGCTGTAGTTGGACTGGTAGGGCGTGGCGTCCAGCCGGTTGCAGGCGGCCAGATAGTCCAGCACCCGCAGGTTGGCGGCGTTGTCAAACAGCGCCGCGTACCGCCCGGGGTTGTCGCGGATGTCGTCGATGAGCGTCTGGTTGACGGGGCACCACGAGCCGTCCACGACCTCGGCGGTCTGGATGCGGTCAATGCTGATATGGTCGAGCGCCTGCACGCTTAATTTGCCCAGATGCAGCCCGTCAACGTTCAGGGTGCGGGTCCTGGGGTTCAGCCCGCGGATAGCGACCCAGTATTTGGTCTGCTGGGTCTGCTGGTTTTTGTATTCAATGCTCAACCACCGCCCCTCATGAATGGCACGGAAAATCGAGCGCGTGATGTTGTTCAATTTTCCGCTCCTTTCGGGTCGTGGCTTTCTTGCCTCCCTCTGCGAGGGAGGTGGCCAAGGGCATTTTACTTCGACAAGCGCCGGTATTCCAGCGGGGTCAGGCGGAACTGGTCGTAGAATGCCTGGGCAAAGCGGCCCTGGCTCTCGTAGCCGACCCGGGCGGCGATGTCCTGCACCCGCTGGGGGGTCGTGCGCAGCAGCTCGGCGGCTCTTTCGAGCCGGCGGCGGCGGAAGTAGGCGAGATACCCCTCGCCCAGCACGTTCTGGCAGTACAGCTTGAAGCCGCTCTCGCTCAAACCAAAATGGTCGGCCAGCTCCCGGGCCGGGCGGCGGACCGAGAGGTCCTGCAGAACCAGCGTCTCGGCCTCGCGCACACATTCGACCTGCCGCGCGGGGCAGCGGGCCGTGTCGGCCTCGTCGGGCAGGCGCAGCAGCTCATACAGCAGCCGCACGGCGGCATAGCGCAGCTCGCCGGGGGCGGCGTAGGCGGCGTCGTCCCAGACCTCGTCCACAATGGCCGTGATGGCGTCGCTCATCGGGCAGCAGTGGACGCCGCCGCGGCAGAAATAATCCGCGATGCCGCCTATTTCCAGCCCCATCAGCGTCAAAAAGCTGTCTGCCTGCACGGCATCGGGGTCAATGAAAAGCTGCAGCGCCTCGTACTGGCTGCCGGGCAGGTAGAAGTCTGCACCGGGCACAGCAAAGCTGACGGCGGCATGACCCTCCGTCACGATGGCATATTGTGCGCCGTCCGGGATGGCGCGTCGTCCGCTGCGGCAGAAATCAAAGACGAGCAGCCGCGGCCAGTCCAGCGGGGGCGGGCAGAGCGGCGCGTCCAGCCGGGTGAAGCAGAGTTGCACGCCGGGTGCAAGCTCCCGCCGGTCAAGCGAGGCTGCGGGGATGAGGTTGTCTGTTTTCATGTTTGGTTATACAGTAACTAGATATTTTAAATTTTCGAAAAGCTGTGCGCAAAATTCTGATACTGAAATGCACTGAAATGGCCGTACTGGCCGAAAAAGTGCGGATAGAAAACTGCTAAAAAGGCAAAATGTGCGAAATCGGAAAAAATGGCAAAATAAGGGAAATGCGTGCCCAAAAATCGAAAAAATCAGTCTGTGACCGGCACATCCAGTCCGAACTCCTGCGGGCGGAACCGCGGGCAGACATTCTCCGAGATGCAGATGACCGACGCGGCCAGGCGGCTGCCGATCTCGCAGGCCTCGGCCAGCGTCTTGCCGTAGGTCAGACCGATGACCGTCCCGGCGAAGAAAGCATCCCCCGCGCCGGTGGTGTCGATGACATCGACCTTCTTGGCGGGCACCATGCCGCTCTCGCCGTCGGCGCGGGCGTAGACGGCGCCTTGCTCGCCCATCGTCACGACCATGCAGGGAATGTTGGCGCTGCGCACGTTGGCGGCCAGCGTGGCGCGCATCTCGTCCGGTGTCAGGTGGTCGTAATCGTCGGAGAACATCAGCCCGGTCTCCTGCTGGTTGCAGACAAAGCAGTCGACCTCCTGCAGGAGGCTGCGGCGCTCCATGGCAATGCTCATGTTGGAGACCGCGGCGTAGACCTTTTTGCGGTACTTTTTGGCGTAGTGCAAAATCTGCTTGACGGTCTCCTTCTCCAGATCAAACTCGATGGCAATGCCGTCGCAGTCGGCAAAGATCTCGTCGCCCTTTTCCTTTAATAATGCGGTCAGCGGCGTCGTATCGGGCCGCTTCGAGATGGCGGCGCAGACATCGCCGTCGTTGTTGAACACGGCCAGCCAGGTGCCCATGCCGTCCGGCATGCGCTGGATGTAGCGGGTGTTGACCTTGTGCCGGGCCAGCTTGTCAATGACGTCCTGGCCGGAGCCGGTGTCGTCCACCAGACTGACGAAGGTGGGGCGCAGCTCGACATTGGCAATGTCCTCCGCCACGTTGCGGCAGACGCCGCCGTGTACCTGCTCGACCCGGCCCGCGTTGCGCCCGCCCGGGATATAGGTGGACAGCGGATACCCCTTGATGTCCACAAAAACCGCACCGATGACTACAATGCCCATAAGATGACCCCCAAAAAGCTGATTTTACCTGTATTTTACCATACATTCGACATTTGCGCAAACCCCGCCCGAACGGGCAAAATGCGTACAAAAATCCGCCCCGGATGCTGAAAGATTCGACATCCGGGGCGGGGGTTGTTTTTGTGCTTTTTAGGGCAATACCGCATAATTCTAAGTGCCGATACGGCGAGCGAGGTGCGGCAG
>OIBC01000636.1_pt1 | contig 11767 bp, 10 predicted proteins | sample 1580901 | NCBI WGS metagenome assembly OIBC01 (sample SAMEA3882539, study PRJEB24775) | human gut metagenome | biome: human-associated habitat; feature: intestine environment; material: feces | place: Netherlands | collected 2009/2010 | reverse complement strand
CGATGCCCCATTTGTTAGCCAGCCAGCGGCCGTAAAGCACATAAGCGCCAAACAGGCACACCGCTGCGATCAATACGATGACCAGCGTATTCATAGTTTTCTACCTCTTTCCTTTTTTCACTCTGCAACAGGTTCGGAACGTTAAGGTGTATCTGAAAACAAAGAAAATGACGAATATTTCGCAGGCACAAGCGGGATTTAAGGCAAACAGCCGCAGGAATCCTTTGTGGATTTCAAGGCGGTTTAACGCAAAAGCCAGCTGTGCTTGTAGAAATAGGCTAAATTTTCGACTTTTCAGATACACCTTGGGATGCCGTCCGGCAAAGCGCTTCCCCGGAGCGTAAAAAACCTTCGTCCTCAGCACATGACCGGGCTTTCCGGCCACACTCCGAAGACGAAGGCTTCTGCTCCCGCCTGCCAGGGCAGGAGCAATACTCCGCGGTACCACTTCGCTTGCTGTGTTAAAACAGCCACTCTCCCACGCATGGTATACTGACCATGCTGCCCGATAACGTGGGCTGGACGGCACCATGCTACTTGGGGGCACAAAACCCGGTTCACACAGGCTGCTCGCAGGCGAGGGTCCTCTGCTCCTGACTGCCGCTTTTTCACCCGAGAAGCGGCTCGCTGAAAGAGGGTGATGCAGAAGATCATGTCCTGTTCCTTGCATTTGCTGAATGATTGTGTCCTACTTTATTCCCGTTTTCATCAATTGTCAATATTTCTGTAACAAGTTCAGAGGATACGCCAATTCAAGCCATTTTCTGGGAATAATTTTTAGGTGATTTTCTTTCATGTGTGAAGAGAATAAAACTGAATACGCTCTTAATTGAAAACCATTCACCCACAGGTCTTGACTTTCACACTTTGAAGTGCTAAAGTAATAGCGTGCAGAATATTCCGCGCGGCAGCACCGGCTGCTTTGCATGCTGTCGCCGCTGTTATAATAAGGAGAAAAACAATGGCTGAAAAAAATTCCAGAAGAAACGAGACGACGGATGCACTGTTTGACGCTATCCTCAGTCTGGAGAGCCGGGAAGAGTGCTACGCCTTTTTTGAGGATCTGTGCACTGTAAAGGAGATCTCGGATATGGCGCAGCGCCTGCAGGCCGCAAAGCTGCTGCTGGACGGTGCCACCTATGAGCAGATCGTCAAGGCGGTGGAGATTAGCACCGCCACCATCAGCCGCATCAACCGCTGCATCCAGTACGGTTCCGGCGGCTACCGCGACACCATCGAGAAGGTGCGCGCACAGGCAGAAAAGCAGTAACAGCCGTACCCGCCGCAGCATAGGATAGGGCACACGACCGGAAAGGAAGGTTTTGCCCTATGATGATCGATACCCCCTGTGCCCGTTCTCAGTGTCCGGAGATGCCCAAGGTCAGCTTGGATCAGGCTGTTGTGGACCTGATGGAAAGCATTGCCTTGCAGGAAACGGCGCTCAGCCACATTTTGTGTGCCGAAAGCCGGAAGATGCAGAAAGCCATGGATCTGGACGGTCTGGATCTTTGCAAGCTGCTGGAAGTGAACGACTCCGCCACCAACATGGTGCACGCCGTCGCAAACCTTGAGCTGGTGCTCAAGGATAAGCTGGAGTTCGTTTCCAACAACCTCTATGTCCCGGGGGACAGCGGCTGCCCATCACCTGCGCAGTAATGTTTTTTGCGTGGGACGATCTTTACTGCAATCTAACCCGTGAAAATGCAATGTCGGGCAGCCCGCAGGCTGCCCGACATTGCTCTGAATCGTTCTGCCGCAAGGGAGGCTGCTGCACAAAACAGGGTGCAGCAGCCTCCCTTTTTATGAAAATCCTGCATAAGAGACAGAAAAATCTTTTGTTGGAATTGCTGATGTATCAAATCTGTGCTATACTATTGGATGTATCACCATGAAAGCGAGGAATAAAATATTGCTGCATTATGATGCGATCCTATTTGATGTGGACGGGACGCTGATCGATTCGGCCCCCGGTATCATTCATACATTGCAAGAGGTTTTCTGCACCATGGGTGTGGATGTATCCGGCGTAAACCTGCGCCGGTATCTGGGCCCGCCGCTGCGCAAAAGCTTCGGTGAGCACTTCACCGACCCGGCGCTGATCGAAAAGGCCACCGACCTTTACCGCACGAGCTATGCGGTGAAGGGCAGCCACGAGTGTGCTGTGTTCCCGGGCGTTCTGCAGATGCTGCAAACCCTGAAGCAGGCTGGTTTTATTTTGTGCACCGCCACCTCCAAGCCCACCAAGGTGGTCACCCCTATTTTGGAGGAGCAGGGTCTGGCGCAGTATTTTGATTTTATCGGCGGTGCCTCCATGGACGAGAGCCGGGACACCAAGACCGAGGTCGTGCGTTATGTGCTCAGCCAGCCCGCCTTGCAGGGCAAGCGGGTGCTGATGGTGGGCGACCGCAACGATGATATGCGGGGCGCTGCCGACTGCGGTCTGGATGCTGCCGGTGTGCTGTACGGCTACGGCAGCCGGGAAGAGCTGGAAGCTTTCCATCCGGTGCTGCTGGCCGAAAGCTGCGCCGACCTTACCGACCGGCTGCTGGCAGCCCGGGTATGACAGGAAGTTTCATTCCTTCGGAAGGAGAATGGATAGAATATGAGAAGCAATAATCAACAGGAGAACAAGGCACTGACCCCGATGCAGAAGCAGGCGGTGCTGGTGTGCATCGTGTGTGCACTGGCGGCGCTGCTGACCATCGGCATCACCCTTACTATGCTCAAGCGGGGCAAGAACCCGACGGAGCAGCCGGGGGATTCTTCCATTATTACCCCCGCGCCCGCTCCGGAAGGGGAGGAGGATATCTCCGACCACTACCAGATCAACGAGACTTCCAGCGCGCTGCTCACCGGGACTGCTGATGCTGGTGACGCCTATCAGGAGCAGACCCTTTTTATCGGCGATTCCAACACGGTGCGTTTGTACGCCAACGGTCTGATCTCGCTGCAGCAGTTCTGCGCCAAGGAAGGCATTGGCACCAGTGCCGCCCTGAACGAGGGCATCGTTACCTTTAAGCGGGACGATAACCGCTACACCATTGCGCAGGCGGTGGCCAAAATGAAGCCCCGCCGGGTGGTCATTATGCTGGGCACCAACGACAACGGCATGAATACCGAGGACTTTATCAGCAACTACACCGCGCTGGTACAGGCCATTCAGGCCAGCTATCCCTATACCGATATCATCGTCAACACGGTGCCGCCGGTCCCGTCCAACCACTCCAACTACCCCAATATGGATCAGACCCGCATTGATGATTTCAACATGGCGCTGCTGACCATGTGCGAGCAGCTGGGCGTCAAGTTCCTCAACTCTGCCGAGGCACTGAAGGACGCCAACGGCTACGGCAATGTCGATTACTACCAGAGCGGGGATATCCACCTCAAGCCCGCAGGCCTGAAGGTGCTGCTGAAGTATCTGCGCACCCACGCCTACGAGACCGAGGATCGCCGCCCGGATACCAATAATATCCCCACCCGCGCCGAGTATACCGCCAAGCCCAGCTCTGCGGTGGAGGCACCCAGCAGCTCGGAGACGGCCTCCTCCTCTGTTGTTGAGGAAAAAACGGAGTATCAGGCGGACTATCGTGTGGACAAAACCGGCGGCGGCTCCCTGACCTGCGGCGACGAGAGCGGCAAGTCTCTTACCGTCAAGGTGACCAGCGCCGCCCAGAGCGTTACGGTGACCGCTGTGCCGGAGGACGGCTATGTGTTCGTCAAGTGGAGCGATGGCGTGACCAAGCGCACCCGCACCGATACCAATTTTGACCAGAACGTGGATGTGACCGCTGTGTTTGCAGCGGCCTCTATCCAGGTCAGCAGCAGCGGTAAGGCTGGGCTGGGGGATTCCTATACCTTTAAAGCGACCCTCAAGGGCAAGTATCTGGATGCTTCCAGCATCCGCTGGTATGTCAACGGCAGCGAGGTAACACAGGCTGCCGGTAAGACCACCGTAAAGGGCGAGGTAGACCCCTCTATGGTGGGCAGCACCTTCCGGGTGTACGCCACCGCCAGCTATAACGACTGCACCGTCACCAGCAACAAGCTGGAACTTACGGTCAGCGGTGGAACGTCCGGCAGCACCAGCAGCTCCAGCAGTTCCAGCAGCTCCAGCGCTTCCTCTAAGGAGGATAAGCCTGCATCCTCCAAGGAAGAAACGTCCTCCTCTAAGGAAGAAAAACCGGCCTCTTCCAAGGAAGAGAAACCCGCTTCCTCCAAGGAGGAGAAGCCCGCTTCTTCCTCCTCGAACGGTACTTCTGAAAGCGCTGGCAGCTCCTCCAAGGTGGAGAAGCCTGCCTCTTCTGCGGCATCTTCTAAGGAAGAAAAGCCCGCTTCTTCTTCGCAGAGCAGCTCCTCCTCCAAGGAGGAAAAACCTGCTTCTTCTAAGCAGGAGCACACGGCTTCCTCCAAGGAAGATGAACCGGCAACCTCTAAAGAGGAAAAGCCCGCTTCCTCCAAAACCGAGGCAAGCGCCAGCAAGGAAGCTGCCAACTAAGGGCACATTTCCTTCTTGCGCCGCATAGGCTGGCGAGAGAGGAAGGTGGAGCCCTTATGTACTGGGAAGCGATGCGCACACCCTCCCTGCCCGGGGAGAATGACGTGACCAACGGCAGCGTGGATTACTACGATACCGACTGGGAAAATGTGGATAACAGCGCACTGGAGGAAGAAATGCAGAAATGCAGTCTGACGCCCTGCGAGGGAAAGACACAATGCCCGGACAACGCCCCGGCACAAACAGACCTGTCTGCGTATGAAATCGTTTCTGAATAATGGGAAGCCAGCTCTGCCGGGGGTGGGGCTGGCTTCTCCCTGTTGATACACCAAAGTGGGAAATGCTGAAAAGAAAGTGAGATACTATGGCAAAATATTATTGCATCCTGTTCGATGCAGACAATACGCTGCTCAACTTTGACGCAGCGGAAAACAAGGCGCTGGCCGAAACGCTGGTGAACTTTGGCATCGAGCCGGACGCCGAGACTGTGCAGACCTACCGCACCATCAACGAGGAGCTGTGGCGGCAGCTGGAAAAAGGCCAGATCCGCCGCGAAAAGCTGTTCAGCGAGCGGTTCAGCCGCTTCTTAAAGACCATCGATGCCGCCGGTGACGGCGCGGAGATGAACCGCTTTTATCTGGAGCAGCTGTCCACCCACCCGGACTTGATGAACGCCGAGGTTTTGGACGTGCTGCGGGAGCTTTCCGAGGTGGCAACGCTGGCTATCGTCAGCAACGGTGCCCAGATGGTGCAGACCCGCCGTCTGGCGGAAAGCGGCGTGATGAACTTTATGGAGGACGTGTTCATCTCTGAGAAAATGGGCTGCGAAAAGCCCAATGCCCGCATCTTTGATGCGGCTCTGCGCGCACTGGGCGTGGAGAACCGGGAGCACGTTCTGATGGTGGGCGACAGCCTGGCCAGCGATATTCAGGGCGGCAGCAACGCCGGGCTGGATACCTGCTGGTATAACCCCAACCACGCCGAGAACCCCGGCAAGGTGATCCCCACCTACGAGATCGCCAGTCTGGAGGAACTGTATCCGCTGGTGATGGAGCAGGAGGAACTGGCCAACGTTGGCCTGAAGAACCGCCGCCACCAGTGCTGAAACTTGAAAAAACGGATAACGGAACAAAATTATGCTGATACATTTGGAAAAACTGGGTAAGACCTTTGGCGAAAAGGTGGTGTTGCACGATGTGACCGCCAGTGTCGAGCGGGAAGATCGCATCGGCATTGTGGGACAGAACGGTGCAGGCAAGACCACTCTGCTCAAGATCCTTACCGGCGAATATCAGGACTACGAGGGCGAGTTCAGTGTGACCCACGGGGTAACACTGGGCTATTTGGAGCAGAACGCAAAGCTGGACGCCACGCTGGATATCTACGGCGAGATGCGCGCCACTTTTGCCCCGGTGCTGGATGCCATGGCGCAGATGCAGATCTTGGAGCGCCGCATGGCTGCCCAGCCCGATAACGCCGACCTGCTGGCACAGCACGATGCCCTGCAAAATATCGTGGACGCCGCCGATGGCTACAACATGGACGTGAATATCAAAAAGGTGCTGTCCGGCATGGGTTTTGCACAGGATACATGGCAAAAGAACATTGCAGTGCTCTCCGGCGGCGAGCTGACGCGGCTGCGCCTGGCAAAGCTGCTGCTGGAAAAGCCCGATGTCCTCATTCTGGACGAGCCCACCAACCACTTGGACTTTGCCACCATGGAATGGCTGGAAAACTATCTCAAGGGCTACTCCGGTGCGGTGCTGGTGGTCAGCCACGACCGCTATTTCCTCGATAATGTCTGTACAAAGATCTGGGAGGTGTCCTTCCAGACCATGACCACCTACAAGGGCAACTTCTCGGCCTATCTGCCCCAGAAGGAAGCCGCCGATGCCCTGCGCCAGAAGCAGCACGATGCCGACGTGGCACTGGCTGAAAAGCTGCAGGACTATGTGGACCGCAACCTTGTGCGCGCCTCCACCACCAAAATGGCACAGAGCCGCCGCAGGCAGCTGGAAAAGCTGGAGATCACCGAGGCGCCCAAGGACGAGACCAACCAACTGAAGTTCCGCTTTGAATATGACGTAGAACCGTGGAATGAACTGGTGATGCTGAAAAACCTCAGCATCAAGATCGGGGAGCGCACCCTGCTGGAACCCTTTACCTATACGGTCTGCCGTGGGCAGCGGCTTATCATTGCCGGCTCCAACGGTGCGGGCAAATCCACCCTGATGCAGGTGCTGGACGGCAAGCGCCGTCCCTCCGGCGGCATGGTGCGGCTGGGCACCGGAGCGCGTCCCAGCATTTTTGCCCAGCAGCAGAACCGTCTGGGACAGGGCAGGGTCATTGATGTCATCTGGAACAAGTACCCCCGCATGACCGAGCTGGAAGTGCGCAGCCACCTTGCAAAGTTGGGCTTCCGGGGCGATACCGTGTTCAAGCCCTGTGAGGCATTGTCCGGCGGCGAGCTGGCGCGGCTGCGCTTTGCGGAGATCGTGCTGGAGCGCCCGAATCTGCTGTTTTTGGACGAGCCCACCAACCACTTGGACATCTATACCCGCGAAAACTTGACTGAAGCACTGATGGCCTACACCGGTACCCTGCTGCTGGTCACCCACGACCGTCACCTGATGAACAGTCTGGCCTGTCCCATCCTCTACCTTGAGGACGGCAAGGCGGTGCTTTACCCCAGCTACGATGCCCTGATGGGTCGTGCCGCCCCGGCGCAGGCCGCCCAGAAAGCTGCCGAGCCTGCCAAGACCGGTTACGGCAAGGAACAGCGCCGCCGCCGCGCCGAGCTGCGCGCCAAGATCAAGGCCTGCGAGGACGAGATGGAGGCCTGCGGTGCACGCGAGGTGGAGCTGGACAACGAGATTAACTCCCCGGAGGTGTACAACGACCCTGACCTGCTGCGCCAGAAAAGCGATGAGCTGAGTGACCTGCGCTTCCATCAGGAAGAGCTTTTTGCCGCATGGGAAGCCGCTATGGAAGAGCAGGAAGCCTACGAGCAGACGCAGCAGCCCGAAGAATAAAGGAGCGTATCCTCTATGCCTAAAAATCACCGCAACTATCAAAAAACGCGGCACATCGCCCTGTCCGGTCTGTTGTTTGCGCTGGCCATGGCGCTTTCCTTCATTGAAGGCACGCTGGTCATCCCGGGGCTTTTGCCGGGCATGAAGCTGGGGCTTGCCAACATCGTGGTCATGTACGCGTTGTTCTTCATGGGTCCCCGGCAGGCGCTGGTGCTGGATATACTCAAGGCATTGTTCGTCTTTCTGGTGTCCGGCTTCACGGCGGGCTTTCTCTCGCTGTGCGGCGGGCTTTTGTCCCTTGCGGTGATGTGGGTGCTGTACTATCTTCTGCCGGTGCGGCCCACATGGTTCATCCTGTCGGTCTGCGGCGCACTGGCGCATAACGTGGGGCAGCTGCTGGGCGCAGGGGTCATCATCTCCTCGTCCTTGTCGCTGTACTACGCGCCGGTCATGCTGGTGCTGGGGCTTGTCATGGGTGCGCTCACCTCGGTCACGCTGCGGGCGCTGCTGCCCGCGCTGGGCAAAATGGGCTTCAACACCCACGAAAACCGCCCCGAATGACCGACCATTTCGGCAGGGCAGTTGCATTTTGGCCGGAAATCTGTATAATAAGGAAACAACTGTATTTTTATCAAAAAGACCCCAAAGGATAGAGCTGCCGCAGCATGGGAACTTGAGCGGCAGTCGGGAGGTGTTTGTATATGTCTGAAAAAGTTACCATCAAGGTCGAGCGGAAGGAGCTCCATCTGCCCACCATCGCACTGCGCGGGCTGGTGGTGTTCCCCAACAACCTTGTTCATTTTGAAGTCGGGCGGGAAAAGAGCATTGCCGCCGTGGAGTGGGCTATGGCCAACAACTCCAACGTATTTCTGGTAGCCCAGAAAGAGATGGAGACCAGTGAGCCCACCCAGCAGGATTTGTACACCTACGGCGTAGTAGCCGAGGTCAAGCAGGTGCTGCGCGTGTCGGACGAACTGGTCAAGGTGCTGGTGGAGGGCAAGTACCGCGCCAAGCTGACCGAACTGGATACCACCGGCGATTTTCTGCTGTCTGCCGTGCGCTCCGCTCCGGTGCGTGCCGCGAAGCCCGAAGAAGCTGTAGAGACCGAAGCGCTGCTCCGCGCCCTCAAGACCGGCTTTGACGAGTATCTGGGCATGAACCCGCGCCTTGCCAAGGACGTGGTGTTCACCATCGTTTCCAGCGATGACCCCATGTTCCTCACCGAGTATATGCCGGCAAACCTCTTGTTCCGCTATGAGGACAAGCAGGCTGTGATGAACGAGAACACCCTCAACGGCCGTCTGCAGCGCCTTGTGGAGATGCTGCGCCGCGAATGCCAGGTGATGAAGATCGAAAAGGAGATCGCGGAAAAGGTCAACGAGTCCATGGACAAGAACCAGCGCGATTACTACCTGCACGAGCAGTTGCACATTATCAACGATGAACTGGGCGAGGGGGACGATACCCACGCCGAGGCCGACGATTACCGCCGCAAGATCCGGGAGCTGCACCTTGCCGAGGACAGCGAGAAAAAACTGCTCAAGGAGGTAGACCGCCTGTCCCGGATGCAGAGTAGCAATCAGGAAGCCACGGTCATCCGTACCTATCTGGATACCTGTCTGGATCTGCCGTGGAACACCATGACCGTGGATGATCTGGATATCCACCGCGCCCAGCAGATTTTGGATCGGGACCACTACGGCCTGAAAAAGGTCAAGGACCGCATTCTGGAAATGCTGGCCGTGCGCAAGCTGGCACCGGACGTGAAGGCACAGATCATCTGTCTGGTAGGCCCTCCGGGCGTTGGCAAGACCAGTATTGCGCGCTCCATCGCCGAAAGCCTTGGCCGCAAGTATGTGCGTATCAGCCTTGGCGGCGTGCGGGACGAAGCCGAGATCCGCGGTCATCGCCGCACCTACATCGGTGCTATGCCCGGCAAGATCATCAGCGCCATGATCACCGCCAAGTCCTCCAACCCCTTGATGCTGCTGGACGAGATCGACAAGCTGGCAGGGGACTTCCGGGGCGACCCGGCGGCAGCTCTGCTGGAGGCGCTGGACCCGGAGCAGAACAGCACCTTCAACGATCATTTCATTGATATCCCGTTTGATCTGAGCCATGTGCTCTTTATTACCACCGCCAATGATCTGGGCAGCATCCCCGGCCCGCTGCGGGACCGCATGGACGTCATCGAGCTGCCCAGCTACACCCGCGTGGAAAAGTATAACATTGCCCGCAAGCACTTGCTGCCCAAGCAGCTTAAGGCCTGCGGCCTGACCGGCAAGGTCACCATGAACCAGGGCGCACTCTACGGCATCATCGACGGCTACACCCGCGAGGCCGGTGTGCGTAATCTGGAGCGTACCATTACCAGTGTGCTGCGCAAGTGCGCCCGCAAGATCGCCGCCGGCGAGGTGGAAAGCGTAGCTGTTACCGCTACTATGCTGGAGGAACTGCTGGGCCCCCGCATCGTCAAGCCGGACTTCCTCAACCGCACTAACGCCGTTGGCATCGCCAACGGTTTGGCATGGACCAGCGTAGGCGGCGAGACCCTGCCCATCGAGGTGCAGGTCATGGACAACGGTACCGGCAAAATCACCGTTACCGGCTCTCTGGGCGATGTGATGAAGGAGAGCGCCCATGCGGCAATGTCCTATGTCCGCTCACGCGCCGATGTGCTCGGAATAGACAGCAAATTCTATAAAAATAAAGATATACATATTCATTGCCCCGAGGGTGCAGTCCCGAAGGACGGCCCGTCCGCGGGTGTCACGATGACCACGGCGCTCGTCTCCGCGCTGACCGGTGCCCCCGTCAGAAGAGATGTGGCGATGACCGGCGAAGTCACCTTGCGCGGCAGAGTCCTGCCGATAGGCGGACTCAAGGAGAAGTCCATGGCGGCTTACATACGCGGCATAAAGACCGTTATCATCCCCAAGGCGAATGTGCCCGATCTAGACGAGGTCGACGATGCGGTAGGACTTTTTCAGCTTCTCGGCCACGTGCTCCTGCTGCGCCATGCAGCCGCAGACCGCGATGATCTGATTGGGGTTGCGCGCCTTGGTGTGCGTCAGCGCGCCGACGTTGCCGAACACGCGCGTCTCGGCGTGCTCGCGCACGGCGCAGGTGTTCATGACGACGACGTCGGCCGCGAATTCGTCCTGTGTGAAATCAAAGCCCATGGCGCGCAGATAACCGCGCAGCTTTTCGCTGTCGGCCTCGTTCTGCTGGCAGCCGTAGGTATCGACCATGGCCAGCGGCTGGCGGCCGCCGGCGGTGAAGTGCGCGCGCAGCTGCGCGCAGATATCCATCTGGTGCTGGATGTCTGATTCGGAAATCTCCGTTCTCTGATAGCTCATGCGATGCTCCTGCCTGTCCGGCCTGGCCGGATAAAATTTGAAGTGTGATAGAATATTGTAGCATTTCGCGGTGGAATTTTCAATGACAATCCTTTATAATATACGCGCGGGGCGCACGCGCCCCATGGACTGTACTTAAAGGAGGGCAAACGATGCCCGATATTCAAATTCTCTCTCCGCATCTGGCGGATCTGATCGCCGCGGGCGAGGTCGTGGAGCGGCCCGCCTCCGTGGTCAAGGAGCTGGTGGAAAACGCATTTGACGCTGGGGCCCGCACCGTGACGGTGGAGCTGCGCGGCGGCGGCGCGACGTATCTGCGCGTGACGGACGACGGCTGCGGCATGGCGCCCGAGGACGCGGGCATCGCGTTTTTGCGCCACGCGACGAGCAAGCTGCACGACGAGCATGGGCTCGAGGCCATCGGCACGATGGGCTTTCGCGGCGAGGCGCTGGCCGCGATCAGCGCCGTGTCGCACATCACGCTCACGACGCGGCAGCGCGGCGCGGCATCCGGCACGCACATGACGCTCGACGCGGGCGACATTCAGGACATGTACGAGACCGGCTGCCCCGAGGGCACGACGATGATCGTGCGCGACCTGTTTTTCAACACGCCCGCCCGGCGCAAATTCCTGAAGTCCGACCGCGCGGAAGGCGCGGCCTGCGCCGCCGCCGCGCTGCGGTGCGCGCTCGGCCGGCCGGATGTGTCCGTGCGCTGCATCCGCGACGGGGAGGAGGTCTTCTTCTCCCCCGGCGACAACAAGCTCGACAGCTGCGTCTACAGTCTGCTCGGGCGCGACCTCGCCATGAGCCTGCTGCCCTGCGCCGGTGAGGCCGACGGCGTGCGCGTGCACGGCTTCATCTCCTCGCCCGCCGCC
>OIBC01000627.1_pt1 | contig 11950 bp, 10 predicted proteins | sample 1580901 | NCBI WGS metagenome assembly OIBC01 (sample SAMEA3882539, study PRJEB24775) | human gut metagenome | biome: human-associated habitat; feature: intestine environment; material: feces | place: Netherlands | collected 2009/2010 | reverse complement strand
CTGTTGCAGCATAAAAACAGCAGGACGCTCCCAGTAAAGGGAACGCCCTGCCTTACATAGATGTATCTCGCCGAGGTGTGTCCAGTTGGGCGCACCTCTTATTTTTTTGCCCTTAATCTTCTAACCCATGGCTCCCGGCTGCATTTTTCAAATATTCCTCTGGGTCACCGTTCAGAATCAAATCCGCATAGCCCAGTGGGTCATTGTAAATAAGGTAATCCAGCTCCGTCTGCTGCGCCATGGTCACATCCAGCGCATCCTCGACCCCGGTGCAATTGATGGAAATCTTTCTCCCATCCCGGAGCAGCAGCTCCACACAGCCAGTGTCTATATTAAACTTGCAGGCTCTTTCATCGTACTTCATAATCATACCCTCCAAATCTTGTGATTGTCTTACGGCCTATGACAAGGTATCGGGGTTTTGCGCCGTCCACGGGAGCCTTCGTTGTTGTACCCGAAGAAAACGAAAAATCCGAACCCTTCTCCAATCGGAAACAGGTTCGGATTTTTCTTGTTTGGTGGGCGCGGGTGGATTCGAACCACCGAAGCTGAAAGCAGCAGATTTACAGTCTGTCCCCATTGGCCACTCGGGAACACGCCCATATTCAGTTGTTGTGCATCCGTGCGCCGGACGACTTGTTTATTTTAGCATGAGAAAAGGGTTTTGTCAACCACCTTTTTTCACTTTTTTTCAGCAGGCTTACTGTCCCCCGCCCGCCGCGCTTCATCCGGTTGAATTGCGTCCTGTTTTATGTTAAAATAATGTAAAGATTCTACACATTTTACAGGCAGGAGTGGGTCATTGCATGGAGTCAACAATCAGCGCCGCCCCGCAAATTTCTATCGACCGGGAAAAGACGCTGCGCAGCCACCGGCGTTACTGGGTGCTGCGGCGTGCACAGGACATCGTATTCTCCCTGCTGGCGCTGATCCTGCTTGCGCCGCTGGCACTGCTGATCAGCCTTGCCATCGTGCTGGACAGCCCCGGAGACGGAGCTATTTTCCGGCAGCGGCGGGTAGGACGGGACGGCAAGCTGTTCTGGCTGTATAAGTTTCGTACCATGTGCCCGGACGCCGAGGAGCAGCTGAATGAGCTGCTGAGCCAGAACCAGATGGACGGCCCGGTGTTCAAGATCAAGGGCGACCCCCGCATTACCCGGGTGGGACGTTTTCTGCGCAAGACCAGTCTGGACGAGCTGCCACAGCTGCTCAACGTGCTGCAGGGCGATATGAGCATCGTGGGGCCGCGCCCCGCACTGCCCCGGGAGGTAGAGCTGTACAGCGACTACCAGCGCCAGCGGCTGTACGTCACCCCCGGACTGAGCTGCTACTGGCAGATTGCACCCCACCGTAACGAGATGAGCTTTGACGAGTGGGTGGCGCTGGATATGAAATACATCCAGGAGCGCAGCTTCTGGGTGGACTGGAAGATCATCTTCCTCACCGTCCGCGCCATGCTCATGAAATACGGAGAGTGACAAAAGCGCCTGTTGTGCATCCGCACAACAGGCGCTTTCGTTACGTTTATTTCAGCACTGCACCCAGATTTGCACTGGTGACCATGCGGGCGTAACGGCTCAGCCAGCCGGTCTTGATGTTGGGCTCGGGCGCAACGTACTTTGCCTTGCGCTCGGCCAGCACTGCATCGCTGACCTCCAGCGTGATGGAGGCGTTGGGGATATCAATGGAAATGGTATCCCCTTCTTCGATCAGGCCGATGGGGCCGCCGGAGGCCGCCTCCGGGCTGACATGGCCGATGGCAGCACCGCGGGATGCGCCGGAGAAGCGGCCATCCGTGATGAGGGCCACCGTCTTATCCAGCTTCATGCCTGCCAGCGCAGAGGTGGGGTTGAGCATCTCCCGCATGCCCGGGCCGCCCTTGGGGCCTTCGTAGCGGATGACCACCACATCGCCCGGGACGATCTTGCCCGCGTAGATGGCGGCAATGGCCTCCTCCTCGCTGTTGAACACCCGCGCCGGGCCGGAATGCTGCTGCATCTCCGGGGCGACAGCGCTGCGCTTGACAACGCAGCCGTCCGGGGCAATGTTGCCCCACAGGATCTGCAGACCGCCGGTCTCAGAGTAGGGGTTCTCGATGGGACGGATGGCCTTTTCGTTCAGGATATGGGCACCCTTGATATTCTCGCCAAGGGTCTTGCCGGTGACGGTGGGCACATCCAGATCCAGCAGGCCCTTCTTGGCCAGCTCCGCCTGTACTGCCGGGATGCCGCCCGCTGCGTACAGATCCGGCATATGGGTGGGACCTGCCGGTGCCAGATGGCACAGGTTGGGGGTCTTGGCGCTGATCTCGTTGAACAGCTTCAGGTCGATAGGCACACCGGCCTCGTAGGCGATAGCCAGCAGGTGCAGCACCGTGTTGGTGGAGCAGCCCAGCGCCATATCACAGGTCAGTGCGTTGCGGATGGAGCGCTCGTTGATGATCTGGCGCGCGGTGATGCCCTTGCGCACCATCTCCATTACGGCCATACCGGCGTGCTTTGCCAGCTGCAGACGCTTGGAGTACACAGCCGGGATGGTGCCGTTGCCGGGCAGTGCGATGCCGATGGCCTCGCACAGGCAGTTCATGCTGTTGGCGGTGTACATACCGGAGCAGCTGCCGCAGCTGGGACAGCAGTTGCAGGTGCAGTCCTCCAGCTGCTCGTCGGTGATCATACCGGCCTTATAGGCACCCACGGCCTCGAACATCTTGGAAAGGCTCACTTCCTCGCCGCCGTAAGTACCGGCCAGCATGGGGCCGCCGGAGCAGACCACGGCGGGCACATCCATGCGCACCGCTGCCATCACCATGCCGGGCACGATCTTATCGCAGTTGGGCACCAGCACAAGGCCGTCCAGCTGGTGTGCCATCAGCATGGTCTCCACGCTGTCGCAGATCAGTTCACGGGAGGCCAAAGAGTACTTCATGCCCACATGACCCATAGCGATGCCATCGCATACACCGATGGCGGGGATCAGGATGGGGGTACCACCGGCCATCTGCACACCGGCCTTGACAGCCTCGGCGATCTTATCCAGATTCATGTGTCCGGGCACGATCTCGCTGTAGGCGCTTACCACGCCGATGAGGGGGCGCTCCAGTTCCTCCGGGGTGTAGCCCAGCGCATAAAACAGGCTGCGGTTGGGCGCGCGCTCCGAGCCCTTGGTCACGTTGTCACTTCTCATTGCAAATCCTCTTTTCTGATAAAGCCCTCTCCGTCACGGTTGCGCCGTGCCACCTCTCCCGAGAGGGAGAGGTTTCGCGGAGGAGCTATAAGGTTCCCTTTTCAACAAAAACTCCCCCTTTCGGGGGAGCTGACCGCCGAAAAGCGGTCTGAGAGGGTTCTCCTCTTACTTCTTCAGCCAGCTCATCATGCTGCGCAGCTCAGCACCCACCTTCTCGATGGGCAGCTCAGCCTCCATGCGGCGCTTGGCAAGGAAGTGCACCTTGCGGCCGCCCTTGGGGCTCATCTCGGTCAGGAACTCAGAAGCAAAGGTGCCGTCCTGGATCTCGGTCAGAACCTTCTTCATCTCCTTGCGGGTCTCCTCGGTGATCAGGCGCTTGCCGGTGCGGTAGTCGCCGTACTCGGCAGTGTTGGAGATGGAGTAGCGCATCTTGGAGAAGCCGCCCTCGTTGATCAGGTCAACGATCAGCTTCATCTCGTGGCAGGTCTCAAAGTAGGCCATCTCGGGCTCGTAGCCGGCCTCCACCAGCGTATCGAAACCGGCGTGGATCAGCTCGGAAACACCGCCGCACAGCACGGCCTGCTCGCCGAACAGATCGGTCTCGGTCTCCTCCTTGAAGGTGGTCTGCAGAATGCCTGCACGGCCTGCGCCGATGCCGGAAGCATAAGCCAGTGCGATATCCTTGGCCTTACCGGTGTAGTCCTGCTCCACGCAGATCAGAGAGGGGCAGCCCTCGCCCTCGGTGTACAGGCGGCGCACGATGTGGCCGGGGCCCTTGGGAGCGATCATGATGACGTCCACGTTCTTGGGCGCGGTGATGGTCTTGAAGTGGATGTTGAAGCCGTGTGCAAAGGCCAGTGCCTTGCCCTCGGTCATGTAGGGAGCAACCTGGGTGTTGTAGATATCGGCGCACAGCTCATCGGGCACCAGCATCATGACAACATCGCCGGCCTTGGCAGCCTCTTCCACCTCCATGACCTTGAAGTTGTCATGGGTGGCAGCGAACTCAGAAGCCTTTGCCCAGTGAGCAGAACCCTTGCGCAGGCCGACCACAACGTTGACGCCGCTCTCAGCCAGATTCTCAGAGTGTGCATGACCCTGGCTGCCGAAGCCGATGACAGCGACGGTCTTGCCGTCCAGCACGCCGAGGTTGCAGTCGGAATCGTAGTATTTCTTGATAGCCATAATCGTTAGTCTCCTTTTACATTAACTGGTTGGTTTATCTTCCGGTCTTGTATGCTCTGTTCTATCTTTCGCTCACCCTGAGCGGAAAAGCAATGTAATTATGCCCGTCTTGCGCCCGGCGGGGGCAGCTGGACGGAGCGCACCTCCTGCGGCGGCTTCTGGATATGCTGGTGCATCCCGCCGCGCTCCAGTGCAGTAACGCCGGTGCGGCACTGCTCAAGGATGTTGTAGCCCTCGAACATTTTCAAAAATGCGTCCAGCTTGTCCGGCCGGCCGATCAACTCAAACACCATGCTGTCCGGGGAAAGATCGATGATCTTTGCCTTGTAGATGCAGGCGATCTCCCGCAGCTCTGTGCGGTTGTGCACGTCCGATTCCACCTTGAGCAGCAGCAGCTCCCGCTCCAGCGCTTTTTCGCTGTCCAGCACGAACACCTGCCGGGTGACTTCCAGCCGCTCGGTCTGCAATACCAGCTGCTGCAAGGCCTTTTCATCGCTGGTAATGGTCACTGTGATGCGGCTGACTGCCGGGTCGTTGGTGGCGGACACCGTAAGGCTGTCGATATTGAAGCCGCGGCGGCAGAACAGGCTGGACACCCGGGCCAGAACGCCGCTCTGGTTGTCCACCAGCAGGCTGATGACCCTGCGCTGATCAGATTTCATGATGCTGTGTCCTCCTTATTCCATGATGATGTCGTTGATATCGCCGCCGCCGGGGATCATGGGCAGCACCTTTTCGTCTTTGTCGACGATGCACTCGATCCAAGTGGGGCCTTTCTGCTGCAAGGCATCTGCAAAGGCTTCCTGAAACTCCGGCAGATTGGTGCAACGGTAGCCCTTCAGGCCAAAGCCGTCTGCCAGCTTGACAAAATCGGTCTTGCGGTGGGGGTCGGTCTGGCTGTAACGCTTGCCGTAAAAGCTGGTCTGCCACTGGCGCACCATGCCCAGCACCGAGTTGTTGAAGATGACCGTGATGATGGGCAGCTCGTAGCTGACGGCGGTGCAGGCTTCGTTCAGGTTCATGTGGAAGGAGGCGTCACCGGTAAACATCACCACACGCTGCTGGCGTCCCAGTGCCATCTGGGCACCAATGGCAGCGCCGTAGCCAAAGCCCATGGTGCCCAGGCCGCCGCTGGTGATAAAGCCGCGGCTCTTGGTGTGGCGCAGGTACTGCGCCGCCCACATCTGGTGCTGACCCACGTCGGTAACATACACGGCATCAGGGCCGCACTGGTTGCACACCTCGCCGATGACCTGATGGGGCATCAGCCGGGTGGGGTCGGACACAGGATGGTAATCCTGTGCCTGCCAGCTCTGGATCATCTTCATCCATTCCGGGTGCTTGGCGGGCTTGATCTGGGGCAGCATGGCGTTCAGTACATAGGCTGCATCGCCCACGATGGAAAGATCCACATCCACGTTCTTGCCCAGCTCGCTGGCGTCAATGTCGATCTGAATGATGGTGGCGTTTTTGGCAAAGGTCTTGGGGTTCAGCGCCACACGGTCGGAGAAGCGGGTACCCACCGCGATGAGCACATCGCACTCCGCCACTGCCCGGTTGGAGGTGTAGCAGCCGTGCATCCCCAGCATCCCCAGATTCATCGGGTCGCCGTAGGGCACAACGCCTGCGGCCATCAGGGTGTAGGTAGCAGGGATCTCCGCCTTGTGCAGCAGATCCCGCAACGGCTGGCAGCTGGCTGCGCTGCGCACGCCGCCGCCAAAGTACACCAGCGGGCGCTGTGCGGCGTTGATGAGGTCTGCCGCCCAGTGCACCTGCTCCTCATTATAGGTAGTTACGGTGCGGATGGGCTCCGGCTGCTTGGGGGTGAACTCGCACACTGCTGCGGTCACGTCCTTGGGGATATCCACCAGCACCGGGCCCTTGCGGCCGCTCTGCGCAATGCGGAAGGCTGCCCGCATGGTGTCAGCCAAGTCCTCTACCCGGCGCACCGTGAAGTTATGCTTTGTGATGGGCACCGTAATGCCCTCGATGTAAGCTTCCTGAAAGCCGTCTTTGCCGATACTGCTGGTGGGCACGTTGCCGGTAAAGGCCACCATGGGCACCGAGTCCATATAGGCGGTTGCAATGCCGGTGACCAGATTGGTGGCACCCGGGCCGCTGGTGGCCAGCACCACGCCGGTGCGGCCGGTGGCGCGGGCGTAGCCGTCCGCTGCATGGGCTGCGCCCTGCTCGTGGGCGGTAAGCACATGGGTGATGCGGTCGGCATTCTTATACAGCTCGTCGTAAAGGTTCAGCACAGCGCCGCCGGGGTAGCCAAAAAGAGTGTCCACTCCCTGCTCGCACAGGACCTCTACAAAGATCTGAGAACCATTCAACTGCATGGTGTTGCTCCTATTCCTGTTCCACTTCTTATCCATTCCCTCAGGGAGAGCTTTTGAAAAAGAAAAAGCCCTTGTCCCCTGCTTTCTTCAAGAGACAAAGACCTTGTAACATCAAGCTCTCTGCGGTACCACTCTCGTTGGCGTGCTGTGCACACCCTCTCACGGGCTTCCAACAAAGCCCTGCACGGTAACGGCTGCAACCGGCGCTGCTTACAGGGGTTTGCACCCGTTGGGCAGGCTGCTCCGGGATGATTTTCCGCACGAAACGCTGACTGCCTTGCACCAGACGGCAGCTCTCTGAACAGTGGGGATCGTGTGGTACTTTTTCCCATCTGCGCATTTGTTGATGTAAATTATACTATAAACCGGGCTTTTGTCAATCGACAATTTGTAACCTGAATCAGCCCAAAGATGAAGCATTTTTAACACCCCTTGCATCCCCGCCCGAACCGCTGTATACTTTTGATATCCGCGTACCTGCGTTTTGTAGGGTATGTGCTATTGGAGAGGAAAAGGGATCGACCTATGAAATTAAGAGAATGGAATGCCCATCTGCATGGGCTTGTTGTGTTCCGCGCCCTGCTGAACGACCCTGTTGTGGCAAAGCTTTTAGACCTGACCGACCGCATGGAGGCGGGCTGCTCCTCCTACGGCCCGGTATGCGATGCCGTAGCCGCCTTTGAGGCCGCTTTGTTCGAGTACACCACCAACTGGGGCAGCTACCTGAGCAATGCTGTGCTGGAGGCCGAGACCATCTGCGTGCGGCAGGCCGCTGCCGGGCAGCTGGACGCGCTGCTGCAAAGCGCCTTGGACAGCGAGCTGCAGTTTTTGCAGCAGCTGTGCGGGCTGACGCTGGACGAGCTGTTCCAGACCGCCTACTCGGAGCAGGCGCAGCGGCCGGAACTGGCTTTCCTGCCCCGGTGGCAGACCTGTGAGCTCGACCTTGCCGCCGCCTACGCCCAGCGCATGAGCGAGGTGGGCAAAAAGGGCTACGGTATGTTTGCAAAGCACCATGTATTCACGGTGGAGAACGGCCAGCTTGTGCCGGTAAAATACCCCGACCCGCAGCGCCTTTCCGAGCTGCCCGGCTACGAGAAGGAGCGGGAAAAGGTGATCGCCAACACAAAGGCACTGCTAGCCGGGATGCCCGCCAACAATGTGCTGCTGTACGGTGACGCCGGTACCGGCAAATCCAGCGCGGTAAAGGCCATTGCCAACGAGTTTGCGCCCGAGGGACTGCGGCTGGTAGAGGTAAAAAAGAACCAGCTGTATCAGATCCCCGACCTGATGGACAAGCTGGCGGCAAACCCGCTCAAGTTCATTTTGTTCATCGACGATCTGAGCTTTACCGCCAACGACGACAACTTTGCCGCCTTGAAGGCCATCTTGGAGGGCAGCGTAGGCGGACGCGCTCAGAACATTGCGGTGTACGCCACCTCCAACCGCCGCCACCTCATCAAGGAAACCCTCTCGGACCGCACCGGCGACGACATCCATGAAGCCGACACCCGGCAGGAGTTGATGAGCCTTTCCGCCCGGTTCGGCCTTACGGTCACCTTCCAGCGGCCGGAGAAGGCACGGTTCGAGACCATTCTGGAGGAGCTGGCAAAGCAGCACAACATCCAGATGCCCACCGAGCAGCTGCTGCTCAAGGCCGAGGCCTTTGCCCTGCGTGCCGGCGGCCGCAGCCCCCGGGTGGCCAAGCAGTTCATCGAGCAATGCGAGGCCGGTGTGCAGAAGTAAATGCACCAGTTTTAAACGTTATCAAAAACGGGACACCAAAGCATCCGCAGATGCTCCGGTGTCCCGCTTTTCTTGTCTTATTTTTCGCTCAGTCCCGCACGGCGATGCACTCGATCTCCAGCTTTGCGCCCTTGGGGATGGCTGCCACCTGCACGCAGCTGCGGGCGGGGAACGGCTCGGCAAAGGCCTTGGCGTACTCTGCGTTCACTGCGGCAAAATCGTTGATATCGGCCAGAAAGATCACCGTCTTGACCACGTTGTTCATGGAAAGCCCCGCCTCGGCCAGAATCGCCTTCAGGTTAGCAAGGCTCTGGGCGGCCTGCTGCTCCACGGTATCGGCCATGGTGCCGGTGGCGGGGTCTACCGGGATCTGCCCGGAAACAAACACCATGTTGCCCAGATCCAGTGCCTGACTGTAAGGGCCGATGGCGGCAGGTGCGTTGGCGGTAGATACGACTTTCATAGTATATTTTCTCCTTTATATTACATCAAGTTTAGAACAAATTCGCTTTTTTCTTCGGATAGAGCCAGACGAGGGGGTAATTTCCCGTAAGCTGCTGCTTGCCTGCGCCCTCATCCGTCTGCTCACTACGTTCGCATCCACCTTCCCCGTCCGGGGGAAGGCTTTCACTCTTGCAAACGATGAAGTTTACACCCGCTCGGTGACCAGCTGGAAACCGGCCTTGGTCAGCTCGGTGCGGATCTGCTCGATCTGGGCGGCATCGCGGGTCTCCAGCGTCAGCTTGAGGAAGCAGCTGGAGATGGGCATATTGGGGTCGGAGCCGTCATGCTGCACCGACACCACATTGCTGCCGCAGCGGGATACCACCTCGGCCACATCCTCGGCATCGACCTCCTCCTTGATCATCGCCCCGCTGGCCGAAGCCGCACGGAATTCGTCCTGAAGAGCCGCGATCTGCTTCTCGGCCTCCTGAATCTTGCCGTAACGAATCTCGGCCACACGGCCGTAATCGCCCTGCCGTTCGGCCTGCTGAGCCTCGATCTTCAGGTGTTCGATCCGGTCCTTGTTCTCCTGGATCTTCTTCAGCACGTCCCGTTCGCCTTCCCACTTGGCACGAAGCTCGGCACGTTTGGCCCCCAGCTCCTCGATCTCATGGGTCAGTTGCTCGACACGCTCCTTGTCGTTCTCGCGGCGGATCGCCTCGCGCTCGATCTCGAGCTGACGTACCCGGCGATCCAGCACATCGATCTCCTCCGGCACGGAGTTCATCTCCAGGCGGAGTTTCGAAGCCGCCTCGTCGATCAGGTCGATCGCCTTATCGGGCAGGAAACGGGAGGTGATGTAGCGCTGCGAAAGTTCGACGGCCGCAACGATCGCCTCGTCCTTGATCCGCACCTGATGGTGGTTCTCGTAACGATCCTTCAGTCCGCGCAGGATCGAAATCGCATCCTCGGCCGTCGGTTCATCGACCATGACTTTCTGAAAACGACGCTCGAGCGCCTTGTCCTGCTCGAAATATTTCTGGAACTCGTCGAGCGTCGTAGCACCGATCGTACGCAGCTCACCGCGCGCCAGGGCCGGTTTGAGAATATTGGCGGCATCCATCGCACCCGACGACTTGCCGGCTCCGACCAGCGTATGAATTTCGTCGATGAAGAGCAATATCTCGCCCTCGCTGGCGGTCACCTCCTGCACGACGGCCTTCAGACGCTCCTCGAACTCACCCTGGTACTTGGCCCCGGCGATCAGGGCGCCCATGTCGAGCGAATAGATCACCTTCGAGCGCAGGTTCTCCGGCACGTCCCCGTTCACGATCCGGTGGGCGATACCCTCCGCAATGGCCGTCTTACCCACGCCGGGTTCTCCGACCAGCATCGGATTGTTTTTGGTACGGCGCGAAAGAATCTGCAATACACGGCGAATCTCCTCATCGCGGCCGATGACCGGGTCGAGCTTGCCGCTGCGGGCCATCTCGTTCAGATTGATCGCATACTTGCCCAGGGCATCAAACTCCTGCGACGCCGTCTGCGAATCGACGGTCGCCCCCTTGCGGAACACCCGAATCGCCTCGAGCAACTCCTTTTCAGTCGCCCCGGCGCCTTTCAGCAGATCGGCGGCAGTACCTCGCTCGGCGATCAATCCCAGCAGCAAATGCTCTATCGAAGCGTACTTGTCCCCGAAATTCTTGGTAAAATCGACGGCACGCTGGATTACTTTGGTCGTATCCTGCGAAAAGAACTGTTCGCCGCCTCCCGAAACATGGGGCAGCCCCCGCACGGCCCGCTCCACTTCGCCGCGCAGTCCCCGCACGTTTACGCCGACACGCCCCAGCAGAAATACCGACAGCGAATCGTCCTCGCGCACGAGTACATTGAGCAGGTGCAGCGGTTCGACAGCCTGATTGCCCTGCTCCTTGGCAAGAGACACCGCAGCCTGCAGCGCCTCTTGCGCCTTAATAGTTAAAGAATTAATGTTCATAGTGCATTATATTATTTTCAATTCATTTCTTTGCCTTACCTATCGCAAAATATCTGCCAAGTCTGCAACTTCTGCCGTCCTGTCCGATTTTGTCATATCCCGGACAACATCGTAATGACAAAATGGCTACCTTTGCAGGACAAAACCAAATTATCTAATCAGACAGAATGAAAAAACTTATCCTCGCCATTACGGCATCGCTCTGCATCGCGACTCTGATCTCTTCATGCAACAACCTGGGCATCAACGCTCCGAAAATGGATTCCGACGAAGCGACGCAACTCATCGTCGAAACTCTCGAAAAGAATATCAACTTCGACGAGTGGAAAATATATGAAATCCGCTGGATGGAGGCGGACGAGCTGGAGAATAACCTGACAGTTTTATTCGTCGAAATGGTAAACAAGGCCGGCGACTGTTTCTCGCAGACCTTCACGCTCTCCGGTCCCGGCAAAGGCAACATCTCCGACCTGGACGAAGCAGGCGGGCTGAGAGGGAAACTCGATTTCGAAAAAGTCAAAGGCCTGACTCCGGCCTCGATCAACGTCGAAGCCATCCGCAAACAGTACGAAGAGGCCAAAGCCATGATCCCCGAAAACTATACGTTCAAGAGCATCGGCGACTACCTGATTCAGGAAACGGTTCCTTCGGGCAACGAATTCCTCGACCGAAATAAAACGTTCGGCGAAGTGAAAGCAGAGTTCAGTATGAACATAACCGAAAACGGCAAGGAGATCGTCGAAAGCGCCGGCAAGAAATCGGTCCAGTATTACGAAGTCACCTTCAATGTGCTGCCCGACGGATCGGTTCAGATGGAAGAGTAAGGCGACCTGCGGCGACACACTGCGAAAGACGGGAGTTTCGGCTTCCGTCTTTCTTTATTCTTGAGGCATACTCGCACCGAAGCGAGTCACCTGCGAAAATTACCGAACAGATCGCCGGTGCGGGAAACGGATTTTCGAAAACGATACACCGCGCTTCATTCCGCATATTCCACCCGACAAAGTGCAAATAAATTTGGCGCAGCACCCGGCTTTCACTATCTTTGCAGAAGATA
>OIBC01000620.1_pt1 | contig 12032 bp, 9 predicted proteins | sample 1580901 | NCBI WGS metagenome assembly OIBC01 (sample SAMEA3882539, study PRJEB24775) | human gut metagenome | biome: human-associated habitat; feature: intestine environment; material: feces | place: Netherlands | collected 2009/2010 | reverse complement strand
ATGGCGCGGCTTTTCATATTGGATTCTTCTGCAGTGTTTCGGAACGGGAGGCCGTGAAGGTCACAAGTCTGCATTTCCAGAGGAGATTGCTGTATAGCTCCGCGGGAATGTGCTTACCTGTGTTTTCTTTTTTATATTTAACGGAATAGCGCAAAAAAACGGCTCCGCCGGATGACGGAGCCGTTTTCGTTGGTCCAAAAAAGGGTTGGCTGATTTTAACAGGATGTTCCCGTGGTCTGGGCCAGTTCCTGGAAACGGGCCAGGATTCGAGCTGTAACAGGACCGATTTTTCCAGAGCCCAGCTGATAGCCGTCCAGTTTGGTCACGGGAACGCATTCCGCGGCAGTGCCGGTCAGGAAGCATTCGTCCGCACAAGTGATGGTAAAGCGGTTCATGGTCTTTTCCTGAGCCGGGATTTGCAGCTCCCGGCAGATTTCCAGCACTACCCGGCGCGTGATGCCGTCCAGGCAGCCGTCCGTAACTGGCGGCGTGAACACGGTACCGTCCTTCACGATGAAAATGTTGTCGCCCGTGCATTCGGCCACATTACCCAGGTCGTTCAGCATCAGGGCTTCCGCCGCACCCTGGCGCACAGCTTCCATTTTGGCCAGGATGTTGTTGAGATAATTGAGCGACTTGACCTGCGGACAAACAGTGTCCGGACGGTTGCGGCGCACGGAGCTGGTAATCAGGGCCAGCCCGTTTTCATATACATTCGGATCGTACAGGGAGATTTTATCCGCAATGATGAAGACGCAGGACCGTTTGCAGTTGAATGGGTTAAGTACCAGATTGCCGACGCCGCGGGTAACCACCAGACGGATATAGCCGTCGTTCAGGCCGGAGGCCGCGACCGTTTCGCATACGGCGTTGGAGAGTTCTTCCTGAGTGTAAGGAATATCCAGCAACAGATAATGGGAGCAGTTGTACAGGCGGTCCATGTGGTCTTCCAGGCGGAAAACGCGCTTATTATAGAACCGGATACCTTCAAAAATGCCGTCTCCATAGAGTGTGCCGTGGTCGAAAACCGAGGTTTTTGCTTCCTCCTGTTCCACCAGCTTTCCATCTAACCAAATCTTCATTGTTATCTAGAATTGAGAAATTACTTATGCCGGAACAGAATACTCCTATTTGAGGAGGGGGGGAAGCTATAAATGCGCCGGAGGAAAATAAAAGTTCCATCGCTTGCGGCAATGGCGGCAGGGAGGCTTGCAACCGCTGAAAATATAGTCGGTATTCATGGAGCAGACTTGACATTTATTTTCCGGTGTTTTTAGCTCTCGCGCGCAATGTCAGATCCTTCCAAGTTCCGCAACCTCGCCATTATCGCTCACGTTGACCATGGGAAGACGACCCTGGTTGACCAACTTTTGCAGGCGGGAGGCGCCTACCGTGCTAACCAGGCCGTGCAGGAACGCGCCATGGATTCCATGGATCTGGAACGAGAAAAGGGCATCACGATTAAGGCCAAGAATACATCCATCCTCTGGAATGGATATACGATCAATATTGTGGATACTCCCGGACACGCGGATTTCGGCGGCGAGGTCGAGCGTGTCCTGAAGATGGTCAACGGTGTCATCCTGCTCGTCGACGCGGCCGAGGGCCCCATGCCGCAGACGCGCTTCGTGCTCAGCAAGGCGCTCGAGCTCGGCCACCGCGTCATTGTCGTCATCAACAAGATCGACCGCCCCGACCAGCGCATCCACGAGGTCATCGACGAGGTGCTCGAGCTGCTCATGGACCTCAATGCGACCGACGAACAGCTCGACTCGCCCATGCTCTTCTGCTCGGGCCGTCAGGGTACCGCGTCCTACTCCCCGGATGTGCCGGGCAAGGACCTGCGCCCGCTGTTCGACACCATTCTGGAGTATATCCCCGCGCCGGAGCAGAACGTCGACGCGCCGTTCCAGATGCTCGTCTCCGCCATTGACTACAACGAGTATGTCGGCCGCATGGCCATCGGTCGCATCGAGCGCGGCACGCTCAAGCAGAACCAGGAGATCATGGTCTGCAACTACCACGACCCCGACGCCGCACCGAAGAAGGCCAAGGCCGTCTCCATGTACGAATTTGAGGGCCTTGGCAAGAACCCCGTCACCGAGTCCACCGCGGGCAACATCATCTGCCTGTCCGGCATCGGCGACATCACCATCGGCGATACGATCTGCGCGCCGACCTGCGTTGAGCCGATCGAGTTCGTGAAGATCTCCGCGCCCACGATGGAGATGACTTTCTCCGTCAACGACGGCCCGTTTGCCGGCCGCGAGGGCAAGTTCGTCACCAGCCGCCAGATCCGTGAGCGGCTCTACCGCGAGACGCTCAAGGATGTGTCTCTGCGTGTGACCGATCTCGAGGGCGCGACGGATTCGTTCAACGTCGCCGGCCGCGGCGAGATGTCGCTGTCCATCCTCATCGAGACCATGCGCCGCGAGGGCTACGAGTTCCAGGTGTCGCCCCCTCGTGTACTGTACCAGACCATCGACGGCAAGAAGTGCGAGCCTATCGAGCGCCTGGTGGTGGACGTGCCCGCCGAGAGTGTGGGCGCGGTCATCGAGAAGCTGGGCGCCCGCAAGGCGGATATGCAGGAAATGACCCCCATCGGCAGCCGCATGAAGGTGGAGTTTCTGGTGCCCAGCCGCGGTCTGTTCGGCTACCGCAACGAGTTCCTGACGGATACCCGGGGCGAGGGCATTATGGCCAGCGTGTTTGACAGCTACGCCCCCTATAAGGGTGAGCTGACCCGCCGCAATACCGGCTCTCTGGTGGCCAGCGAGACCGGTGAGTCCATCACCTACGGTCTGTTCAACGCGCAGGAGCGCGGCGTGCTGTTCATCGGCCCCAACGTGGGCGTGTACGAGGGCATGGTAGTGGGCATCAGCCCCAAGCAGGAGGACATCGTGGTCAACGTCTGCAAGAAGAAACAGCTGACCAACACCCGTGCCGCCGGCAGCGATGACGCCCTGCGTCTGGTGCCGCCCCGGAAGATGAGCCTGGAGCAGTGCCTGGAATTCCTGGCGGATGACGAGTTGCTGGAGGTCACCCCCAAGAACCTTCGCATCCGCAAGACCATCCTGAACCACGAGCGGCGCATGAAGGCGCAGCACGGGAAGAAAAACTAAATTATGTAAACCAAAAGACCGGCGTGAGCCGGTCTTTTGGTTTATGTGGGGAGGATGTAATGTCTGGCGGCGGCGATTGTAAGCAGTGCTGTATGACCCGGTGCGGAAATTCTGGTACGGTAAGGTCGTGGACACAAAAACAAGTTGACATAATATAAGCATTATGTGCCCAACCCATTGACATTTCCCGGCGGGTGTGGTAAAAGAATAGAGACGCGTAGCGCACAGAAGTGCCTGCGAAGCGTATCGCCCTCGGGCGGTGCGCTTTTTATTTTTATGGAGGAAACTGCAATGCCAAAGAACAAAACACAGGGGATCATTTTCGGTATCATCATGTCGTACAGCATGGCTGTCGGCATGGAGATATACAACAACGCTATCCAGCAGGGGGTACATTTGCAGCCGGGAGGGTTTACCAACCTGACCTACGGTATCGTGGACAAGGCGCTGGTGGAGGCGCTGTTCATGGGGCTCGTCGTCATCATCGTGTCGGAGCTGTGGGGCAACCGGCTGGGCGCCCGCTTTGCCGCCAAAGTCAGCGACCCGCAGCGGGATAACCCTTATTTCTGCCGGTTGATGCGGCAGGCGGGCACCGTGTCCGTTATGTGCCCCACCATGAGTCTGGCGGCCACCATTATTTTCAGCATGATCTTAGGCGGTGCGCCGGTGTGGCAGCTGCCCGCCATCTGGGCGGGGACGCTTATCAAGAACTTCCCCATGGCGTTTTTCTGGAATATGTTTGCCGCCGCACCCTTTACCAACTGGGCCTGCGGAAAGCTGTTCGAATAAAAGAGCGCTCCCCCCGGCGGGGGAGCGCTCTTGCTTACATTACCGGCACGAACTCCACGTTCAGGTCCACGATCTCGTTGACGCCGTCCAGCCGTGCGCCGTGGTCATACTGCCACACATCGAAGCGGTAGTAGAAGTCCGGATAGTCGCCGGGATCAGCGATCCACAGGGCGATGTTCCTCATAGAGGGCAGATCATAGCGGTAGTAGCCCTGCTGGCGGTTCATGTACACCCCGGCCTCATAGCCGCCCTGTTCGATCAAGGCGCAGAAAGTCCGGGCCTGGGAGGTCAGCAGGAATTCGTTGTTGTGCAGTGTGCGGGAGTCCTCCTGCTGTACCGGCTCCCAGTCGTAGTACACCGGCAGGTCCAGGTCGCGGCCATCCAGCAGCTGCAGGGCGTACAGGGCCTCCTGGGCGGCCTCCTGCACGGTGGCGGCCTGGGAGAAGAAATACACGCCCACTTCGATGCCGGCGGCCCTGGCCCCGCTGTAATAGCTGTCGAAGGACCGGTCCGGGTACAGAGAGCCCTTCTCGCCGTAGCCCCGCAGACCCAGGCGCAGATAGGCAAAGTCGATGCCCTGCCGCTTCAGCGCCGCCCAGTCGATGGTGCCCTGGTGGTTAGACACGTCCACGCCCCAGCGGGTGGCGTATTCCGCGCCCAGATAGCGGACGCGGACGCCGTCGCTGCCGTCGTCGTTGGTGTCCCGGCGGAAGTCCTCCTGTGCCAGGCCGCTGGCGGGGATACCCTCATGGGGCGTCATCCACACCATGTTAAATCCGTCGTTGATATATACCTGCCCCGCGTGGGGATCGGCCTCCGGCTCCTGCCGGGCGCTGCCGCCCCGCAGGGACAGAACGACCGCCGTCAGCAGTCCGCCAACCACCAGCACCGCCGCGATCAGCAGCAGCACCGGCAGCAGACGCCGCCGCGGCCGGCGGCGGGGCGGGGAAATTCGATCCATAGTTACCTCTCCTTTTCGAAAACGTGTATGTCAAAGGCGATGCGGCAGTCCAGCTGCGCGAGTTTACATAATTTTTCAACGCCGGCCTTTGGCGTTTTCCAGCAGTAGGGCGTCATGCCGAACAGCGCCTGTATGTCCGCCGGGTCCTCCAGATGGATAACGTCCGTTACGTGCCGGATGCTCACATACCGGAAGCCCTCATAGGGTGTCTCCTTCACCTCATTGACATAGGGGTGGTCATAGAGCACCTGCTTCATCTCCCACAGGTGCATTTCTCCGGGCACCACATAGATAAAGTGCCCGCCGGGCCGCAGCACGCGGCGGAATTCCTCGATGGCCAGCGGTGAGAAGCAGTTGATGAGCAGGTCTACGGACCCGTCTGCCGCCGGCAGGCGGTAGGAGGAGGCCACAGCGAACTGCACATTTTTCTCCCGCTTAGCCGCCAGACGCAGTATGGGCTTGGAGATATCGATCCCGGCCATCACCGGCGTCTTCCCGGCCTCACACAGGGCACGATAGATGCCCGCGGTGTAGTAGCCCTCGCCGCAGCCGTTGTCCAGCACCGCCGGGGCATCGCCGGTCAGCTCCACAGCGAGTTGACATAATTCTTCGCATAGCGGGGCGTAGTAGCCCTTTTCCAGAAAGGCGTGCCGCGCCGCGGCCATAGCCTTGTCGTCGCCGGGGGCCCTGGAGTGCTTCCGGTTCACCGGCAGCAGATAGGTATAGCCCTCCCTGGCGATGTCGAAGCAGTGGCCGGCGGGGCAGAGATAGCTGCCCTCCCGCCGCGTCAGCGCGCCGCCGCACAGGGGGCAGACGAACAGACTGTTCATCGCTCACCCTCCGGCAGCGTCACGTCGTGTATCCATTTACGGGACCGGATGCGCCACAGGCAGATGGGACACTTGATAAAGCTCTCCGCCTGTATGGCCAGCGACACGAACCAGGGATCCGCGTCCAGCACCAGCGCCAGCAGGGCCGTCAGCGGCAGCGCCACCAGCCACTGGGGTGCCAGATCCAGCGCCGTGGACCAGAACACATCGCCGCCTGCCCGCAGGATACCGGTGACGGCGGAGATGGAGTAGGCGTGGAAGGGGATGCAGGCGAAGCCCGTCACCGCAAGGGTGGTGGCCAGATGGGCGCTGAGATCGTACAGCTTGAACAGTGGGAAGATCACCGGCTGGAACAGCAGCGGCACCAGCGCCAGGGCGATAACGGCCAGTGCGGCGCCCACCAGTATCGTCACCCAGGACAGCGTCCTGGACAGGTCCATCAGCTCATCGTGGCTCTGTCCCTCACCGATGGCCTTGCCGATCATCACGGCGGTGGCGGCGCCCAGACCAAAGCACACCACCAGGAACAGGCGGTTCAGGTTGCCCATGACGGCGTTGGCCGCCAGAAACTCTACCGAGATGGTCATGTGTCCCAGAATGACGGTGAGCAGGCTGTTGCCCAGCCCCCAGAACAGCTCGTTGGCCATCACCGGCGAGGCGTATTTCACGAACCGGCGCAGCATCTCCCAGCCCGGACGGAAGAGCGCCTTCAGGTCCAGGGGGATGACCCGGCTCCGCAGGGCGCAGAACAGGCACACGGCGAACTCCGCCACGCGGGAGAGCAGTGTGGCGATGGCCGCGCCCTCCACGCCCAGCATGGGAAAGCCGCACTTGCCGAAGATCAGCAGGTAGTTCATGCCGGTATTCAGCACCGTGGACATACCAAACAGCTTCATGCCGAAGCTGGCGTTCTCCACGCTGCGCTGCGCGCTGACGTAGATAGACGAGAGCATATTGAACACATAGGAGAAGCCGATGACCCGCAGATACGGCGCGCCCAGCAGGGACAGATGATGCTTGTTGCTCATCAGGTCCATGATCTGCACCGGCCACAGGAACAGCGCCAGCGCGATGACCAGCGCCAGAGCCACGCCCAGCCCCGCCGCCACGCCGATGGCACGGCTGATGCTGGGCAGGTCCTTTTTGCCCCAGTACTGGCTGATCAGGATGCCTACGCCGGACTGGACGCCGAACACGATGGAAATCAGCAGGAACACCGGCACGTTGGCCGCCGTCACCGCCGCCATCTCATTGTTGCCCAACTGGCTGACCATCAGCGTGTCGATCAGGCCCAGAGAGAAGGTGATAAGGTTTTGCAGGGCGATAGGGCCGGTCAACCGGAGCAGATACCCGTAAAAGGCCCTGTCGCGCTTAAGAGCTTTGAGCATAGTCCACCTCAAAATATCGTTGTGCCCGCGCCGCGGGCGTATATCACAGCATGGGGAAGCGGCTGTCCCGGTGGGCGAGCAGCGCCTGGCACAGGACATCCACGTCCTCCCGTGTATTGTCGGGGGAGAAGGAGATGCGGATCACGCCGGCGGCAGTCTTTTTGTCCAGCCCCAGAGCGGAGACCACATGGCTCGCCTTGCCCTGATGGCAGGCAGAGCCTGCGGAGATGCAGATGCCCTGCGCACCCAGGTCCGTTACGATGTTGGCGCTGGGATACCCTACCAGCGACACCGCCAGAATGTGGGGGGCCGTACCCTCGCCCACGGGGACCACGCCGCCCATGGCCAGCAGCTTCTCCCGGCAATAGGCCTTCAGCCCGGCCATGTGGGCCAGCTTGGCGTCATAATCGGCCAGCCGCAGCTCCACCGCCTTGGCAAAGCCGGCGATCTGGGCCGTGGCCTCGGTGCCGGAGCGCGCGCCGCGCTCCTGTCCGCCGCCGGGCAGCAGGGGGAGGGGGTTCCGCACCCGGGGACCGATGTACAGCGCGCCCACGCCCTTGGGCCCGCCGACCTTGTGACCGGACAGGCTCATCAGGTCTACGCCCCAGCCCTCCGGGTCGCAGGGGACCTTCAAAAAGCCCTGCACCGCGTCGCAGTGCAGCAGGGCAGGGGAGCCCTTCTCCCGCAGCAGGGCAGCGATGTCCGCCGCGGGAAATACGCAGCCCGTCTCGTTGTTCACCAGCATCACAGACACCAGGGCGGTGTCTTCCCGCAGGGCATCCGCCACCTGTTCGGCGGTGACATTGCCGTCCCGTCCGGGCTTCAGATAGGTGACCTCATACCCCTGCTGGGCCAGCAGCTTGCAGGGCTCCAGAACGGCGCTGTGCTCCACGGCGGTGGTGATGATGTGTCTGCCCCTGTGCCGGTTCTGCCACAGGGCGGCCTGTATGGCCCAGTTGTCGCTCTCCGTGCCGCAGGAGGTGAAGTACAGGCGCTCCGCGGGGCAGCCCAGTGCACCGGCGATGACGGCCCGCCAGCCCTCCACGGCTTTTTTCATCTCCACCCCTATGGGGTATTGGGAGGAGGGATTGCCAAAGTGCGCCGTCAGCACCTCGTACATGGCGTCGGCCACGGCTTTGGGCACCGGCGTGGTGGCGGCGTTATCAAAATAGACCATAGAGAGCCTCCTGTTTCACGAACGGGTCTTGAAAGACACGGTAAAATACAGTATAATAAACCGATCAAAAAGCGGGAGTGAAAACACCTTCACCCGTGAAACCTTATTATACGATAGAATAGGGGAAAGTGCAAGATGCGTGTTGCCATCTATACCTTGGGCTGCAAGGTGAACCAATACGAGACACAGGCCATGGAGCAGGAGCTGCTGCGCCGCGGTCATACGCTGGTGCCCGCCGAGACAGAGGCCGACGGCTATATCGTCAACACCTGCTCCGTCACCGCCATCAGTGACAAGAAATCCCGGCAGATGATCCGCCGGTGTCATAAGCTGAACCCCAACGCGGTGGTGGCCGCCTGCGGCTGTTATGTGCAGACCCACCCGGAGGTGGTGGCGGCACTGGACGTGGACCTGCTGGCCGGTACCGGTGACCGCATGGCGTTTCTGGACCTGTTCGAGCAGGCAGTCCACGAAAAGGAGCCGGTGAGACTGTTGGACGACGCCCTGCGCCGCCGTGAATTCGAGGTGCTGCCTGCCGGCGGCATGGCCGAGCGCACCCGGGCCATGCTGAAGGTAGAGGACGGCTGTGTGAATTTCTGCACCTACTGCATCATCCCCTACGCCCGCGGCCCGGTGCGCTCCCTGCCGCTGGAGACGGCCGTAGCCCAGACAGAGCAGCTGCGGCGCGAGGGCTACCGTGAGCTGGTGCTCACCGGTATCGAGATATCCTCCTGGGGCCACGATCTGAAAAACGGCCAAAGCCTCATCGACCTGCTGGAGGCGGTATCCGCCGCCGCGGGGGATATGCGTCTGCGGCTGGGGAGCCTGGAGCCCCGTACCATCACCGAGGACTTCTGCCGCCGGGCGTCGAAGCTGCCCAACCTGTGCCCCCACTTCCACCTGTCCCTGCAGTCCGGCTGTGACGAGACGCTGCGCCGCATGAACCGGAAGTACGACACGGCGCGGTTTTACGAGTCCGTCACACTGCTGCGGCAGTATTTCCACCGGCCCGCCGTCACCACCGATCTGATCTGCGGCTTCCCCGACGAGACGAACCGGGAATTCGAGCAGACCATGGCCTTTATCGAAAAGTGCGCCTTCGCGGATATGCACATTTTCCCCTATTCCGTCCGTCCCGGCACCAAGGCGGCGGAGCTGGTGCAGTTCAGCGCTGCGGTAAAGGAGGAACGGACCCGCCGCGCCGTGGCCGTGGCCCGGACTATGCACCGCGCCTATCTGGAGGGCTGCGTGGGGCAGACCTACCCGGTGCTCTATGAGCAGGAGAAGGACGGCCTCTACACCGGCCACGCCCCCAACTACTGTGAGGTGTGCGTCCGCGCCGAAGATTTACATAATAAAATTATCGATACAAAAATAGTCGGTATAGATGGTGATGTACTGATAGGAGAGTTGACATAACATGAACCACTTTTTCGCCTATATCAACCGTATGCGCTTCATCCAGCGCTGGTCGCTCATGCGGAACAGCTACACGGAGAACATCCAGGAGCACAGCCACCAGACAGCGGTGCTGGCCCACGCGCTGGCGGTGCTGCGGAATGAGCGCTTCGGCGGTCAGGTGGACGTCGGCGCCGTGGCCGTGGCGGCGCTGTACCACGACGCCGGCGAGATCCTCACCGGCGATATGCCCACCCCTATCAAGTATTACAATCCCGGTATCCGCGAGGCCTACAAGGCCGTGGAGCAGGTGGCGGAGGACAAGCTCCTCTCCATGCTGCCGGAGGACCTGCGTCCCGCCTATGAGGATGCCCTCCGTCCCGCCGACCCGGAGATCGAGCAGCTGGTCAGGGCGGCGGATAAGCTCTCCGCCCACATCAAGTGCATCGAGGAGCTGAAGGCCGGCAACACCGAGTTCCGTCAGGCCGCCGCCCAGACCGCCGCCGCCATGGACGCCATGGCCCTGCCGGAGCTGGACTATTTCCGCGAGCATTTCCTGCCCAGCTATTCGCTGACATTAGACGAACTGGAATGAAAACCGCGCCTCCAGCGCCCTGCCATCGTCAAGCCTCCTCGACGTATACCCGATACGCCGTCGTCGGCCTGCCATCGGCAGGACGCAGGATCCATCGGTTTTCGGCAAACCGCGCCTCCAGCGCCAAAACAAAAACCATCCGAAAGGAGTATATAGTTATGAAAGCGATCGTTACCGTTGTGGGTAAGGACCAGGTGGGCATCATCGCCGGTGTGTGCAACACCCTGGCGGCCAGCCGCATCAACGTCTTGGATATCAGCCAGACCATCATGGAGGGCTACTTCACCATGATGATGGTGGTGGACCTGACCGAGTGTCAGGCGCCCTTTGACGCCCTGCGCGCCGATCTGAAGGCCTACGGCGAGGGCCGCGGCCTGTCCATCCGCATCCAGCGGGAGGACATCTTCGACGCCATGCACAAGCTGTAAGAGGTGGGGAATATGCTGAGTCTGCAAAACATCTTTGACACCATCGCCATGGTGGACAAGCAGCACCTGGACATCCGCACCATCACCATGGGCATCTCCCTGTTGGACTGCGCCGACGAGGACATGGAACGCTGCTGCGACAAGATCTACGACAAGATCTGCTCCCGCGCCGAAAAGCTGGTCCAAACCGGCTGCGATATCGAGAGCGAGTTCGGCATCCCCATCGTCAACAAGCGCATCTCCGTCACGCCCATCGCCATCGCCGGCGCGGCCTGCAAAAGCGAGGACTTCGTCCCCCTGGCCCTGACGCTGGACCGCGCCGCCAAGACCTGCGGCGTCAACTTCATCGGCGGCTACTCCGCCCTGGTGCAGAAGGGCTTTACCTCCGGCGACCGGCGGCTCATCGCCTCCATTCCCGAGGCGCTGGCCCGCACAGAGCTGGTCTGCTCCAGCGTCAACGTGGGCAGCACCAAGGCCGGCATCAACATGGACGCCGTGGCCGAGATGGGCCGCACCGTCAAGCGCGCCGCCGCACTTACAGCCGATCAGGGCGGCATGGCCTGCGCCAAGCTCGTCGTCTTTGCCAACGCCGTGGAGGACAACCCCTTCATGGCCGGTGCCTTCCACGGCGTGGGCGAGGCCGACACCGTCATCAACGTGGGCGTGTCCGGCCCCGGCGTGGTGTACCACGCCCTGCAGGGCTGCAAGGGCCAGCCCTTCGACGTGGTGGCCGAGACTATCAAAAAGACCGCCTTCCAGATCACCCGCATGGGCCAGATGGTGGCCGCCGAGGCCAGCGCCCGTCTGGGCGTGCCCTTCGGCATCGTGGACCTGTCCCTGGCTCCCACCCCGGCGGTGGGCGACAGTGTGGCCCGCATCCTGGAGGAGATGGGCCTGTCCGTCTGCGGCACCCACGGTACCACCGCCGCCCTGGCCCTGCTGAACGACGCCGTGAAGAAGGGCGGCGTCATGGCCAGCGGCCATGTGGGCGGCCTGTCCGGCGCGTTTATCCCCGTCTCCGAGGACGAGGGCATGATCGCCGCGGCCCTGGACGGCACCCTGACCATCGACAAGCTGGAGGCCATGACCTGCGTGTGCTCTGTGGGTCTGGACATGATCGCCGTGCCCGGCAGTACCACGGCGGAGACGATCTCCGCCATCATCGCCGACGAGGCCGCCGTGGGCATGGTCAACAGCAAGACCACCGCCGTCCGCATCATCCCCGTGGAGGGCGCGGACGTGGGCGACACCGTGGAGATGGGCGGCCTGCTGGGCAGCGCACCACTGATGCCCGTCCACGAGGCCTCCAGTGCCGACTTCATCGCCCGCGGCGGCCGTATCCCC
>OIBC01000619.1_pt1 | contig 12042 bp, 10 predicted proteins | sample 1580901 | NCBI WGS metagenome assembly OIBC01 (sample SAMEA3882539, study PRJEB24775) | human gut metagenome | biome: human-associated habitat; feature: intestine environment; material: feces | place: Netherlands | collected 2009/2010 | reverse complement strand
TACTTGATTCTTTAAGACCTGTAATCGAGGCAAATGAGGAGCTTTACAGAAAGAATGCTATCCTCGAGAGAATCACAGAGCCAGATAGACAGCTCATGTTCAGAGTACCATGGGTAGATGACAACGGACAGGTACAGGTCAACAGAGGTTTCCGTGTACAGTTCAACAATGCCATTGGACCATACAAGGGAGGTCTCAGACTTCACCCATCAGTAAACCTTGGTATCATTAAGTTCCTTGGTTTCGAGCAGGTTTTCAAGAACTCACTTACAACACTTCCAATCGGTGGTGGTAAGGGTGGTTCAGACTTCGACCCTAAGGGTAAGTCAGACAGAGAGATCATGGCATTCTGCCAGAGCTTCATGACAGAGCTTTGTAAGTATATCGGTGCTGATGTCGATGTTCCAGCTGGAGATATCGGAACAGGTGCTAGAGAGATCGGTTTCATGTTCGGTCAGTTCAAGAGAATCCGTGGATCATACGAGGGAGTTCTTACAGGTAAGGGACTTACATATGGTGGATCACTTGCTCGTACAGAGGCTACTGGTTACGGACTGCTTTACCTTACAAACGCACTGTTAAAGGATCATGACATTGATATCGCAGGCAAGACTTGTGCAGTATCAGGTGCTGGTAATGTTGCAATCTACGCAATCCAGAAGGCACATCAGTTAGGTGCTAAGTGTGTTACATGTTCAGATTCTACAGGTTGGATCTACGATCCAGAAGGAATCGATGTTGCACTTCTTAAGGAAGTTAAGGAAGTTAAGAGAGCACGTCTTGATGCTTATGCTGCTGCTAGACCATCAGCTGAGTACCATGTAAAGAAGGATGCAAATGATCACGGCGTATGGTCAATCAAGTGTGACCTTGCTCTTCCATGTGCTACACAGAACGAGCTTAACCTTGACGATGCTAAGATGCTTGTTGCAAACGGCGTTATCTCAGTAACAGAGGGCGCTAACATGCCTACAACTCTTGAGGCTACTAAGTACCTTCAGGAGAATGGTGTTCTCTTCGTTGGTGGTAAGGCTGCAAATGCAGGTGGTGTTGCTACATCAGCTCTTGAGATGAGCCAGAACAGCGAGAGACTTTCATGGACATTCGAGGAAGTTGATGGCAAGCTCAAGGGAATCATGGAGACAATCTACGCTAACATCTCAGATGCAGCAAAGAGATATAACATGACAGTTGGCGGAAACACAGACTATGTTGCAGGTGCTAACATTGCCGGCTTCGAGAAGGTTGTTGACGCTATGCTTGCTCAGGGTGTTTGCTAATCCTAAGCATTTGGCGGGAGCCACATCTTCAAATCAACTAGACATAAGATTATAATATAAGACTATAGACGTCCATCTGTGGAGTGATCCGCAGATGGGCGTTTTTGCGTTGCGGTTGTCTTCGGTGACTCCTGTTGGTGTAATCTCTATGTTGTATATCTAATCACGTTTGTCTACCCTCACTTTGACTTTGCTTCCATAGTGCACGCCGCGCCAAGCATGATAAGGGCGCATAGCTCTCTGCGGCGGCACAGAAGCGTCAAAGTTCGGTCGCCGGCACTACCGATTGGATATACAACATAGAGAATACACACCAACAGGAGTCACCGAAGACAATTTTTTATATTTAAAGTTCGTTTAAGTTTTACAGGCTATTATAGCATCATCAAGAGGAGATAAGACAAGAAAGGATGATGCTTATGGCAGACAACACGTTTAAAAGATATGAACTTAAGTACATGTTAGATAGAGAACAGTACGAGCAGATAATGAGCGAAATGATAAGGTATATGCAGCCGGACAGGTTTGCGCATAGCCAGATCATTAACATATATTTTGACACTCCTTCCCACAGGCTCATCAGAGACTCCATAGAAAAGCCGGTTTACAAAGAGAAGCTCAGGCTTAGAAGCTATGGAGTCCCGGATGACGATTCAGAGGTTTTTATCGAGCTCAAGAAGAAATACAAATCTGTTGTGTACAAAAGGAGGCTGGAGGTGCCTGAACAGGAGGCCATGGATTATCTGGTGGGCGGTCAGCCGCTGCACGAGGATTGTCAGATAGGAAGGGAGATAGATTACTTCATGCAGGTGTACAAGGATCTGGAGCCTGCGGTGGTTCTCTCGTATGAGAGAGATTCCTACAAAGGAATAGATGATCCGGAGCTCAGGATCACGTTTGATTACAATATACTGTGGCAGAATGACGATCTGACACTTCAGAAAGAACCATATGGGCACAAGGTCATACCAGAATATAAGGTGTTGATGGAGATCAAGATGGCAGGCGGGTTCCCGCTGTGGCTGTCACATCTGCTCACAAAGTATGGAGCATACAAGACGTCATTTTCAAAGTATGGAGAGGCGTATAAACAGATGGTAGGCTGACATAAGTGGATCATATACATTTAAAGCCAGAAACTAAAAAGACGAATTATTTAAATGATAAAGTGGCAAACATAGACAGGAGGAGATAGAAGATGACAGGATTATTTGACAGTATATTTGGAACGGCGACAACGATAACGGTGCAGGAGTTTCTGATCTGCATAGCGGTATCTCTTGTGATAGGCGTATTCCTTGCAGGGGTGTACGCGTTTAGGAGTAAATATACACAGAGCTTTTTGGTGACATTGGCACTTATACCTGCGGTTGTGTGCGTGGTGATCATGATGGTAAATGGCAATGTTGGCGCGGGTGTTGCTGTGGCAGGTGCATTCAGCCTTGTAAGGTTCAGATCGGTTCCAGGTTCGGCAAAGGAGATATGCGCCATATTCCTTGCGATGGGAGCAGGACTTGTGACCGGAATGGGATTTATAGGATATGCAGTATTATTTGCCGCCATACTAGGCGGAGCGATGTTCATTTGCAGCCTTACTGGATTTGGCGGCGGAAGGGATGAAGAGAGAGCCCTGAAGATCACCGTGCCTGAAAATCTCGACTATACAGAGGCATTTGATGAGATACTTGTCGACTGTACAGACAGTTACAGACTGATAAATGTGAAGACGACCAACATGGGAAGCCTGTTCAAGCTTACATATGTGGTGAAGCTTAAGAAGCACACAAATCAGAAGGATATGATAGATAAGCTCAGAGTGAGAAATGGTAACCTTGAGATCATGCTGGCACAGGTGGATTCGGGGAACATGACATTGTAGAAGTCAGTTGATAAGGCAGATACTTAGTAAGGAGATGATCGTATGAGGAAGAATAAATATATGAGACATAGAGCGGAAATCCGCAAATGTCTGGCTATAGGGTTGACAGCGGCCATGTGCATGGCAATGCTTGCCGGATGTTCAACCAGCCAGAGCACAAGCTCGACTTCTGATACTGAGGTGACAAGTGATGTGAGCACAGAGACGGACGCTGATAAAGAAAGCCCAAATGGCAGTGCGGATGCAGAGAATACCAGTGTAAAGACAGAGATGACTGTGGAGGAAATGCAGGCGGCTATAGATGAAGCCATGAGCGATGCGGCTATAGATATAACAGATATGTTCACGAAGCGGGATCTGGCGGGAAACTATGATGAGAGCGAGGCTGTAAAGATAACATTATCGGGAAAGACAGCCGCATGTAATAGTTCAAATGTTCAGATCGAGGATGGAGTGGTGACGATCAAAGCGGCCGGTGTATACGTTCTGTCAGGGACATTCACAGACGGCACCATCGTGGTGGATGCGGGCGATGACGATAAGGTTCAACTTGTACTTGACGGAGTATCGATCACGGCTGCGGACTATGCGGCTATATATGCAAAGAACGCTGACAAGGTATTTGTTACGTTGGCGGAAGGGGCAGGGAACAGTCTTACGGTATCCGGAGACTACGTCCAGACGGATGACAATAATGTGGACGCTGTGATATTTGCCAAATGTGATCTCACACTTAATGGCACTGGAAGCCTGACGGTCAAGGATAACACGGGACATGGAATCGTGTCCAAGGATGACCTGGTGGTTACAGGCGGCACTTATACCATATACAGTCAGGATCACTGCCTGAACGGCAAGGATAGCGTGAGAATTGCGGATGGAACATTTAACCTGAGTTGTGATGAGGATGGTATACATGCGGGAAATGACGACCAGCAGGATGGATATGTATATATAGAAGGCGGAGATATCAACATATCGGTTGGCGATGACGCGATCCATGCGGAGGGACTTCTGATAATAACTGGTGGAGATATAGATGTATCTAAGAGTTGTGAGGGGGTAGAGGGGGATAAGATCCTTGTGACTGGCGGTGATATAGATGTGATATCCAGTGATGACGGCTTCAATGCAGCTGGAGGCAGCTCAGGCTCGGGAGACAACCATGATGGTTTTGGAGGCGGCCCAGGTATGGGCGGAGTGGACATGGATGCCGACAATGATGCATATATTCTTATAACAGGAGGAACGATAAATATAAATGCCAACGGTGATGGAATAGACTCCAACGGCTGCATTGGAATTACAGGAGGCAGCGTGTATGTACTCGGCCCTTCTGACAATGGCAATGGCGCGATGGACTACGGAATCTGTGCTGCGATAACAGGCGGCGAGATCGTGGCTGTAGGTGGTTCTGGTATGGCACAGGGATTTGGAGATGAGTCCACACAGTGCTCGGCTCTGGTCAACTTTGACGAGTGGATAGACGCCGGAGAGACGATCACACTCACCGATTCCGATGGCAAAGAAGTGCTCAGCTACAAGGTGGATAAGAAATTTAACTCGGTTGTTATCAGCACATCAGACATGAAACAGGGTGAGACCTACACTTTGACTGTCGGTGACCAGAGCAGTACATTTACACTGGATGATATTACATACAGCGAGGGCTCAGGCGGAATGCAGAGACCGGGCGGCAATTTAGATAATGGCGGAATGCAGAGACCGGGCGGCAACTCAGATGATGGAAATATGCAGAGACCAGGTGGCAATTCAGATGATGGAAATATGCAGAGACCGGATGGTGATTCAGATAATGGGCAGAATGACAGCGCAAATGGCAGTTCACAGAACAAAGACAATAGTTCGAGCTCAGACAGCATGAGCATATAGAAGATAATTCCAGACGCTTTAATAGCCGAAAACAGTTGATTAATTTGCAAAAATGCTTAATATTATAAAGACATGAGATTTTTGTAGTTAATACACAGTTGGGAGAAAGAGCAGATATTCAATATGACTGGAAGGAGAAAACATATGAAGTTATATGTTGCAAGACACGGAGAGACGGAATGGAACAGACTTAATAAGGTCTGTGGCAGGACAGATTCCCCTCTTACAGATAAAGGACTTCAGCAGGCACAGCTCCTTGCAGAGAGATTGGATAGCTGCTCTATTGACGTGATAATAGCATCGCCGCTCTCCAGGGCACAGGAGACAGCACGAGCGGTGGCGGAGAGAAAGCATTTGCCGGTACTTACGGATGAAAGGCTTATAGAACAGGATTACGGTGTGTATGAGGGTGTCCAGAGGGACGACAGGGATTTTCTGAACAATAAAAGAATGTTCGCATACAGATATCCTGGTGGAGAATCCATGATGGATATTGCCAGGAGAACGTACGATCTTATAATTGAAACCCGCGAGACCTATCCGGATTCGTCGGTACTGTTTGTCTGCCATAACGGAATATGCAGGGTGATATGCAGCTATTTCATGGATATGACCAACGAGGAGTATTTTGGATTCAGTCAGGACAATTGTGGGTACAATATCTACGAGTGCTGATCTGAGAAGGAGTGTTTTATAATATGAAGGAATTGCTTATAGATTCATTTAAGGATGCACTGTTTGATACGGTGAAGCTCATCCCGTTTCTGCTCATCACCTATGTGGTCATGGAGTGGCTTGAGAGAAAAACTGCAGGCCGACAGGCGCATGTGCTTGGAAAGGCAGAGAAGCTTGGTCCATTGATTGGCGGAGTGCTGGGAATAGTGCCACAGTGCGGATTTTCACTTATGGCATCCAACCTGTACAGCGGAGGCGTGATAGGGGCGGGCGTGCTCATAGCCGTGTTTATGTCAACCTCGGACGAGATGCTGCCGATCATGCTGTCAAATGACGCGATAAGCGCGGGGACAATAGTGAAGATCCTTGCGACAAAGGCGGTCATAGCCGTAATAACAGGCTATATAGTAGGATTTGTGCTGGACAGACTGAGAAAGCCGGTCCAGGTAAAGAAGATAGATCCAGTCCACAGACATGGCGGACATGATGAACACGAACACCATGGCGGACATGTGCACAGTGACACTGCAAAAGCGGCAGAAAGCTCCATACACACACAGAATATAGTGTATAAGGATGCTGCTGAGAAGAAAGGAAAGGGACATGTGCATGACTATGTCCATGAGCACAGTCACGACTACGGACATTTGGGAGAGAAGAATATCCATGAGGTGTGCGAACAGGAACACTGCGACTGCGAGGGTGGAATATTCAGATCTGCTCTGGTGCACACTGCAAAGATTGCGATATTTATATTTATATTCTCACTTGTGATAAATGTGATCATAGAGGCTGTAGGAGAGGAATCCATAGCCCGCATATTCAATGATGTGCCTGTGCTTGGAGAGGCGGCAGCAGCGTTGGTGGGTCTTATTCCTAACTGTGCGGCATCAGTCATAATAACCGAGCTGTATCTTCAGGGAATACTCAGCGCGGGTGCTATGATGTCAGGACTTCTGGTGAGTGCAGGAGTAGGACTTGTGGTGCTCTTTAGGATGAACAGGCATAGACCTGTGGAGAATATAAGGATAGCAGTGGTGCTGTATGCTGCAGGACTTGCGTGGGGACTCATAATAAATGCTCTTGGAATCACATTTTAGCAGAGTGTAGAGAAAATAAATGTAAGCGATGCGCAGTGACTGCATTGCAATAAAGTAAAAAAGGGCTGCGAAAAAACTCAATCGAGTTTTTTCACAGCCCCTTGTGTGTGTGAGTTGTTACTTTGTGCGTTTCTTACCGCAGACAGGACAGATATCCTGATCCGTAGGCTGTCCGCATCCCCAGCAGATCCAAGTGTCCCCTTCACTGGATGGTTGCTCCGCCAACTTTTGTGTCGGCTTCATCTTGAAGTTTTTGGAAACAATCTCCACATTGCCGTCCTCGTCAAGAGTAGTCTTGATATCTGCGGCGGCGGGAGTTGTGTCCGATGAAATATTTTTCTTCTTTTTCCCAAATCCAAATCCCATTTTATAACCCCGATTCTATAACATATATAAAATATTCTAATGCAATATATACAATTAAGCAATAGAAATTTGGACGAAATTGCCTATACTGTTGTAAAATTTGATGAAAAGCACCTATTGCCATGCGCCATCAAATGTGATCACCTGACCATTCAGGTATTCTCCACACTCGGCAATGTGCACAATGAAATCTGCCGCTTCAGAAGGTATGGCCATTCTTCCTGCAGGTATTTCATCCTCCAGCATCTGGCGTTCCTCCGGTGACAGATGACCGTTCATGGAGGTGTCAATTGCGCCAAATGCTATGGCGTTGACAGTTATACCGCTTGGAGCAAGCTCTTTTCCAAGAGCCTTTGAGAAGGAATTTACAGCACCCTTGGAGGCTGAATATGCGACCTCACACGACGCACCGACATTTCCCCACACGGATGAGATATTGATTATGTGTCCTTTGTGGTGCTGGATCATGTGAGGAACCACGAGTCGGCAGCTATTGAAAACCGAGTACACATTTGACTTCATGGTTCTGTCAAAATCCTGTGCGGTCATATCGTTTATAAGCCCCACATAAGATATGCCGGCATTGTTGATGAGGAGATCGATGTCGCTGCCGAGATGATCTATGGTATTTTGTATAAACTTCTCCATAAATTCCATATCCCCGGCGTCTCCGGTCTCACAGTAACAGATGCAGCCTTTTGCCATAAGTTCGTCTCTCAGAGAGAGAAGCTCTTCTTTGTGTTTGAATGAAGTGATAGATATGCTGTTATATTTGCCTGAAAGCGCCAGTGCTGTCGCCCTTCCGATGCCTGTCGAGGCGCCAATTATTATCGCTGTTTTCAAATCTGTACCTCCGCTATTTGTGAACAAAAATTTAATTCTAGTATATCATGCGAATTAAATGTTGAAAATAAAAAAGCACTTTGGTATACTCTAGTTGTTTTTGTTAACAAATGAGAATATACATTTATATTGAGATGGAGGCTATATAATGGGTAAGAAAGTAATGAAATTATTCTTAGATACAATGCTCAGAGCAGCGGTTATCATACTTGCAGTGGCTATAGTTGTCATGCTCGTACTGCTTGCACGAACCGTCAGCAAGAGCAAGAAATCAGACGCATCGGACACGGGCAATAAGACAAGCATCGTGACTGAGGAGTCAGATCCGTCAGATCCTACATTTGGAGGTTCAGGCGATGCTGCAGACAGCTCAGACACATCAGCGGATGACAGCTCACAGGACGCTTCAACAGAGGATGCAAATGCAGGAAATGGCAAGGATGCAAAAGTAGTAGTGCTCAACGCATCAGGCGTGTCAGGTGTGGCAGCTACATGGCAGACAACACTCACAGCGGATGGATACACATCAGTAGATATAGGAACATATGACAACGGAGATCAGTCAACAACAGTTATCTACACATCAGATTCATATGATGTGAGCGGACTTGTAAGCCTTCTGGGTGGAGCGGCAACGGCTGACAGATCAGATATTGACTCATCTGTTGCTTCAGATGTCGACATTTCAGGTGCAGACATTGTCGTAGTAATAGGTGTGGACAACGCAGCCAACAACTAGATATAGAAGAATATGTAGAAAATATATAGAAAACTCTGCTGATATCGGAATAGAAAACACCGATATCAGCAGAGTTTTTTTACTGTAGTACAAAATGTTACAGATTTTACCGGCTGTTCTACATTTTTCTGGTTTGTCAAGTATATATATGAGTAAAAACAATAGGCAAAAGTAATAAAATATACCGAAAACGTGACGAAAAACTCTATTGACATAAATGGGTATGGTGAAGGTTTCACAAAAAAGGAAGTTTAAACCAAGGGAAAACGGTTCGAAAACCGTCAAAATGTTGCAAAATTTGTGCACGTATACAATTTAGACAAAAGTTTAAAAATTTTTTTGAGCAATAATCACATAGAATGAAAAATGCCAATGATGTAGAATAACAATAGTTTTTAGGGTGAACAAAAACAAGATTATATACACTACGGAGGTAATTTCAAATGGCAAGTTTATCACTTAAGAACATTTACAAGGTATATCCTAACGGATTCAACGCAGTTAAGGACTTCAACCTTGAGATCGAAGACAAGGAGTTCATCATCTTTGTTGGACCATCAGGATGTGGAAAGTCAACAACTCTTAGAATGATAGCAGGACTTGAGGATATCAGCTCAGGTGAGTTATGGATCGGCGACAAGCTCGTAAACGATGTAGAGCCAAAGGACAGAGATATTGCGATGGTATTCCAGAACTACGCTCTGTACCCACATATGTCAGTATATGATAACATGGCATTTGGACTTAAGTTAAGAAAGGTTCCAAAGGAGAAGATCGACAAGGCTGTACATGAGGCAGCTAAGATTCTTGATATCGAGCATCTTCTTGACAGAAAGCCAAAGGCTTTATCAGGTGGACAGAGACAGCGAGTTGCTATGGGACGTGCAATTGTCCGTGAGCCAAAGGTATTCCTTATGGACGAGCCTCTTTCAAACCTTGACGCTAAGCTTCGTGTACAGATGCGTGTTGAGATCTCAAAGCTTCATCAGAGACTCCAGACAACTATCATCTACGTAACACATGACCAGACAGAGGCTATGACACTTGGTACAAGAATCGTAGTTATGAAGGATGGTATCATCCAGCAGGTAGATACACCTCAGAACCTCTACGACAAGCCATGTAACCTGTTCGTTGCCGGATTCATGGGTATGCCACCTATGAACTTCATCGATTGTAAGGTTGTTAAGTCAGGTGCTGACGTTCTCCTTATGTTCGGTTCACATTCAATCAAGGTTCCAGACAGCAAGGCTGAGAGACTTATCGCACTTGATGCTATCGATAAGGAAGTTGTTCTTGGTATCCGTCCAGAGGATATTCATGATGAGCAGCTCTTCATCGAGTCATCACCAGAGAGCGTAATCGATGCAAGAATCAACATCTACGAGATGCTTGGTGCCGAGGTTTACTTATACTTCACAATCGACCAGTTCGATATCACAGCAAGAGTAAATGCTCGTACAACAGCTAGACCTGGCGACACAGTTCAGTTCGCATTTGACTTAAGCAAGATTCATATCTTCGATAAGGAGACAGAGGAGATCCTTGTTAACTAGTCTTAGATAACACATAGAACTTACAATTACACTCCAGATAACTGGAAACAGTAGTTTAATTCTTGAAAAATTGAGAAAATGCAGAAAATACATATAAAAAATCTGCATTTTCTCTTTTTTTTTCTACAATTTTGCTTTAAAATAAGAGTAATGGATTACGGGATAAAACGTATAATGAGTATAAGGAGTGAAAAGAATGATATCAAACCAGATTCTTCAGGATACAATAGACGGATTAAAAGGTATAACAAGAACTGACCTGTGCGTGTTGGACACAGAGGGAAAAGTGCTTGCGTCAACACTTAAGGATATAGATGACTGCGAGGATTCAGTTCGTGCATTTGTTGATTCACCGGCAGAGAGCCAGGTTGTAAGAGGTTATCAGTTCTTCAAGGTGTTTGACGATAACCAGTTAGAGCATATTCTCATGGCAAAGGGCGAGACCGATGATACATATATGGTCGGCAAGATCGCAGCATTTCAGATCCAGAACCTTTTGGTCGCATACAAGGAGAGATTTGACAAGGACAACTTTATCAAGAACCTTCTCTTAGACAATCTCCTTCTGGTTGATATCTACAACAGAGCAAAGAAGCTCCACATAGATACTGATGTGAGAAGAATCGTATTTATCATAGAGACAAAGAATGAGAAGGATACCAATGCACTTGAGACAGTACGTAATATCTTCTCAGCCAAGACAAAGGATTTCATCACTGCTGTGGACGAGAAGAACATCATTCTTGTCAAGGAAGTCAAGTCCAACGAGACATATGACGACATGAACAAGATTGCCAAGGTCATCGTTGACATGCTCAATACCGAGGCGATGTCATCTGTACATGTATCATTCGGAACAATTGTCAATGAGATAAAGGAAGTTTCACGTTCATACAAAGAGGCTAAGATGGCTCTGGATGTTGGAAAGATATTCTATGAGAACACAGATATCATAGCATACAGCAATCTTGGAATAGGGCGACTTATTTACCAGCTTCCACTTCCTCTGTGCAAGATGTTCATCAGAGAGATATTTGACGGCAAGAGCCCTGATGAGTTTGACGAGGAGACTTTGTCAACTATCAACAAGTTCTTTGAGAACAGCCTGAACGTATCAGAGACATCAAGACAGTTGTACATCCACAGAAATACTCTGGTATACAGACTTGATAAGTTGCAGAAGAGCACAGGCCTTGATCTGAGAGTATTCGAGGATGCCATCACATTCAAGATCGCTCTTATGGTTGTAAAGTACATGAAGTACATGGAGTCACTGGATTATTAAAATGTCCGGTGGACAGTTATCTGGGATATAGATTGCATAGAAGCGGCAGCCTTACATATGGATATATGAAGACTGCCGCATCGTGTATTAATTTTAATTCACAAACTATACACAACAAAACAATCAATATGTAGTATAATGAAGCGTGGATGAAATGAATCAGAATCATCCGACTATGGACAAATGTAAGATAATGTACAGTTTATGCCGTAAAGAGGCAATATAGGAGACATGAGATGATAGAGTTAGAGAACGTGAGTATGACATATCCTGGGGGCAATCAGGCGCTCAAGAATGTGAACATCAATATAGAAAAAGGCGAGTTCGTATTTATAGTTGGAAGCAGTGGATCAGGCAAGACCACTCTGTTTAGGCTTCTGCTCAAGGAGCTCGATCCTACGGAGGGCAATATCACTGTTGCCGGAT
>OIBC01000617.1_pt1 | contig 12049 bp, 10 predicted proteins | sample 1580901 | NCBI WGS metagenome assembly OIBC01 (sample SAMEA3882539, study PRJEB24775) | human gut metagenome | biome: human-associated habitat; feature: intestine environment; material: feces | place: Netherlands | collected 2009/2010 | reverse complement strand
CAGCTCGCCCCGCAGCAGCGCGGCCAGCTTGTCCGGCGCGATGGCCCGATCCGCCTTTTTAACGACGTCCCTCGCCGGCAGGTACAGCACTCCCGCCGGCTCCACCGCCGCCCCGAAATAGTCCCCGCCGTACCGCTGCAGTGCGAAAAGATACAGCAGCATCTGAATACCCAGGCCGTAGCGCACATCCGCCAGATCAAAAGCCTTTTTCCCGGTTTTGTAGTCCACTACTCGCAGATATAGCTTCCCGTTCTTCAGCCAGCCGTCCACCCGATCCACCTTACCGGTGACGGACAGCGTGGTATCTCCCGCCGTCACCGTGACGGCAGGCAGCTGTCCGTTTTTGCCGCCAAAGCCCAATTCAAAGGCCACAGGCCGGAAATCCGAATGCTCCAGCTCATCCAGCACGTTCTCAACAATGACCAACGCCGTCTCCCGCAGCCGGGAAAACAGATACCGGAACCGTGCGCTCTTCTCGCCGTAGCCGTCGATGACCGTCCGGACATACTCATCCGTATACCGCCGCACCAACGCCGCCAGCGCCGGTCTTTCCGGCCGCTTCCCCTGCTGCTCCACCTCCCGCAGGACATTCTCCAGCAGATAGTGGATAAACGTCCCCACCTCCGGCGCCTGGAAATCCGCCTTTGTCCGTTCCCTGGCCCGCAGGCCGTACTCCATGAAATAGCCAAAGTGACAGCTCTTCACCTGGTCCAGCCGCGAGGCGGACATGGCCAGCGTACTGCCGTACAGGCTGCGTACCGCCCCGGGTGACAGCCTTCCCCGGCCCATAGCCCGGGCCGCTGCCATCTTCTCCAGCGTACCGCCCTGTCCATGCATCTCAAAATAACGCCACAGCGCACCGCCGGGCCGCTGTCCCGCCAGTGCCAGCGCTGCCGCAGGCAGTCCGCGGCGGTACGCGCCGTCTTCCCGTTGTACTTCCACTTGAGGGAACAGCTTGCGGATACGCTCTACCACAAAGGACGGCAGCAGTTTCGCCCCGGCCTCATCGCCGGTGCACCAGGACACGGTCAGTGTCTCCGTGGGCTGGGCCAGGGCGGCATAGATATTCTGCAGCTCATTGCTCAGCGGGTCGAACGTGGCGTCGGACAGCAAGATTCCCTGCTGCTGCAAAAGCTCACGCTCCTGTTCGTCCAATATACCGCCGCCCTTCTCCACCGTGGGCAGCACATGGTCATTGGCGCCCAGCAGGAAAAGATGCCGCACTGTATGGCGGTCATTGCGCATCAAGGGGCTTACCTTTACCTGATCCAGCGCAGCGGGTATGGTGGCCACGGCATACTGGCTCAGCGTCAGCCGCAGCAGTCGCGCAAACTCATCGCCGTCCACCTCCGTGTCACCCAAAAGCGCCACGAACTGGTCCAGCACATCGCAGAATATCCGCCACAGCTGGGCATACTCCTCTGCCGCCTGCATCTGCCCCTGCTCCAGCAATTCTTTCTCCCGCTGTTCCAACACGGCCGGTGTACCGGCGTCCTCCGCAAATTTGTAAAGCGTTTCAGCTTTACCTCTTACCGTTTTATTGGATTTTATCCCATCACTCAGGGTAAGAAACAGTTTTCTGACTTTCCTTCTGACCGCGTTTATCTCGGCCAGCTGTTCCCGGCGATAATCAGTCATCTCTCCGCTGTATCCATCCGGATCCGCCGTCCAGTCGGCGTCCCGCAGCCACATATTGCCCCGAATTTCCCAACGGATCACGTAGTTTTCCAGAAGATCGCATTCCGCCGCTGTCAGGTCTGTCATGCCGGTCTTCAGGCACCGGAACACGTCCTCATACTCAAAGCCACCTGTCACTGCGTCGACGGCGGACAGCAGCAGCGTCAGGACCGGCTGCTCCAAAATGTCGCTCCGGCAGCTGATATAGGCGGGAACATCGTCCCGGCGGAACACGGCCTCCAGCAACGGGCCATATACCTCCATATTCCGCGCCGCCACGGCCATCTCACGCCAGCGAACGCCATTTTGTGCCAGCGCCCGCAGCTGCGCGGACACATATTCCACCTCAGAATAGGCGGTATTGGCCTGGTACAAGGTGATGGGCGGCGTGTCGCCCGTCCACGCTTTTTCCGCGCCGAGGAAGTATCGCTCCAAGTGCGAAAACGCTGTGTCGCTGTTACTGACAAGGTTTTCTACTTCACAACTACAACCGGCGTCCTTCGCCAGTCTGCGCAGGCGTTCCCGCTGCTGTATGCCGTTGCGGAAGAGCTGCGGGTCACTGTCATCACCCAGCAGAGTCACTGTAACAGAGTTGGCCTGTTTCAGCGCGGCGGCAATGATATCCTCCTCCGTTCGGTTGAAATAGGAAAACCCATCAATGTAGATATCTTTTCCGCATAAATAGTCCGAATTCGGCAGTTTATCGCAGAGTTTCTGCACTTTTGACCGGGCATCAAAGTCGCCGCCGTGGAGCCGCGCGTCATAAGCGCCGAATAGCAGCGCCGTAGAGCGCAGCTTATCTCCGGCGGCGCCCGGAATGTCCTGAACCTGTTGCAGCAGAAGGGACGGCGCGATTTTATAGGCGTACAACTCATCGGCCAGGGCCACCAGCTCCCGCAGAAAGGCCGGGCGCTGTGACGGCTTGGAAAACACCGTCAAATATGACGAAACTTCCTGCAAGGCGCGGCGCATTATCAGTATTTTACCACCATTATCTAACGTTATATCGGATATACCTCCGGTTTGTGACAGTACGCGGGTGGCGAGGCTCTGGAAGCTCAGCACCTCCCCGTCACGGCTGGCGGTATCCCCCAGCGCGCGGCAGAGATCCAGCTCCGCCTCGTGGGTGGCGTGCTCCGGTACCAGCAAAATCTGCGGGCGCTCAAACCGTTGTGCCGCAATGGTTTCGAGCACCAGCTTACTTTTTCCCGCACCGGCGCGGCCGGTGATGATACGCAGCTTCACCGCGTCACCTCCCCTGTTTTCTCCCCCATAGTATACCGCAAACCGTCCCTCATGGGAAGTAAAAGTCGAAAAAAGGACGCGGGATCTTCCCGCGCCCTTTGACGGTGCATGTCACTTTCGTTTACTTTAGGCTGCTCTTGTTGACCTGCTTCTGTGCTCTTTTATATACCCTTTTGTTATATGCGCTACACCATAGCGCAGCGTTTGTTAAAGGGTCATGGTACGGCGCAGCTCGTCCCGGTTTTCCACGGTGACGGTCACCAGACGCACCCGGGGATGACCGGCCACCGCCCGGAGAAATTCCGTGTCCGCCTTTTGCAGGACGCCCAGAACGGGAAGGTCACCGTCCAGGGCCGCGAGCACCGCTTCGCAGAATTTTTTGGCACCGGACTCCGCCGGGCCCAGCTCGTCCATCAGCAGGACGTCCCCGTCACGGTCACGCAGGGCCGCCGTGCCCAGCGTGTCGAACCTATCGCAGGAATAAGCGCCGCAGTAGAACAGCAAATTCTCCGCCGACGGTACTCCGCCCACCGCGGGCAGCAGATGCACAGAGGGCCGGTCCAGCACGCCTGTTACCCGCACCGTGCGGAAGCCGCAGGGTGTATGCCCGGCCAGCAGGCAGCGCGCCAGCGTGGACTTGCCCACGCCCTTGTCACCGGTGAGGAACAGATGGTCAGTGCATGGGGCAGCCATGGTGTACCTCCCCTGCCGCTTCGCGCCGTGCGGCACGGACGCAGATCATCTCACCGGCGATGGACACGGCGATCTCCTCCGGCGTCACGGCCTTGATGGGTGTGCCCACCGGCGTGTGGACAAAGGCGATCTTCTCCTCGGGAATGCCCGCCTCCCGCAGGCGCTGGTTCACGAAGGCCGTTTTCTTCCGGGAGCCGATGACGCCCACATAGGCCGTCTCGCCCCGCAGCACCTGCACCTCCGCCTGAAAGTCGTGCTCATGGCCGTTGGTCATGATGACCACATAGTCCTCCGGCGTCAGCGTCAGGTAGTCGCTGATGCGGTCAAAGTCGCCGCAGATGGTCCGGTCCGCCTGGGGAAAATGCTCCGCCGTGGCAAAGCCCGGCCGATCATCCACCACCACGGGACGGAAGCCAACCGTCCGCAGCAGAGGCGTCAGCGCACGAGCGATATGTCCCGCGCCGAAAATGACCGCGCGCTCCCCCACCGGCAGCGGCAGGGAGAACACGCCCTCGCCTGTCTCCGCCGTCTCGGCGATATGGGGTGCGGCGCCGTCCAGCGGCAGCACCAGCCAGCCGGGCACACGGTCACGCACACAGCGCAGCACCTCCGCCGCCAGCGCGTCCCAGACGCGATCCGACAACCGGGCGGGAGTGAACAGCACCGTCACATCGCCGCCGCAGGCCATGCCCAGCTCACCGTCACGGGAGAGCTTGAAGTCATACAGGGCGTCCACGTGCTGACCGGCCAGCAGCGCCCGGGCCAGCTGAATGGACCGCAGCTCCACCGCGCCGCCGCCGATGGTGCCGGAGAGCAGACCCTCCGCCCCCACCAGCATCTGGCTGCCCGCGCCGCGGGGGGCGGAGCCGTCATCCCACACGATGGTGGCCAGCACGGTGTCCTTCTGCTTTTCCCGCTGGTAGAGCAGGGTCTGGAAGATGTTGTTCATACGCTTCTCCTTTCAAGGGCCATAGGGATCGGCGGTGCCGATCCCTGTTCGTTTATTCAGCCGGCGGCCTCCACAGCGGGGAGAGAATTTGCCACCAGCGCGTTGTACTGGTCGATGGTCAGGTCGCAGTGGTAGAACAGTTGGAAATAGGTCTGGGTGACCTCATACATATCGTAATCGGCAGCCTCGGGGTACAGGACCTTGGCCATCCACTGCATACCCAGGATGCGCTGGACGCTTGGCGGGAAGCCCATCCAGTTGTAGGGGCCGAAGGGCACCTCATAATACTTGCCGTCCTTGATGGCAGGTATGGTCTGCCAGTTCTCGTTATCGGCCACGGTGCTGTAAATACTGCCGGGGGCGAAGAACACGATAGAGGGGGCCCAGTTCAGGATCTGCTCCATGTCCACCTCGTTGCCGGTACCCTTGGAGGAGGGCTCGTCCACCACAGCCAGATTATTGCACAGCATATCGACGACCTCGGCGTGATAGGAGTCCCTGGCGATGACGTTCAGGCCCTCTTCACCGGTGATATACAGGACATCGGCCTTCTCCACGCCGTCCACGATGGCCTTGACGGTGTCATAGGCATTGCGGCAGTAGTCGGCCAGGGCCTGACCCTCGTTGGGCATAGCCAGCAGGTCGCTGAGCATGGCATAGGTATCGTCCATGGAGACCAGGTAGGCGTCAATGTGGACAAAGGGGATTCCGGTCTGTTCCTGCAGGCCGTCCAGGTCCTCCGCCATGGTGCTCTTGGGCTCGCCCACATCGATGACCACGTCGGGATCGGCCGTCAGCAGCGTCTCCAGGTTCAGTTCGCCCTTGCCGCCGTACAGCTGGCCCAGCAGGGGCAGGTCCAGATACTTCTGGTCAAAGTAGTTCTCAGCGGCCTCGTCCCAGGCATTGGCCACACCCACCATCTTGTCCGGGGCGATGGCAAAGACCACCATCTGGGCCAGAGGGCCGGAGACGGCGACCTTCTGGATATCGATGGGGACGGTGACCTCGCGGCCGCAGGAGTCGGTGAACACGCGGGTGGTGTCCTCCGTCCGGGTGCTGTCGTCGGTCTTGTCGTCCTGGGCCTTCCGGCCGCAGGCAAACAGGGTCAGGCTCATCACCAGCGCCAGGACCAGCGCCAGCGATCGTTTTGTCTTGTTCATATGTGTTCTCCTTCTTCTGTTGAAAATGCAATCATTCCAAAGCGGCGGACGCCGGGCAGCTGCCACGGGAAGTCCGGATCGCCGGTGGAAATAAGTTTGGTGCGGAGATCGTCCTCCGCAGGCGCTCCCCCGCCGTAGAGGGTCAGGAATGTTCGGGCATCCTCCAGGGTGCGGAAGGGCTGGGGAAAGTCCAGCGCCGCACGCTGCGCCGTATAGGGGATACCGTGGGCGTCCAGCACACCGCAGGCGGCATCGAAGCTATGGCGGCCCGGCGCACGGGGCGCCCCGGAAAAGCGGTGGCACACGTCGTCACGCACCACGGCCAGCACCGTGCCACGGCATTGGCGGAGGGCGGCGGCCAGTATCTCCTCCATGCTGCCGAAAAAGCAGAACACCATGGCATCGAACGGCACCGGCGGCGTATAGGCCAGCACATCGGCGCACAGGGGCGTCACATTGGCAACGCCCCGGGCGTCCAGCTCCTGCCGCAGCACCGCCAGGGCGGCAGCGTCGCGCTCCGCCGCCGTGATATGGGCCGCATGGGGCGACAGGGCCAGAGACAGGTACCCCAGGCCGCAGCCGGCGTCGCAGATATGATCCGTGGGCTTCAGGTACGGCAGCAGCAGCGCCGTCAGCTTTTCGTGGAAGTCGGTGCGGCGGCAGGCATCGGCCATGAAGCGGACAGTGTCCGCCGACCAGCTAAACATGGCGGTCACCTCCCCGCACCGGCAGCAGGGCCGCGCCGTCGGGCGTATCCAGCAGCACGGACTCCACACCGTAGAGCTGCCGGATCAGGTCCGGCGTCAGCACGCTCCGGGTATCGCCCTCCGCCGCCACGCGGCCCCCTTGCAGGGCCAGGACGCGGCGGGAAAAACGCAGGGCATGCTGGGGATCGTGGGTGGAGAGCAGGACGGTGTAGCCCTGCTCCGACAGGGAACGCACCTGCTCCAGCACACGGAGCTGGTTGCCGTAATCCAGAGAGGCGGTGGGCTCGTCCATGATGAGGAGCTCCGACTGCTGGCACAGGGCGCGGGCAATGAGCACCAGCTGCTGCTCGCCGCCGGAGAGGGCGGCGAAGTTCCGCTGCGCCAGGTGGGCCACACCCAGCTGCTCCAGGGCGGTCAGAGCCTGCTGCTCCAGGGCCTTGGAGGGGCTCTGGAACGGGGACAAGTGCCGGGTCAGGCCCATGAGGGCGGTGTCCAGCACGGAATAGCCGAAGGTGGGACGGTGTATCTGCGGGATGTAGGCGATGCGGGCCGCCAGCTCCCGGCGGGAGAAGGTCCGCACGTCGCGGCCGTCCAGCGAGATGGCGCCGGTGTAGCCCTCCAGGCCGCCCAGCAGGCAGCGGAAGAGGGTGCTCTTGCCGGCACCGTTGGCACCCAGCACGGAGAGAAAATCACCGGCGGGCACGGTGAAAGAGACATCCTCCAGCACCGGCGGGGCCTTGGGATAGGCGAAGGTCAGGTGCGATACCATGAGGGTCACAGGCGGTCGCCTCCCTTCACCATGAGGTAGATAAAGAACGGCGCGCCCACGAAGGCCGTCAGGATACCGATGGGGATCTCCGTCGCCGCAAGGGTGCGGGCCAGGTCGTCCACCAGCAGCAGAAAGGCCGCGCCGAACAGGCAGGCCATGGGCAGGAGCCTGCGGCAGTCGTTACCCACGAGGCGGCGGCTGAGATGGGGGATCACCAGACCCACCCAGCCGATCATGCCGGAGACGGAGACGGCGGAGGCCGTCAGCACCGTGGCGCAGAGGATCACCGCCAGACGCAGACGGTCCGTGTGGACGCCCATGGCGCGGGCTTCATCCGGCGAGAGGGTCAGCAGGTTCATGCGCCAGCGGAGCAGCAGCAGGGGTGTCAGCCCTGCCGCCATACAGACGGCGGCAAAGGCGACGGTGTGCATACGGGTGCCGGAGAGGCTGCCCATGAGCCAGTAGGTGATCTGGGGCAGCTGGTTGGAGGGATCGGCCACCAGCTTGATATAGGAGGTACAGGCCGAGAACAGCGAGCCTACCATGATACCGGCCAGCAGGAGGCTCACCACACGGCTGCCCCGGGATCGGCGGCCCACCAGATAGACCAGGGCCACGGACAGCAGGCTGGCCAGGAAGGCGAAAACGGTGATCATCACAGTGCTCTGGCCCGTCAGGATCGCCAGCGCCGCACCGAAGCAGGCACCGGAGGACGCGCCCAGGATATCCGGTGCGGCCATGGGGTTCTGGAACACGGTCTGGTAGGCGGTACCGGCGGCGGAGAGGCCGCAGCCCACCAGGCAGGCCAGCAGGATGCGGGGCAGGCGGACGTTCCACACGGCGATGGCCATGTTGTCCGTCCAGGTCTGTTCAATAGAAAAGACGCGGGAGAGGAGTATCTTTACCACCTCGCCCAGGGGGACGCCGTAGCGGCCCAGCACGAAGGACAGCAGAAACAGCGCCAGCAGCGCTGACGCCATGATCGTTATGCTGCGTGTGGGGTGCCGGGGCGTATGCATGGACGGGCCTCCCTTTTCAGGCTGTTCCGCTTCCGCGCGCACCGCGCGGAGGTTCGCTGTCTATTTTACAGGATAACGCAGAAAATGCAAGAGGTATTGTTCGGTATTGTCGTATGTTTGTCCGTCTATATCGTTTTTTGTGTTCAGAGCGGCAGACCGGCTGCGGCCGTGGAATTTCCAGTTTCTTGGAGAAAGTGGTTCGTTTTTATGCATATTGCATAATGCATATTGTGGCTGATTGTGCGATATGATGATGTTTTTAGGGAAACCCCTGTTGACTTCTGCGGTAGGCTTTGCTAAAATGTGCCCATCACTTTTGAAGCGAAGGAGGCGGCCACGATGACCAAGATGATGAACAGCAAGATGAACAAGACCATGACCGCCGCCTGCGCCGGCGCTGCTTTCTGCTGCGCCTGCGCCGCTTCTCATACTGTCATCCTGTCCGTGCTGGGCGCCATTATTATGGCGTCCATTATTATTTGCGCTCTGGTGCTGGTACTGCTGGTACTGGCCGCCTCTGCACATACGCCATTGGCACGGATAACCGCATGACGCGCTGACACCTGATACAGCGAAGCGGCTCCGCCATTGGCGGAGCCGCTTTTTTGTATACCTGCGGCAGACGCCGCCGGTGCATAGTTCCTAAGAAAACCAACGTAAAGGAGAACAAAACCATGAAAAAGAAAGTAGTTGCAATGTTTTTAGCCGCTGTGATGGCGTTCAGCCTGGTGGCCTGCGGCAGCGAGACCAAGACCGACGACGCCGACAAGACCGAGGACAAGACCTCCACCGAGCTGACCGGCACCGTCTCCACCGACGGCTCCACCTCCATGGAGAAGGTCATCGGCGCCCTGAGCGAGTCTTTCATGGCGCAGAACGGCGGCGTCACCGTTAACTACAACCCCACCGGCTCCGGCTCCGGCATTACCGCCGTGCAGGAGGGCACCTGCGACATCGGCCTGTCCTCCCGTGCGCTGAAGGACGAGGAGAAGTCCGCCGGCCTGAAGGAGACTGTGCTGGCCTATGACGGCATCGCCATCATCGTTCACCCCGACAACCCCGTCAGCGACCTGTCCGTTGAGCAGATCGCCAAGCTGTACACCGGCGAGATCACCAACTGGAAGGACGTGGGCGGCAATGACGCCGAGGTGGTCCTCATCGGCCGCGAGGCCGCCAGCGGCACCCGCGATGGCTTCGAGTCCATCACCGGCACCAAGGACAAGTGCCAGTATCGTCAGGAGCTGACCTCCACCGGTGATGTGATCACCGCCGTCAGCCAGAACCCCGATGCCATCGGCTACGCCTCTCTGGCCTCCATCAAGGACACCGTCAAGGCCCTGAACGTGGATGGCGTCACCCCCGGCGAAGCCACCGTCAAGGACGGCAGCTATAAGGTCCAGCGTCCCTTCGTGCTGGTGACTGTGGACGGCAAGGCCCTCTCTCCCGCGGCCCAGGCGTTCTTTGACTACGCCACTTCCTCCGACGCAGCTTCCATCATCGCCAAGGCCGGCGCTGTGGCAGTCGCAGGTTAACAAGTAAGGCACGGACACAGGCGACATCCCCGCGCGGGGTGCCGCCTTGCCCCGTATCTGCTGAGGTGCATATATGAAAGCAAAACGATTTATGGAGAACGCCATCCATGGCTTCTTTCTGCTGATGGGTCTGGTGACGGTGGGCTGCGTGCTGCTGATCTCCGTCTACCTTGTCGTCTCCGGCATCCCCGCTATCCGTGAGATCGGCCTTGTGAAGTTCCTCTTTGGCCCCGTGTGGAATTCCAACGCGGCGGAGCCTCAGTTCGGCATCCTGCCCTTTATCCTTACCAGTATTTACGGTACTGCGGGCGCGATCCTGCTGGGCGTGCCCGTGGGCTATATGACCGCCGTGTTCCTGGCCAAAATGGCCCCGCCGAAGCTGAAGACCGCCGTCTCCGCCGCGGTGAGCCTGCTGGCGGGCATCCCCTCCGTGGTCTACGGCCTGGTGGGTATGCTGGTGCTGGTGCCGGGCATCCGTCAGGTCTTCCATATTCCCGACGGCTCCGGCCTGCTGGCGGCCATCATCGTGCTGGCGATCATGATCCTGCCCTCCATTATCAATGTGGCCATGACGGCCCTGGAGGCGGTGCCCCGTGAGTACGAGGACGCCTCTCTGGCACTGGGTGCCACCGCCACGGAGACCTGGTTCAAGGTGTCTGTCCCCGCCGCCCGCAGCGGCATCGCCGCCGCGGTGGTGCTGGGCGTAGGCCGCGCCATCGGCGAGGCCATGGCCGTGATGATGGTCTCCGGCAACGTGCCCAATATGCCCTCTCTTTTCCAGAGCGTGCGGTTCCTGACCACCGCCGTGGCCAGCGAGATGGGCTACGCGGCGGCAGGTCTGCAGCGTCAGGCGCTGTTTTCCATCGCGCTGGTGCTGTTCCTGTTTATCATGCTCATCAACGCCGCGCTCAATTTCTTCCTCAAGCGAAGTAAGGAGAAGTGACCATGGACAAACATCAATTCTCTGCCCGCCGCCGTATCTGGGGCGGGACCATGCGGGGCCTGATGCTCCTCTGCGCCGCCGTTACCTGCGCGCTGGCGGTGTTTCTCATCGTCTATGTGCTCGTCAAGGGCGTGCCCAACCTGAGCTGGCAGCTGCTGAGCACCAAGCCCAGCTATCTGGACGGCTCCATCGGCATCCTGCCGGATATCATCACCACCGTCTGCACGGTGCTGACCACGCTGCTGGTGGTGCTGCCCCTGGGCGTCTGCGCCGCCGTGTACCTGACGGAGTATGCCGCCAACAAGAGGGTAGTGGCCGTTATCGAGTACGCCGCCGAGACGCTGTCCGGCATTCCCTCTATTATCTACGGCCTGGTGGGCCAGATGTTCTTCTGCCAGTTCCTGGGCATGAAGAAATCTCTTCTCGCCGGCGCCATGACCCTGGTCATCATGAACCTGCCCACCATCATGCGTACTACACAGGAGAGCCTCAAGACCGTGCCCCAGTCCTACCGCGAGGGTGCCTTCGGTCTGGGCGCCGGCAAGTGGCGCACCATTCGCACGGTGGTGCTGCCCGGCTGTGTGGACGGCGTGCTCACCGGCTGCATTCTGGCCGTGGGCCGTATCCTGGGCGAGACGGCGGCCCTGCTGTACACCGCGGGCTTTGCCCACACGCTGTACAACAGCCTGCGCGCCACGCTGGAGGGCTCCGGTGCCACACTGTCCGTGGCCCTGTATGTCTACGCCAAGGAGCAGGGCGAGTTCGATGTGGCCTTCGCCATCGCCGCCATCCTCATGGCGCTGGCTCTGCTCATCAACCTGGCGGCTATGCTGACCGGGCGTTACTTCAAGAAACGGAGGAGCCTATGAGCGATATCATCACCGTAAACGATCTGAACCTGTGGTACGGTCCCACCCAGGCGCTGCACCACGTCACCATATCCGTGCCGGAGCACAGCATTACTGCCCTCATCGGCCCCTCCGGCTGCGGCAAGTCCACATTTCTTAAAACGCTGGACCGTATGAACGACCTGATCCCCGGCGTAAAGGTGGAGGGCCAGGTGCTCTACAAGGGACAGGATATTTACGCCCCCGGCGTGGACGTCAGCCAGCTGCGCCGTGAGGTGGGCATGGTGTTCCAAAAGCCAAATCCCTTCCCCATGAGCATCTACGACAACGTGGCCTACGGCCCCCGTACCCACGGCATCCGCAACAAAGCCAAGCTGGACGAGCTGGTGGAGCAGTCCCTGCGGCGTGCCGCCATCTGGGACGAGGTGAAGGACCGCCTGAAAAAGAATGCCCTGGGCCTCTCCGGCGGCCAGCAGCAGCGTCTGTGCATCGCCCGCGCCCTGGCGG
>OIBC01000609.1_pt1 | contig 12142 bp, 8 predicted proteins | sample 1580901 | NCBI WGS metagenome assembly OIBC01 (sample SAMEA3882539, study PRJEB24775) | human gut metagenome | biome: human-associated habitat; feature: intestine environment; material: feces | place: Netherlands | collected 2009/2010 | reverse complement strand
ATCCTCATCCCCGAGCCCTTCTATCCCAACTACAACACCATGGCCTACACCTGCGGCGCGAAGATCCACCCCATCCCCACCTCTCCCCATGACGGCTACCACTACGCCGACCGCGCCAAGGTCGAGGCGGAGATCAACGAGCACACCCGCGCCATCATGGTCACCAACCCCGGCAACCCCACCGGCGCCGTCCTGACGCCGGAGGAGATGCGTATGCTGGTGGACGTGGCCAAGGCCCACGACCTGTTCATCATCGGCGACGAGGCCTACCGCGAGTTCGTCTACGCCGGCGAGCCTCTGCAATCCATGGGCCAGTTCGAGGACGCGGCCGAGAACGTCATCGTCATCGATACCGTCTCCAAGCGGTTCTCCGCCTGCGGCGCCCGCATCGGCTGCATGATCTCCCGCAACAAGGAGCTAATGGCGCAGGCCATGAAGTACGCCCAGTGCCGTCTGTCCGTGCCCACACTGGACCAGGTGGCCGCTGCCGCGCTGTACACCGTCGGCCCCGACTACTTTGCCGCCGTCCGTGAGGAGTACAAGCGCCGCCGCGACACGGTGGTCAGCAAGCTGCACGAGATACCCGGCGTGGTCTGCGAGTGTCCCCGCGGCGCCTTCTACATCATGGCCGCCCTGCCTGTGGACGATGCCGACGCCTTCCAGAAGTGGCTGCTGGAGGAGTTCGAGGACAACGGCGACACCGTGATGTTCGCCCCCGGCGAGCCCTTCTACGGCACCCCCGGCAAGGGTAAGAACGAGATCCGCATCGCCTATGTGCTGAAGCAGGCGGACCTGGAGCGCGCCATGGACCTGCTGGCCAAGGGTATCGCCGCCTACAACGCCCGGTAAACGGATACACGCAAAAAAAGAAAGCCCTTTTGGGCTTTCTTTTTTTGCGTATCTTACCCCTTCAGCGCCATATCGCAGCGTGCGGGCAGGTCAAAGGCGGTGAAATAGGACTCCTCCAGCGGGATCCAGCGATCCCGGAACATCCGGAGCTTCTCCGGGCCGCTGCGGGCTTCAATGCGGCGGAGCTGCTCGGCAGCGTCCACCGTCACCGGCTCGTCCAGCGCCTGCCGCGCACAGCGGAAGGGGCGGTAGACGACCGCCTCACCGCGCAGTGCCGGCTGCAGCACTTCCGATAGAAAGCGCTCGTGGTCCACGTTTTCGCCCGGCTGTGCCAGCCGTGCAGCGGTGCGCTGCTCCGGGCGCAGAAAGAAGTCGTCCATGTGGAACACCCGGCAGGACAGCTGCGCCTGCAGCTGTGCCGCCAGCGTGCTTTTCCCGGCGCCGCAGCGGCCGTCGATGGCCGCGATGACCCGCGTCTGCCGGTCCAGCAGCGCCCGGATAACCGTCAGCAGGCGGTCGTAGTCAGCAGGGGTCATTTCGCCCTCCGGGCGGCGCGGCGCTGGATGAGCTTCACCAGCTCCACCACCGGAAGGACCAGGAAGGCCAGGGCCAGGGCCACGCCGTACTCCGTCCAGCTGACGGGGGTGAAGCCGAAAGCGTTGGCGATGACGGGCACCTCCAGCACCAGTGTTGTCAGAGCCAGCGAGCCGATCATCGCGCCCCACAGTACCTTGTTGTGGCTGGGCAGCGAGAATACGCTCTTGCGCTGGGAGCGCATATTGAAGCTGTGGAAGATCTCACACATACTCATGGTCAGGAAGGCCATAGTCATACCGTCGTCGGACACGCCCTTGGGCATCTCGAAGTACCCGACCTCCATGCAGTGTCCGATGATGTAGGAGGTCATGGTGATGATCGTGATCAGCACGCCCTGATACAGGATGTCAAAGCCCAGGCCGCCGGCGAAGATGCCGTCCTTGCTGTCCCGGGGCGGGCGAGTCATGGTATCCGGCTCACCCTTCTCCAGACCAAGGGCCAGGGCGGGGAAGCAGTCGGTGATCAGGTTGATAAACAGCAGGTGCACCGGGTTCAGCAGTGTGAAGCCCAGCAGCGTGGCGAAGAACACGCCCAGCACCTCGCTCATGTTGCTGGCCAGCAGGAACTGGATGGCCTTGCGGATGTTGTCATAGATCCGGCGGCCCTCCTCCACGGCGGTGACGATGGTGGCGAAGTTGTCGTCGCTGAGCACCATGTCCGCCACGTTTTTCGTCACGTCCGTGCCGGTGATGCCCATGCCCACGCCGATATCCGCGGACTTGATGGAGGGCGCGTCGTTGACGCCGTCGCCGGTCATGGCGGTGATGGCGCCCTTGCGCCGCCAGGCGTTGACGATGCGGACCTTATGCTCCGGCTGCACCCGGGCATAGACGCTGTACTTCTCCACCGCCTTGTCCAGTTCCTCATCGGTGAGGCTGTCCAGCGCGCTGCCGGTAACGGCCTGGCTGGCGTCGGTGATGATGCCCAGCTCCTTGCCGATGGCCACGGCGGTGTCCTTGTGGTCGCCGGTGATCATCACCGGGCGGATGCCCGCGGCGCGGCACTCGGCCACGGCGGCCTTGACCTCCGGGCGGATGGGGTCGATCATGCCCGCCAGACCGATGAAGCAGAGGTCCTGCTCCAGGTCCTCCGGCTCCTGCCGGTCGGGCAGTGCGTCGTACAGACGCTCCGCCGCCGCAAGGACCCGCAGGGCCTTGTCGGCCATGGCCTTGTTCTCCGCCAGAATGGCGGTGCGCTTTTCCTCAGTCAGGGGCAGGATCTGCCCGCTTTCCGTATAGCTGGTGCACCGGCGCAGCACCTCGTCCGGCGCGCCCTTGGTGTACTGGATAAAGCCGTTGTCTGTGCGGTGGATGGTGGACATCATCTTCCGGCCGGAGTCAAAGGGGGCCTCGCCGCAGCGGGGCTGGCGGCTCTCCAGCACAGGCTTCTTCAGCCCCTGGGCAGCGGCAAAGTTCACCAGCGCCGCCTCCGTGGGCTCGCCGATGGCGCCGTTCTCCTCCAGCGCGGCGTCGTTGCACAGCGCCATGGCTGTGGCCAGCAGCTCCGTGGGGCCGGTGTGCTCCACCACGGTCATCTTGTTCTGTGTCAGGGTGCCGGTCTTGTCGGAGCAGATGACCTGGGTGCAGCCCAGCGTCTCCACCGCCGTCAGCCGCCGGATCACGGCGTGCTGCTTGCTCATGTTGGTCACGCCGATGCTCAGCACCACCGTCACCACCGTGGCCAGTCCCTCCGGGATGGCCGCCACCGCCAGGGAAACGGCCACCATAAACGTGCTCAGCACGGTGTCCAGCGTGAACTCGCCGGCCACCACCAGGTCAAAGATAAAGATGAACACGCAGATGCCCAGCACCAGCTTGCTCATGGTCTTGCCCAGCTCATTCAGCTTGCGCTGCAGGGGCGTCTGCTCCTGCTCCGTCTGGGCCAGCACACCGGCGATCTTGCCCATCTCCGTGTCCATGCCGGTGGCGGTGATGACTGCCTTGCCGCGGCCGTAGACCACCGTGCTGCCCATGTAGCACATATTTTTCCGGTCGCCCAGGGGAACATTGTCTCCGGTCAGCAGCCCCACCGCCTTAGTGACGGGGACGCTCTCGCCGGTCAGCGCCGCCTCCTCGATCTTCATGGATGCGCTCTCCAGCAGCCGTCCGTCGGCGGGCACGGCGTCGCCGGCCTCCAGCAGCACCACATCGCCGGGCACCAGCTGGCTGCTCTCGATGATCACCTGGTGGCCGTCCCGCAGCACCTTGCACTTGGCGGCGGTCATGGTCTGCAGGGCCTCGATGGCCGCCTCGGCCTTGCTCTCTTGCACCACGCCCAGCACCGCGTTCAGCAGCACCACCACCAGGATGATGAACACCTCGGTGAAGCTCTCGCCGCTGAGTGCGTTGGTCACGGCGGACACCGCCGCCGCTGCCATCAGGATCAGCAGCATGGGGTCCTTCAGCTGTGTCAGGAACCGCTGCAGCAGGGAGGGCTTCTCCGCCTCCTTCAGCTTATTGGGGCCGTGCTTGGCCAGACGTTCAGCCGCCTCCGCCTCTGTCAGACCGGTGGGACAGGAGCCCAGCTCCTCCAGCACCTCCTGCGGACTGCGGTTGTATTCCTTTTCCATCGTCTATTACTCCTTTATATCATGGTTTTATAATTTGAAGCAAAAAAGCAGAACAAAAAGCGAAACAGAAAATAAACCAAAGGACAACAAAAAACTCATGCGCGGACAGGCTATGTCTGTGCATGAGTCTCATTCTTTCAGGACACATCGGGCGCTGCCGCGCCGGGATGACGGTGTGCCACGCCGCGCCAAAACCGGCGCTGCGGAATTACTCCCTCATTCATTATGGGGTATTTTACCCGCTTTTTTACCCGCTGTCAACCCCAAAAAGGGCGGTTTTTTACACCATTTCCGCGGCGCACAGGGCGTCAAAATACTTGTACAGCGGCATCAGTGTCCGGAAGCCCTCAATGATGTCCTGTGCCAGTTCCTGCGAGAACATACGCTCGTCCGGCGCGGCGTCATGTTGTAAATTGATAGACTTCTTGTTGTACCACGCCGCCAGCAGGGGAGAGGGGGCGGTCTTTTTCCTGGCATATTCCGGGCCTGAAAGCGTGAATTGCGCCTGTTTATTGAACCTTTTGACCAGCTTTTCCAGCACCTCGGGATGCTCGTCGACGGCCTTGCGGTACGCCTCCATCAGCGCCGCCTTCGGCGCCCAGAAGCCCATGCCGTAGCTGTAATAGTCTGACCCGATCTCAAAGTAAAACGTGGGCCGCCCCGTCCAGTCCTCGCCGCCGGCGCGGACGCAGAACCACAGGTGGTCCTTGTACGGTCCATTCCCGTGCAGCCGTCGGGCATCCCGATAGATGCGAGAGAGCTTCAGCAGAAACGGCTCCTTGGGGAATGCCGCGTGCAGGGCTTCATACACCTGCTCGCCCAGCGCACGGGTGGGGGCCAGGAGATGTGCCTCATAGTCCTGCTTATGCGCCAGAAACCAGGAGCGTTCGTTGTTGAACCGAATGCCCCACAGAAAGTCCAGTGTCTCCTGTGTATAGCCTTCAAAAGCCATGCTATGTACTCCTTTTAATTAAAGCGCTCACATGAATTTGCACAGCAGAACGGGCAGCAGCAGCGCCGGCGTCATGTTCAGGATACGCAGCTTGGTGACGCCCAGCACGTTCAGGGTGATGCCGATGATCATCAGTGACCCGGTGACGGAGATCTCGGTGATGACCGCGTCGGTCAGCACCCCTGTCAGCAGGGAGGCCAGCAGCGTCATCACACCTTCCACCGCCAGCACCGACAATCCGGAAAAGACGATCCCGATGCCCATGGAGCTGGCAAAGGCCACGGATCCGGCAAAGTCGATGACAGACTTGGCCAGCAGGATGCCGTGGTCGTTCTTCAGACCACTGTCCAGCGAACCCATCACCGCCATAGCGCCCACGGCGAACACCAGCGAGCCGCTGACGAAGCCGTCGGTGATGGGACCCATTTTCCCGAATTTCTTTTGCAGCCAGTCGCCCGCCCGGGTGACGCCGTCCTCAATGTGCAGCAGCTCGCCGATGACGGCGCCGATGACCAGCGACAGTATGGGGATGAGCTGGTTGCTGCTGCCGATGGCGCCGGAGATGCCGATGCCCATGGACACCAGCGCCGTAGCGCCAAGCACCGTCTGCCGCATTTTCTCCGGCATGAGCTTGCCGCCGAAGGTGCCCAGCAGGCCGCCGACAATAATGGCTCCGCCGTTGACCAGCGCGCCTGTCAATATCATGGTACAAGACCTCCATCTTCGATAATATCCCGCACCACCGTGCCGCCCATCATCAGGCCGGCCACAGAGGGCACCCACGCCACGCTGGCGGGGACGCTGCGCCGTCCGGGTGACGGTGCTTCCAGCTGCTGTGTCTCATGGGGCAGCTCCGGGCTGAACACCACCTTCAGGTGGTGGATCCCCCGGGCGCGCAGCTCCTTCCGCATGACCCGGGCCAGCGGGCAGCCGCTGGTCTTGGAGATATCCGTGACCCGCAGCAGCTCGGGCTCCAGCTTGTTGCCGGTGCCCAAGGCCGACAGGATGGGAATTCCCCGCAGGCGGGCCTGCTGGATCAGGTCCAGCTTGCAGCTGACCAGGTCGATGCAGTCCACGATATAGTCGAATTTCCGGGAGAAAAATTCCTCCCGATGGGCGGCGTCATAGGTGGCGCAGATCGGGTATACCACCGTGTCCGGGTCGATGTCCCGCACGCGCGCCGCCGCGACCTCCGCCTTGTACTGTCCCACGGTGGAGGTCAGCGCGCACAGCTGGCGGTTGATGTTGGACACAGATACCGTGTCCTGGTCCACCAGTGTCAACGTGCCAACGCCGCTGCGTGCCAGGCACTCAGCGGCGTAGCTGCCCACACCGCCCAGACCAAACACCGCCACATGGCTGCGGCGGAGCTTGTCCAAAGCGGGTGCGCCCAATATCATTTCTGTTCTGAGAAAACGCTCGTTCATAGACTCGAAGAAGGGGCGGTCATCAGCCCACGTGCTTCATGCCGTTCTCCTGCACCACATCGGCGCTGTCCAGCAGACCGTCCAGCCAGGCCTCGGTGTCGGTGTTGCGCAGAGCGTTCTCGGCCTGTACCTGCCAGTAGGGCACATCGTCGCCCACAAAGTACATCACATGATAGCCCTTGTAGTTGGAGCTCTCGCCGTATACGATGCCGGTGTCGCCGGACTGACGGCTCGCATCGAAGCACCAGTCGTTGAACTCGGTGACCATCTGGTTTTTGTAGATCTTGGTGTACAGACCGCCGTTGGTGTTGCTGCCGTCATCCGCACTGAGCTCGTTGGCCAGGGCCGCGAAGCTGTCCTCGGTGGCCTCGCCGGCCTTCCACTGGGCCAGCGCGTCCTCGGCTGCGGCCTTGGCCGCATCCTTAGCCGCCTGCAGGTCGGCCTCATAGGTCTCGGCCTCGCTGTCCAGCGCGCTCTCGTCTACCTTGAACAGGATGTGGCGCACGTCCTTGGTGGCGTATTCCTGACGGCCCACGCTGCGGAACACGACCACATAGCAGTTGGGATCGCTGGCCACAACGGCGCTGTCGCCGGCCTTGCGCGCACTGTCAAATACCCAGTTGGCCACGTCGCTGCCGTTGTTGCTGCCGGCATCGGTGCTGGTGTAGCTGGCGGACTCATAATCCTTGGCCACATCCTCCAGCGCCTCGCCGCCCTGCACGCGCGCCAGCACAGCGGCGGCATCGCTCTCGGCCTTGGCCTTGGCGGCGGCGTTCTCCTCATCAGTGGGCTCCACGGTGTTGCCGTCATCGTCCTTGGTGCTGTCGGCGGCACCCTTGAAGTACAGGGACTCATAGCTGGCCACGTCAAAGCTGCTCTTGTTGCCCTGATAGTAGGTCTCCAGGTCGCTGACGGTGTAGGTCAGCTCCTCGGCGTAGTGGCTCTGGTAATGGGTGGCCACGTCCACCAGCTGCACCATCTCCTTGAAGGTATCCACGGTCATGTTCTTGCCGTAGATCAGCTTCAGATACGTCTTCGTGGAGTAGCCGTTCTGCTTGGCGGCGGCGTTGAGCTCCTCCATAGTGGCATCCAGCTCCTCCTGAGTGTGCTCATCGGCGCCCATGCCGTTGGCCTCAGCCTCCTGGGCGGTCAGCACGTACATGGCCAGCTGCTTCACCGCGGTGTCGCGGACATACTGCTCCCATGTGACATCACCCTCGTCCTCGATACCCAGCGCGGTCTTCATGGTGTCGTTCACCACCTGCTGGTCCAGGGATTTGGACGTATCGATGCCGTAAAAGCTGGCATAGCTGCTCTTCAACAGACTGCTCTTCACGTTGGCGTAGAAATACTCCACCTGCCCGGCGGTATATTTCTCACCGTTGATGGTCACGGCGGTGGCGCTGCGCTGCAGCACGCCGGAGTTATACACCAGCAGTACCGCGGCCACGATCACGAACACGCCGGCGATCACGCCGTACAGGATATTGTTCTTGCGTGCCTTGGCCTTCTCCTCCGCCTCGCGGATCTTCTTGGGGTCGGTGACGCCCTGGGCCGCCAGATCCTGCCGGATCTTCTTTTCTCTTGATGCGCTCATTGAAATTCATTCCTCTCGATTTTGGGCGCAATACGCCCTTGTTTGGTAACATACTCGGTCATTATATCGTATACCGCACCTTTTCGCAAGAGGGAAACGCCTGGAATTTGTGAACATTTTACCGCGCTCGCTGAGCACAAGACCCCCATTCCGTTTCGGAATGGGGGTCTTGTGCTCAGCGACAGGCAGCGGCCATGTTATAACCTGCACAACTCGCAGGTGGGTCGTCTCCGGCTGACTTTACTGCTTCCAGCATCCGCCCGCATACGGCAGGCGGGAGGCCTGCAAACCATCTGCCGATCCGACGTCCCGTATAACCAATGTCAGGATAAATAGAACCGCTGCCCATCGCTCAATTTTCCGCCCTGCCTTCGCCGAGCCGCCTTGCTGTACACAAAGTACAGCGGCGGCGTCTCGTCATCGGCAGGACGAAAAATCCTGCTCATTTTTCCAACCCGGTATTCGCCAAACCGGCTCGACGTACAGAAAGTACGCCATCGCCGCTTTGCCATCGGCAGGACGAAAAATCCTGCCGAAGGAGTGGCGTGTATCTTTTTCGCTGCACCGCCGCGCCTCGCCTTGGCGAAAAATCCAGCCATTTTCCGGCGCAGCCGGCGGCGTTTCGCCATCGGCAGGACGAAAAATCCCGTCAAAAGATCACTCGTCCTCGTCGGCCAATATCTGCTCCATGAACAGGTCGTAGACTTTATCCAGCTCCTCGTCGCTGTCCAGGGTGCTCAGCAGCTCCTCGCCGTTTTCCATAACGGACTTCAGGATCACCAGGCCGTACTCCTCGGCGGCTTCCTCGTCGGCATCATCCTCCACCACGGGGAAGAACGCCATGTAGGTCTGGCCGTCCAGCTCCAGCGCGTCCACGTATTCCAGTTCAATGTCGTTGCCGTCCTCGTCGGTCAGGGTGATGAAGTTGGGGCCGAATTCCTCGCTCATGGGAGAGTCCTCCTTTGTCTTTATATCCATAGTATACCCGAAAGCTGGAGAAAACGCAAGTGGAAGCATTCGGCAGTTTCTGCCATCTGTCGGACTGAAAATCGGTGAAATGGGGGAAAATAACGGGAATGAGCAGCCAAACGGGCGGATTTCTGCAAAAAATCCTCTTTTTTGCATTTGACAAGTATGGTAGAATGTTCCTTATAGTGGATTGGTATGTGAATTTTGACCCCGGAACGAAAAGAATACACAGGAACATCAATAAAGAAAGGAAGGTGCCCTGTCTTGAGTGAGAACAAGCGCAGACGGTCGTCGTCCACCGGCTTTTGGGGACGCATCCGGCAGAGCGCCCGGCACATAGAAAACGAGGCAAAGGAGGGTGCGCGCCGGGTAGAGCACAGTGCCGCCGAGGGTGCGCGGCGCGTGCAGCATGACGCGCAGGAGCGTGTGCGGAACATGACCCCTAAGCAGAAGAACGGCTGGAAGAAGGCCGGACGCATCATCGGCACGCTGCTGCTGGTGTTCGTGCTTACGGCGTCCATCTTCGCCGGTATCTTCATGGCGTACATCAACAGCGCCATGCGCGGCAAGGTGGAGGTCTATCTGGACGAATTCGAGACCCAGGTCTCCACCGAGCTGTACTACCAGGACCCCGACACCCAGGAGTGGGTCATGTACCAGACGCTGTACATGGACGAAAACCGCATCTGGGTGGACCTGGAGAACATTCCCAAGTACCTTCAGGATGCAGCGGTGGCCATCGAGGACAAGCGGTTTGAAAAGCACCACGGCGTGGACTGGAAGGGTACCACCCGCGCCATTCTGTACACCCTGTTCGGCAAGAACGTGCAGGGCGGCTCCACCATCACCCAGCAGTTGGTGAAGAACGTCACCGGCGACAATCAGGTGACGGTCAAGCGCAAGATCACGGAGATCTACCGCGCACTGGAGCTGGAAAAGCGCTATGAGAAGGACGAGATCCTTGAAGCCTACCTGAACGAGGTCTACTTCGGCCAGCGCTGCTCCGGCGTGATGACGGCGGCGCGGGTGTATTTTGGCAAGGACGTGTCCGAGCTGACGCTGGCCGAGTGCGCCAGCATGATGGGCATCACCAACAACCCCTCCATGTACGACCCCTTCATCAGCTCCTGGACCCGCGAGAACAACCGGGAGCGCCAGCTGACCATCCTCAGCGAGATGCTCTCTCAGGGCAAGATCGACCAGGAAGAGTATGACGCCGCCGTGGACGAGGATATCCAGTTCGCCAACGGCTTTACCATCTCCGGCAAGTATGTGGGCAGCGACGGTACCGTTACCGAGTCGGACACGGAGGATACCACCGATACCAGCGACGATACCGCCTCCCCGGCGGATGACAGCACCCCCACCATCAAGGGCAGCAACTCCTGGTTCACCGATGCCATGATCACCGATGTGGCCGAGGCACTGGTGGAGAAGCTGGGCATCACCGAAAAGGTCAACAGCGAGGGCAAGAAGGTCTCCGCCTACGACCAGGCCATCAACATGGTCTACAGCAGGGGCTACAAGATCTACACCACCCAGAATCCCAAGTATCAGAAGATCGCGGAGGATGTGTGCTATAATCTGGAGAATATCCCCTATACCAGCAGCTATACCAACGCCGCCGGTGAGCAGGTGGAGGATCAGCTGCAGATCGCCCTGACCATCGTGGATCCCACCAACGGCTATGTGGTGGCTATGATCGGCGGTGCCGGTGAAAAGGTGGTGGACCGCGGCTGGAACTGGGCTGTGAACGCCCGGCAGTGCGGTTCTGCCATCAAGCCTGTGTCCACCTACGCCCCGGCACTGGACAACGGCACCATCAACGGCGCGTCGGTCATCGACGACTACCCCATGCTGCTCAACGGCGACGTGTGGCCGCGAAACGACAACTGGCGCTATCAGGGTCTTATGCCCCTGCACCTTGCGCTCCGACAGTCCCTGAACACCTGCGCCGTGCGCATCAATCTGGCCTACGGCGTTACCAATTCTTACGATTTCCTTGTGAACAAGTTGGGCTTCAAGAACCTGACCTACACCGACTCCCAGCAGGTGGGCAACATGGCGCTGGGCGGCTTTGAGAAGGGCGTTACCACCGAGGAGATGGCCGCGGGCTTCGCGACCTTCGTCAACGAGGGCGTGTATACCGCGCCGCGCACCTTTATCCGGGTGGAGGATGCCAACGGCAACGTGATCCTGGAGAACGAGGCCCAGTCCACCGTGGCCATGAAGAACACCACTGCGGCGCTGATGAACAGCCTCCTGCAGGAGGCATCCCTGCAGGGCACCGGCTATCAGGCGCAGTTCCCCGGTATGCACATCGCCGGTAAGACCGGTTCTACCAACAGCAACAAGGACCGTTACTTCGCGGGCTATACGCCCTATTACAGCTGCGCCGTCTGGGCCGGCTATGAGCATAACCAGCGCATCGTGGCCAGCGGCAACCCCTGCGCCGTGATCTTCCAGAAGGTCATGAAGGCCATTCATGAGGATCTGCCCGACAAGGACTTCTTCTCCTGCTCCGGCCTGACCAGCGTGGCCGTCTGCGCCGACAGCGGAATGCTGGCATCGGAGAACTGTGCCCTGGACGTTCGCGGCAGCCGCGTCTACACGGCCCTGGTGGCGGCGGATAACGCCCCCACCGCCGTCTGCACCATGCACACCGCCCCTACCTACACCGTCAACATGGCGGACAGCGACGGCAACGTGACCACCGTCACCGGCTCCGTGCTGAACTACCAGCGCGAGCTGATCGAGGGCCACGACGAGATCGTGGTGGAGGACGCCTTTATGATGCTGGGCGGCTGGAACGGCTTTTTTGGCGACGAGGCGGACGACGACTTCAATATGCCGGACGGCGACCACGATGATACCACAGATCCGGATAATATGCCCGATACCATTCCCGATTATAGTGATTTCATCACTTAGAGGCAGAACTGCAATAAAACGCCCCGGCCATCGGCCGGGGCCCTCTTGGATTCATCTGTTACACCAGCACGTCGAAGAACAGCGCCAAAATAGTGGTGGCGAGGCCGCAGAGGCCGATGGCAAGGCCGCTCATGGCCCCCTCCGTCTCCCCCAGCTCCAGGGCGCGGGCGGTGCCCATGGCGTGGCTGCAGGCGCCGATGGCCAGCCCTGCCGCCACCGGATCCTTCACCCGGAAGAGGCGTGCCAGCGCG
>OIBC01000607.1_pt1 | contig 12171 bp, 12 predicted proteins | sample 1580901 | NCBI WGS metagenome assembly OIBC01 (sample SAMEA3882539, study PRJEB24775) | human gut metagenome | biome: human-associated habitat; feature: intestine environment; material: feces | place: Netherlands | collected 2009/2010 | reverse complement strand
ATCAAGTCACCCGTTACGGGCAAAACGGCGTTTTCTGGGATTTGCCCGTAAAATCAAGTCACCCGTTACGGGCAAAACGGCGTTTTCTGGGATTTGCCCGTAAAATCAAGTCACCCGTTACGGGCAAAACGGCGTTTTCTGGGATTTGCCCGTAAAATCCAGTCACCCGTTACGGGCAAAACGGCGTTTTCTTGGGATTTGCCCGTAATCGGAAGATCTGCTGCAAATCTAATCAAAGAAAGTGATTCACGAAGCCAATTGCTGCCGTCTGCACTGCATTTTCCTAAAACTGATTCGACAAAAAAATCCTCGTTCCAAACGAAACGAGGATTTTTTATTTGCTGCTAAGCCTTTGCTGAATAGTTAGGTGCTTCTTTTGTGATTTGAACGTCATGCGGGTGCGATTCACGCAAGCCAGCTCCCGTAATCTGAACGAATTGAGCATTTTCGCGAAGAGCCTTCAAATCAGGTGCGCCAACGTAGCCCATGCCGGAGCGAAGACCGCCGTCCATTTGGTAAACGATGTCGGCTACGCTGCCCTTGTAAGCAACGCGACCTTCGATTCCTTCAGGAACGAGCTTGTTTGCTTCGTTGACGCCGCTTTGGAAGTAGCGGTCTGCAGAACCATGCGTCGAATCCATGGCGCCAAGACTGCCCATGCCACGATATGTCTTGAAACGACGTCCTTCATAAATGATCGTTTCGCCAGGAGCTTCGTCCGTGCCGGCCAGCATTGAACCAAGCATGACTGCATAGCCACCGGCTGCAAGTGCTTTGACGATATCGCCGGAGTACTTGATGCCGCCATCGGCAATGATCGTCTTGCCATATTCGCGCGCAACGCTTGCTGCATCGTAAACGGCCGTAAGCTGCGGAACGCCAACGCCCGCGATGATGCGGGTCGTGCAGATTGAACCAGGTCCGATGCCGACTTTGACAACGTCAACGCCTGCTTCATACAAAGCGCGAGTTGCTTCGGCCGTTGCGACGTTTCCGGCAATCAATGTTGCATCCGGGAAATGTTCTCTGATTTCTTTGATTTTGCGCAAAACGCCTGCGGAATGTCCATGTGCCGTATCGATTACGAGCGCATCAGCGCCTGCATCAAGCAATGCGGCCGCACGTTCAAACGTGTCGCTCGTAACGCCGACTGCAGCCGCAGCCAAAAGGCGACCGTGCTTGTCTTTGGCAGCATTCGGGAATTCAACGACCTTTTCGATATCCTTGATCGTGATAAGACCAACAAGCTGACCTTCGGCATTGACCAAAGGAAGCTTTTCAATCTTGTTCTGCTGCAAGATTTCTTCTGCCTTTTCCAATGAAGTGCCTTCTGGCGCAGTAATCAAGTTTTCCTTTGTCATGACCTTGCCGATTTCAACGGTATGATCTTCAACAAAGCGGATGTCGCGGTTCGTGATAATGCCGCAGAATTTGCGATTTTCGAGAGTTTCAACGATTGGAACACCACTGATTCTGTATTTGCGCATCAAACCGTCTGCTTCAAGCACGGAGTTTTCCGGCGTAAGGTAGAACGGATCGATGATAACGCCGCTTTCGGAACGTTTTACTTTGCGCACTTCATCAGCCTGCTGTTCAATCGACATGTTTTTGTGGATAACGCCAAGACCGCCCTGACGCGCCATTGCGATTGCCATGGCCGATTCCGTGACCGTATCCATGCCGGCACTGATGATTGGGATATTGAGCTTCAAATTATCTGCAAGTTGAACGCTGAGGTCAACATCATTTGGTAAAACATGGCTTTCAGCCGGAATTAATAAGACATCGTCAAAGGTCAGACCTTTTTTGACAAATTTGGTATCCCAATTGGACATTTTAAGAACTCTCCTTTAATATAGTTATTTTTTGTTTGTCTTATAATGTACAAAAAATTTCTAAGAATTGCAAGGAATCTTAGTGAATTCTTAGCATTATCATCAAAATTACATCATTTGCTTTGGGAATAGTTCGTAATTTACTCTCTTTAACGGCTTAAACTATCCGAAAACACACTCAATCATTCGTTATATGCAATCATTCCAAATAATTCAACCGCATTTTTTCATAATCATCTTTGCTGACGTTCAGATATTCGAAACAAAAATCACGGACGCTGCCCGAAAGTATCTCAACCGTCTTCTCCAAAATCAAAAAATGTTCTTTTCTCACGCCCAAATACGAATTGAGCCGTTCAGCCAGCTCGTCGCCCTGAGCATTTTGCACAATGGCATTTTGCTCTTTGGCGGTTTTTTCTGAAAAAGCCAGGTTGGTCAGCATAAAATCTTCAAGCACGGTCTGCCTCTTCACGCCAAGCAGCCCCAAAAACAAAAAGGCACCGATTCCGGTTCGATCCTTGCCGGCAACACAGTGAAAGGCCAGACTTTTTCCTTCTTCATCATTTTCGACAAGTGCTTGAAACATTTTGCCGTAAGCTTCTCTTGCATGCGGATCGACCAGCATTTTGACGTACGTTTCTTCGGCAAACCCGAGACCGTTTTTGGACAACGCACTGTATTTGGCAATACCAACGTCTTCCAGAAGCGAATGCTCAAGCGGATAGACCGATGCCAAAACATGCCTGGTCCCTTCAGGAAGCTTATCCGGGCCATAACTGCGCTCGCTCTCAGACCGCAGATCAACGACGCAGCTCAGCCCATATTCAGCAAGTTTTCTGAGATCGGATGTGCTCAAATAAGACATGCTGCCGCACCGCAATGCCTTGTGCCACTTCGTCGTATGTCCGTCAAGCGTTTGATAGCCGCCAAGCTCGCGGAAATTAACGCCGCTTTCCAAATTTAAAAAACGTTCCAAAAATTTCACCTTCCTTGCAAAAAAACGGGGCAGACTGCCCCGTTTTGCTTACTCTTTTTCTTCTTGATGATGCGAAACTTCCAACCATTCGATATAATTGCGGTTAAATTCAGTGATTTTAATGTCAAACTGGCCGATCGTAATGACCGAACCGAGCTTAACCTTGTAATTTTCAAGCAAATAGCCTGCAATCGTGACGCTTTCCGACTCTTGGAAATCCTTATCGCGGAACTTGAAGTAGCGCTCAAAATCGTAAAGAGTCGTTTTGCCTGAAACTTTGTAAGTTCCGTCTCCGTTGTCGATAATGTCTTCAAGCGAAACATCGTCGGCCTCATCCTTGACGGTTCCAAAAAGTTCTTCATAGATATCGCGATCCGTCACGATTCCGCTCGTGCCGCCATACTCATCCAAAACAACCACGATCGGCGTTTGCTTTTGAACCATGCTCTGCAGCAGTTTTTGAATCGGCGTCACTTCAGGCACCGTAATAATCGTCCGCATGACCTTGCTTACCCGAACGGAGTCATCAACCTGAGCCTGACGAATCATGTCGTAAATGTAGACATAGCCTAAAATCTTGTCCTTGTCGTTGTTGGCAACCACCGGAAAACGCGTAAACTTCTTTTGCAGATATTTGTTGATTACGCCGCGAACCGTGTCGGTCACGTCGACGACTTCAAGGCTCGTGCGGTCAATCATGATATCTTTGGCAACTTTGTCATTGAAATCAAATGCGCGCTGCATATAAACGAAATCGTCCTTGTCGATTGCGCCGCCGTGCACTGCATTTTTCGAAATATTAAGAATTTCATTTTGCGACAAAACGTCTTCTTCTTCTCCTGCCGGCTTCAGTCCGACAAGCTTGACGATTCCTGATGCCGAAACATTCAAAAGCCATACGAACGGGTAAAAGACGACGTGAAAATAGTGCAGCGGCGTCACAATGAACATCATGACCTTCATCGGCATGTCGATGCTGATGTTTTTCGGCACGATTTCAGTAATGACGACTTCAAGGTACGTCAAAATAACGACGCCCAAAACGGCACTGATTGCCACGATGCTCGTCTTGTTCAGCGGCATGAAGCCAAGCAGATCGGTCAACAGCGTAGCCAGCGTATCGGCGCCGAGCCACCCCAAAATAATCCCAGTTGTCGTGACACCAACCTGCGTTGTAGAAAGATACTCGTTCATATTCGACACCATGTTGAGTGCGAGTTTCAGCTTGCGCTTGTTCCCTTCACCGGCTTCAAGCGCGCTTTCGAGCGCACTCTTGCGGACTGAAACAATTGCAAATTCTGCCGCAACGAAAAATGCAGCAAAATAAAAAACAACGAGAATTATGATCAGATTGGTTAACGCCTGACCATTAGACATATATCACATTCCTCATTTCTTTAGTTAATTTATCTCTATTAATATCTTATCATATTTTAGAAGAGTTGATATATAAAAGTTGTTTAAACAAAAAGCCCCTGCATGATTCAAAAAAACAGCAGAGACTTTCTTTTTAAAAGTTATTTTTGGCTGCCGACAGGAAGAACTGCACCATTATACTTGTTGTTGATCCACTTTTGAGTCGACTTGGACTTCAAGACCTTGACAAGCTTCTTGATTGCAGGCTTCTTTTGGTCGCCCTTTTGAACGGCAATCAGATTTGCATACGGCGAAGACTTCTTTTCAAGAGCAATTGCGTCTTTGGTTGGCTTGAGGCCTGCTTGAACGGCATAGTTGGAGTTGATGACCGTTGCGTCGGCTTCGTTTGATTCGTAAAGCTTAGGCATCAATTTTGCTTCAAACGTATGCTTGAACGTGATGTTTTTCTTATTCGTCTTGATGTCATTGAACGTTGCCGTTTCAAGTTTCGTACCCTTCTTAAGCGTAATCAGACCGGCATCCTTGAACAGTTTGAGAACGCGACCGTAATCGGAAACGTTGCTTGAAACGTAGACCTTGGCATTCTTTGGCAGTTTCTTCAGACTCTTGTACTTCTTGGAGTAAACACCGATTGGTTCCAAGTGGATGTCGCCGGCATCGACCAAAGTACCGTGATTCTTTTTGTTCCAGTCTTTCAAAAACGGAATATGCTGGAAGTAATTGGCATCGATTTCGCCGTTTGCAAGCGCCTTGTTTGGCATGATGTAATCATCGAAAACCTTGATTTTAAGGTTGATGCCTTCTTTTTTCAATTGCGGCTGAACGTGACGCAAGATTTCAGCGTGCGGTGCTGCCGAAGCACCGACAGTAATCGTCGTATCGGCATTCGCTACTGTATTTGCACCAAGAAAAAGTGCTGCTGCTGCGATTGTCGCAGTCAAAATACCTGTAAGTTTTTTCATAATTTCTCACCTCATAAGATTTTTATTAACGTTTATCAATTCGTTTAACGGCAAAATCGCCAAGATACTGGAAAGCAAACACGATAATGACGATAACGACCGTTGCCGTCAGCGTAATCGCGTTGTTGTAGGACTGAAAACCGTCCGTGTATGCCAACTGCCCGAGACCACCGGCACCGATTGCACCGGCCATTGCGGTATACCCTATCAGGGAAATCGCCGTGACGGTAATTCCCGAAACAAGCGCCGGCAGACTTTCAGGAATCAGCACTTTAAAAACGAGCTGCCATTTGGTGGCCCCCATTGATTCGGCTGCTTCAAGCACTCCGCCGTCGACTTCGTGAAATGCGATTTCGACCAGTCTGGCGTAAAACGGCGCAGCTGAGAAAACAAGCGACGGAATTGCTGCCTTTGCTCCGGTAATTGCACCGACAAGCACCTGTGTTACGGGCAAAAGCAGCACGATCAGGATAATGAACGGAATCGACCGAAACACGTTGACGAACAAGGCAACGACCCAGTTCAGCGCTTTGACGGCCTTGCTGTTTGAACCTGAAGTTTCATACAGCAGCAGGCCAAGCAAAAGTCCGAAAACGGCAACGATCAGAATCGAAACAATCGTCATCCAAATCGTTTCAAATGCTGCAGACCAAAGATTAGGCCAATTGACGTTCTTAAATTGAAAATATGATGCCAAACCGTTGTTATTCATGATCAATCACCTTCGTTTCTACGCGCAATTCATGGAACAGCCGAATCGCTCCGTCAATGTCTTCTTTTGTCCCCAAAAGCTGAATGAACAGCGTCCCGATCGTCGAATTGGAATCGGCCAGCTGATGAATCGATCCTTCCAAAATGCTCAGTTCAAGTCCCGGGAACTGCCTGATGACGCTCCCGACAACCGGCGTTTCCACCTGGTCGCCGTGAAATCTGAGCTGAATCAGCTGTCCGTTCGGGTAGCGCTCAAGCAGATCTTTGACAACGCTTTGCGTATCCTTGGTCTGGTTGGCGTCAACCTCTGCATTTACGAAGCGTTTCGTCAAATCTTCCTTCGGATGCGTAAAGACTTCTGCAACCGGTCCTTCTTCGATTACCTGTCCGTTTTCCATCACGGCAACCGTGTCGGCAAGTTTACGAATGACGTGCATCTCATGCGTGATGATCACGATCGTCAAGTTGAGTTTCTCGTTGATCCGTTCAAGCAGATCAAGCACTTCGTCCGTTGTTTGCGGATCAAGGGCGCTCGTTGCTTCGTCAGAAATCAAAATATCGGGATCATTCGCCAATGCTCTGGCAATTCCGACGCGCTGCTTTTGACCTCCGGAAAGCTGTGCGGGATAAGCATGAATGCGATCGCCCAACCCAACGACTTCTGCCAGATGCTTAGCCTTCTTTTCGCGCGTTTTTTTATCGACGCCCGCAAGTTCCAACGGAAATTCGATGTTTTGCAGAACGGTTCGCGACCACAACAAATTGAAATGTTGAAAAATCATGCCGATTTTTTTGCGCTGCTCGCGAAGTTCGGCTCCCTTGAGTCCGTTAATCTTTTTGCCGTTGATGACGACTTCGCCTGAAGTCGGCGTTTCAAGTCCATTCAGCATTCTGACCAAGGTACTCTTCCCGGCGCCTGAAAAACCGACAATTCCGAAAACTTCGCCGTCATTAATTTTTAAGTTGACGTTTTGAACCGCTCGCACGGGTCCGTCATCTGTTTCAAACGTCTTTGAGATATTCTTAAATTCAATCATTCCGTTACCACTTCCTAAAAAACGTAAAAAAAAAGCTCTCATCCGAAAAAGGACGAAAACTCGCGGTACCACCTTACTTTGCCCGAACCTTTCGATTCAGACCTCACTGACTACTGACATAGCCTTAAACTTTATCGCATTTCTGCGGACCGCAAGCTTGCACCGACGATCTAACTCGGAGTTCATCTTCAGCATGGCTTTCCGACCTTCCTTCTCAACTCCCGGAAGTTCTCTGTAGAAGTACTCACCATGCCTACTCTTCTCTTCAACGTCATTATACTGTTGTCTTAGATATTACAATTATTTATGAAATTTGTCAACACCTTTTCTAATTTTCCATTCTACAATTCTTAATCCGTAAGAATCTTCCAGCAAAATGCAGAGCTTGAAGTCTCTTGGCAGTGAGGGGCTTCTGAGGGGGAGCAATGGTTAGCAAATGCTCCGGTTTGATCTACTTTCGGAGGTACGCGACGTGATTTGGTTGCACGCGGTAGAGACAAGGTGTGGAACCGAGCGCTTAGCACGCGAGCACCAGGCCTGCTCGAACGCCAGCAGGCGAGCCTGCCAAGTGAGAGTACCTGGGCGGAACGGGCTGCGAGGTGAAACCCAGTTAGGTCGCAGCGCGTTCGAGCTTTGCGAATCAACGGCAGGAATTCATACATGAATCCACGCCAGCGGAAACGCAGGCGGTGTTGATACGTAACTGTACCAATTTGAAAAAACACAGGAGAAACCGACGGGAACAAAAAAACTCCACTCCATTTCTGAAGTGAAGTTTTCGAGGTCATCAACACCATTTGACAAAGACCCAAAAACCGGATCAGATTTGCAATTATTGCAAATCATCCGGTTTTTCAATTTGAGACAGAGTTCTTTCCCAGCCTCTTTTTTATTTCAAAAAACATCCTCTTTGCATGCTAATCGTTTTCGTTAAGCCACTTGCACAAAAGCTCAACGTATTTTTCGTTTTCCTGCACGAACGACATGTGGCGACAGCCTGCAAAAAGCTCCCAACGCGCATTTTCGATGCGATCGTACATCGTTTTGGCGACCAACGGCGTGCAAAGGTCGTCAGTCCCGCTCGTAATCAGAGTCGGAACGGAAATCTCGTTCAAACGATCAGTGACCTCATACGAATGAAGGTTTCCTTGCGGATTATACTCATTTGGCCCCCAGGCTTCAAGATACGCGCGCTTGCCGCCGATTTTCTTGCGGCGAAGCGGTTCCGGAGCATCGCTGGTGATTTTCGCACAGCTGTGCAGCTCCATGAAGCGCTCATTTGCGGCCAAATATTCAGGACTTGTGAAATCCCCCGTCGATTCTGCTTGCTTGATTGCTTCCTGATCTCTTTCATCCATGAACCTGATCATGCGGTGAAGTTCTTTTGCCCACAGTGAAGCCGAAGACAGCGTGCTTGAAAGAATCAGGCTCTTGGCGCCCCTTGCATCACCGTCAAGCATGTAGAGCAATGCCAGCATTCCGCCCCATGACTGACCCAAAACGTGAAATTCTGAAACGTGCAGCTGCTCGCGCAAATTTTGCAGCTCCTTCATCCAAATCGAAGCGTTGTAAACCTCAGGAGTCTCGTCCGGAAGACTGGATCTTCCGCAGCCAAGCTGATCATACATGATGACCTGGCGATTCGTTTTGTCTGCAACGCAGTCAAGCACCTCGAAATAATTGTGCGTCGATCCCGGACCTCCGTGCAGCAAAATCAGCGGCGGCTTTTGATCAAAATTTTTGCCTGCGATTCGATAATACGTCCGGTATTGTCCGAACGGCAGATACCCTTCCTTGATTTCAGTCATTTAAATTCCCCCTATTTATGATACGGACTGCCGGAATTAATCATGAAAGCCCGATAAATCTGTTCCGTCAAAACGAGGCGCATCAGCTGATGCGGCATCGTGAACCGACCAAAAGAAATTTGCGAATCCGCACGTTTCAGCACGTCTTCAGACAATCCGAGCGAGCCGCCGATGACAAATGCCAGATCGCTTCTGCCATACGTCGTCAAATTTTCGATTTCTGAAGCAAATTCTTCAGATGTCCGCTCTTTGCCAAGAATTGCTAAAGCATAAACGTAATCACGATCTTTGATCTTGCTCAGGATTCTTTCTCCTTCGGTTTTTTTGACGTTTTCCATCTGCGCTTCGCTTAACTTTTCAGGGGCCTTCTCATCCGGAACCTCGACAATTTCAAACTTGCAAAACTTGCCAAGACGTTTTGAATATTCCGCAATTCCCTGTTTCCAATACTTTTCTTTTAATTTTCCCACGCAGATTATTTTGATATTCATTTAAATCCTCCTTGAACATGTGGATAATCCACAGCTTTTACACAAGTTTATCCACATGTTGATAAGCTAAAACACAACATATGGCTGATTTCAACCTTTTTGATACCATATTTATGTTGGAAACGTTCGACTTATCCACTTTGCATAAAACCATGCGAACGCACTTTCCATATTGCCAAAAGCATTGTAAAATCAACGTTTCTCAGTGTTCCACAAATTGCATATCGCAAACTTATCCACAGTTTCCGTTCGCGATTGTGGATAAGTTTTTTCGCGAACATTCGCTTTTTCCTGTGCATAACAATTATAGCAAATTTTGACGTGCCTTTCTTGTAAAATGCAGAGCCGGATATCCGCAGTCAAACAGCCGAGACTTGCTGCCAAGCCCCGGCTGTTTGCGGTTAGATCTGTTTTCGTTTTAATTGCCCGAATTGGATGCCGTCGACGTATTCTTGTCGTTAGACTCAAGCGTCAGTTTGACGTTTGCCTTTTTGAGCTCACCTTTGTGGTAGTACTGTATCTCAACAGTGTCACCGACCTTGTGATTGTAAAGCGCCGTCCTCAATGACGACAGGCCGGAAACTTTCTTGCCGCCAAGCGAAACGATGACGTCATATTTTGAAATATCAGTCTTCTTGAGCGGTGATGACGAGTTGACCTTCATCACGACGACGCCGCTCGTTACCTTGCTTGGAAGGTTGAGCGTCTGAGAACGATCAGCTTCGGAAACGTAATCAAGGTCAACCAAAGAGATTCCGAGTGCCGGCCGAACCACCTTGCCGTTTTGGACAAGCTGGTTGATGATGCTGACGACTTCATTGCTTGGAATGGCAAATCCCATGCCTTCAACGGACGTTGACGAAGACGATGTGCTCGATCCCGTGCTGGAAAGCTTCATGGAGTTGATGCCGATAACCTGACCGGCAAGGTTGATCAAAGGACCGCCTGAGTTGCCCGGGTTGATGGCCGCATCCGTTTGAATGACCGTGGCCTGACCGGTCGACGTGCCGTTTGAGTCCGTAACGTCAATCGTGCGCTTCTTGGCGGAAATAATTCCCTGAGTCAAGGAAGTTGCGTATTCAGAACCAAGCGGAGAGCCGATGGCAAGCGCCGTTTCGCCGACGTTGATGTTGTCAGAATTGCCAAACGTTGCAACCTGCTTGACGTTTGAAGCGTCAATCTTCAAAACTGCCAAGTCTGAAACGGAGTCATGTCCGACGACTGAAGCCTTGACCTTCTTGCCGCTGCTCAAAAGAACTTCGACTTTATTTGCACCTGAAATGACATGGTTGTTCGTCACGACAAATGCAGTGTTCCCGTCCTTCTTGTAGATGACGCCAGAGCCTTCGCTGGTCGAAGTTTCAGACGAGCTGCTGTCGCCAAACAGGTCTTCAAGCGTATCGGAATCGGAAGACGAATTTGAATATGCTTCAACTGAAACAACGGCTCCTTTGATTTTCTTGAATGCTTTTGAAGCTTGTGTTCCGACGTTGACTTTGACGTTGCTTGTCTGCGTCGTGCCTTTGGAATTTTCAATCTTGTCCTGTACCTGCGAATTATGATTTTGATAATAGACATATCCGCCGACCGAAATTCCGCCGCCTAAAAGCCCTGCAACAAGCGCTGTGACGAACACCTTTCCCAAACCGTTTCCGTTTTTCGGATCTCGTGATTCAGGCGAGTTGTTTTCCGGCTCAACTTCATTGAATTCGCCGTCGAATTGATTGTTGTGATTGTCATCGAACATAGTGATGGACCTCCTTCGTTTTTATCTCTTAACTTTAATATAGCCGTTTTCTCATAAAAAATCCTGTATTTTTCAAAAGCTTTACCTTAATTCAAGCAATTTTAAAAATTTTTTTACAATGCTATCAGCGGCGTAGCCTTCTCAGGGTCGGTATCATGGAGATAAAAATCATGATCGACGGCAAAATCATGGTCGCGCATCATATGATCGACCGTCAGATGTGCCAGCTCTTTGACGTTGTTCTCACGGCTGAGGTGACCAAGATAAATCTGTTTGGTCCTGTTTCCGATGACGCTCATCAAAGCATTGGCTCCGTCTTCGTTCGACAGGTGTCCGGTATCGCCTAAAATTCTTTGCTTCAACGGCCACGGGTATGACCCCATCCGAAGCATCTCCGTATCGTGATTGCATTCGAACAGATACGCCTCTGCATCTTGAATGATCCCGGCAACCATCGGCGAAACGTAGCCCGTATCGGTTACGATCGCAAACGAACTGTCATGATGGTGCAGCTCGTAAAATTGCGGCTCGCTCGCGTCATGCGAAACGCCGAAACTTTCGATGTCGAGATCGTCCAAGCTGAGCACGCTTCCGCATTTGAAGACGTGTTTTTGATCCAGCGGGATTTTGCCGACCTTTTTGCTCATCGCATCCCACGTGCCCTCATTTGCGTACACGTTCATCCCGTAACGCCTGGCCAAGACACCGACTCCTTGACAGTGATCGGTGTGCTCATGCGTGACGAACAGACTGTCGACGTCTTTTAACGTCCGTCCGATCGAGTTCATCAACGTTTCGATTTTTTTACCGGAAAGGCCGGCATCGATCAAAACCTTGTGTTTTTCCGTTTCGACGTAAGTCACATTCCCGCTGCTTCCGCTTGCCAAGACGCTGATTTTCATTTGATCTTTTTGCTGTGTCATTCTAATCTTCCCTACTTAACACTGATTGTTTCATCCATGACTGCACCGGTAAACGCATTGATCCGCCGGTATTGAACCGTCCCTGAAGCTTTGGAGCTGATGCAAAAATTCCACGTCGGAATGTAAACTACGCTGTTGTTGACGTCAAGCAGCTTGGTATACCCCAATTTGCACCACTCGACGGTCGAATTTTGCGGCAGCTTGTTGTATTGATAAAGCCACATCAAGGCACGCTTTTGACTGATCGTATCTTTCTTTTCGCGCAAAATATCGGCCGCATGGATATACGTTTGGGTATAGCCCG
>OIBC01000564.1_pt1 | contig 13130 bp, 12 predicted proteins | sample 1580901 | NCBI WGS metagenome assembly OIBC01 (sample SAMEA3882539, study PRJEB24775) | human gut metagenome | biome: human-associated habitat; feature: intestine environment; material: feces | place: Netherlands | collected 2009/2010 | reverse complement strand
CCCGTTAGAACGTGCCCATGCCGAGCACACAAGAGCAAGGGCCTGCAGGCTTTGGAAAGCCTGCGGGCCCTTCACTTGTGTTTCACCGCGGATCCTTTTTTCAGCCCCCCGTCCCGCCTCGTGGATGAGGCGGGTTCCGACGTCCGGAATTAGACGAGGAAGTACAGGATGCCGAGCGTGATGATGGCGGCGGGAGCCGTGCGCTTGACGACTTCGATCGGGGAGACGCCTGCGATGCCCGAGAGCAGGATCAGGCCGCCCGCGAGCGGAGAGGACATGCGGCCGAGACCGGCGGCGATCATGGCGAGGTAGCCCAGACCGTCGATCTTCATGCCGAATTCGGCGGCGTGCGGCGTGACGGCTTCGTTGAAGGCGAAGGCTGCAGCGTCGCCGGAACCGGTGAGGACGCCCATCAGGTAGGGGCCGAAGGCGCCGCCGATGCGGGCCAGTTCCCCGTCGTGGGGCGTCAGCACCGTCACACAGCCCCGGCGGCAGGACAATGTATCTATATGCCCCGCCAGCGCGTTTATGCCGTCGGCGTCCAGCACCAGCGGCTTTTCCAACGTCAGCAGCGCGCGCACCAGCACGTCGCTGCCCTCGCTCCGCCCCAGGCCGCAGCCCACGGCCACGGCATCGCAGACGGCGGCACGGTGGCGTATCTCCGTCTCCGCGACCGCGGAGAGCCTTCCGTCCTGCTCCGCCAGCGGATGAGGCATAGCGCACAGGCATCTGGCCGCCGCGATGGGCCACACCGTCTCCGGCACGCCCAGGAACACCAGCCCGCAGCCGCTGTGTACCGCCCCGCCGGCACACAGCACCGGCGCGCCGGTGTACCCCACGCTGCCGCCCAGTAGATAGACCTTGCCGAAGGTCCCTTTGTGTCCGCCCTGGTCCCGGGCGGGCATAAGGCCCCGCACAAACGCCCTGTCGATGACCTGCATAGCGCACCTCCCCGTGCCTTTTTGTACAGTATAGCACATATGTCAATTACAAAACCTGCTTTTTTCGTATCGCGCCGCGAAAAAAGTGCTTGCAAGTTTCCTTTTGTTGTGGTATAAGTTATCCATCAAGCAAAAAAGCTGTGAACGGGAAGATCTGCGCCCACGCATCCGGCAGAGAGAGTCGGCCACCGGCTGCAAGCCGACTTGGGATGTACCGCAGTGTTCGCCCGGGAGCTGCCGCGAGGAAATGCGCGGCCGGGCCCCGCCGTTACCGGGCAATGAGTGCGCGGACAAGGTCCGCGAAGCTGGGTGGTACCACGGAAGTTCGCCTTTCGTCCCAAGACATGGGATGAAAGGTGTTTTTTATTGCGCTTTACCCCATTAAACAACTCTGAAGAGGAGGAAGCAAATACATGAAAGAAAAACTGGAACAGCTGCTGGCCGAGGGCAAGCAGCGCATCGCCTCCGTCGCCACCGAGACGGAGCTGCAGGACATCAAGGCCGCGCTGCTGGGCAAGCAGGGCAGCCTGACCGAGCTGATGAAGGAGCTGCCCAAGCTGGACGTATCCCTGCGCCCGGAGATGGGCAAGGCCGTCAACCAGGTGAAAGGACAGCTGTCCGCCCTGCTGGACGAGCGCCGTGACGAGCTGAAGATGAAGGCCTCCGAGGTGGACCCGGACTTTGACATCTCCGTCCCCGGCACCATGCCCCTCAGCGGTGGTCTGCACCCCATCACCCAGATGTGCTACGACCTGAACGACGCCTTCCGTTCCATGGGCTTTGAGATCTTTGAGGAGGATGACATCACCAGCGAGCTCTACGGCTTCGACAACCTGAACTTCCCCCCCAACCATCCCGCCCGCGAGAGCATGGACACCTATTGGCTGGCGGGCCATGACAAGGGCGAATGCTGGGACAAGCTGTGCCTGCGACCCCACCTGACCGGCGGCTCCGTCCGCTATCTCCAGACCCACAAGGCCCCCTACCGCTTCGTGTATCCCGGCAAGGTCTACCGCAACGAGACCACCGACGCCCGGCATGAGCGTGCCTTCTTCCAGTATGAGGCGCTGATCGTGGACAAGGACTTCACCTTTGCCTCCGGCAAGGTGATGATCAAGAGCATCCTCAGCAAGGTCTTCGGCCGCGACGTTCCGGTCCGTATGCGCGCCGGCTTCTTCCCGTTCGTCGAGCCCGGCTTTGAGATCGACATGGGCTGCCTGGTCTGCGGCGGCAAGGGCTGCAGTGTGTGCAAGCACGTGGGCTGGATCGAGGTCATGCCCGGCGGCACGCCTCACCCCAACGTGCTGAAGGCCGCCGGCCTGGACCCCAATGAATACACCGGCTTCTACGTCAACATCGGTCTGGACCGCCTGGTAATGATGCGCTACGGCGTGGATGACGTCCGTCTGTTCCACAGCGCCGATCTGCGCTTCCTGGAACAGTTCCGCTGATAAGGGAGGGTACACGACATGAAAGTATCTTTGAATTGGATCCGCGATTACGTCCAGCTGCCGGCTGACGCCGACCTGAAAAAGCTGGCCTACGACCTGACCATGTCCACCGTGGAGGTGGAGGACGCCACCGATCTGGGCGCGTCCTTCCACGACATGGTGGTGGGCGTTATCAACACCATCGAGCAACACCCCAACGCCGACAAGCTGAAGGTGTGCAAGACCGATATCGGCGGCCGTGTGGAGGACATTGTCTGCGGCGGCAGCAATCTCCGCGAGGGCATGAAAGTAGCCGTGGCCCTGCCCGGCGCCATGTGCAAGTGGCACGGCGAGGGCGACCTGGTGGAGATCAAGAAAAGCAAGCTCCGCGGCGTGGACAGCTACGGCATGATCTGCGGCGCGGTGGAGATCGGCCTGGCCGACCTGTTCCCCACCAAGGAGGAAGCCCACATTCTGGACCTCAGTGACTTTGACGCCCCCGCCGGCACCCCTTTGGCCGACGCTCTGGACCTGAACGATATCATTCTGGAGATCGACAACAAGTCCATGACCAACCGCCCCGACCTGTGGGGTCACTACGGCATCGCCCGGGAGATCGCGGCGCTGTACGACCTTCCCATGACGCAGTTCCCCCACTTCGACCGGAACGTGGAGAACACCTCCGGGTTCCACGTCACCGTGGAGGACGCGGAGCGCTGCCCGCGCATGACCGGCACGCAGATCGAAAATGTCTGCGTCAAGCCCGCTCCCTACTGGATGCAGGTGCGGATCTGGAAAACCGGCATGCGCCCCATCAACGCGCTGGTGGATATCACCAACTATGTGATGCTGGCCACCGGTCAGCCCTCCCACGCCTATGATTCCGACCACATCGCCGGGCACATCATCGTTCGCCGCGCCAAAGCGGGCGAAACGCTGACGCTGCTCAACGGCAAGGAGCTGCCCCTCAGCACCGACGATCTGACCATCGCCGACGATGCGGGCATCGTGGGTCTGGCGGGCGTCATGGGCGGCGCCAAGGACTCCATCCTCCCCACCACCAGCAAGGTCATTCTGGAGATCGCCAACTTCCAGGCCGCCGGCATCCGCCGCACCGCCCTGCGGTACGACAACCGCACCGAGGCCTCCGCCCGCTACGAAAAGGCCATCGACCCGGAGCGCTGCGATCAGGCTCTGGATCTGTCCATGCAGCTGTTCTCCGACCTGTACCCGGAGATGAAGGTCACCGGTCTGGTGGACGAATATCCCCGGCACCTGAAGCAGGCGGAGATCGACGTGCCGCTCAGCTGGCTGGAGCGCCGGCTGGGTAAGCGCCTGTCCCCGGATGAGATCAAGCACAAAATGGAGCTGCTGGGCTACAGCATCACCTTCAACGGCGACAATATGCATGTGGTGGTCCCCACCTGGCGTTCCACCGGCGATGTGTCCATCCAGGCGGATATCATGGAGGAGGTCGCCCGGATGTACGGCTACGAGAACTTCGAGGCCGAGCCCATCACCACCACCTTCGACGGCGCCATCAACCAGCTGGACAAGGATCTGGAACGGCGCATCAAGGAGTATCTGGCCATCCGCTGCGGCATGCAGGAGATCTTCACCTATCCGTGGATGGAGGAATCCTACGTCAACGCGGTGCTGCAGAGCACGGAGGGCATTCTGTCCCTGTCCACGCCGCCGTCTCCCGCCGAGCGGTTCGTGCGCTCCTCCCTGCTGCCCAACCTGTGCAAGGCCGTGGTGAAGAACGAGCGCTACTTCGACGAGTTCTCCATTTTCGAGACGGCGCAGGTGTTCCGCGACGAGAACTACACCTCCCCCTACGATCCCCGCGAGAAGCTGCCCTCCCAGCGCAAGAACGTGGCGGGCGCCTTCGCCACCACCGACAAGGATATCACCGCCCTGTTCCGCAAGGCCAAGGGCGTGGTGGAGATGATGGCGCGGTACGTCCACATGGAGACGCTGACCTTCCGCCAGACGGAGAAGCCCGTCTGGGCCGACAACGTGGTCTGGCTGAACATCTACCGCGGTGACGAGAAGGTAGGCGACCTGGCCCTGCTGGCCAAGAAGGTCTCCATGGCCTGCGGCATCAAGAACATGAACGTAATGCTCTTCCAGCTGGATCAGGACTCCCTGGTGCCCCTGAAGTCCCGCACCAACACCTTCACCCACCTGGCCGAGTATCCCATGACCGACTACGACATCTCCCTGCTGGTGGATGGTTCCGTCCAGTGGAAGGACGTGGCCCAGACCGTCCGCGGCATCAAGAGTGAGCTGCTCCACGGTGCGGCCTTCGTAGATGAGTACCGCGGCAAGCAGGTCCCGGCAGGCAAGAAGTCCTTGACGCTGCGCCTGGCCATCGGCTCCAAGGATAAGACCCTGACCTCCGCCGAGATCGAGGAGGTCGCCTCCGGCGTGCTCAACAAGATCGCCAAGCGCTTCGGTGCGGAGCTGCGCCGCTGATCCCGCGCAGATTTCCCCCTGTACCGCGCACTTTTTCCCCTTTACAGTTCCGGGAAAAGAGCGTATACTAAAAGCGATATTGAGAAAACGAGAAAGGCGGTGCCCACATGGACGAATTTACCCGTAAGTTCAACGCGGCAGAGGATAAGGAGCAGCAGGTACACCACATCCTCACCTCCGTCTACGAATCACTCAAGGAGAAGGGCTATGATCCCATCAATCAGATCGTGGGCTACATTCTCTCCGAGGATCCTACCTACATCACCAACCACAACTCCGCCCGGTCCCTGATCTGCAAGATCGACCGGGACGAGCTACTGCAGGTCCTGGTGAAGAGCTATCTGGAGCTGTAAGCGTACCGCTGTAAGGGGCTGCCGTGCAGAAGCGCGGCAGCCCCTTTTTCCTTTGCGGCACAAAGTCCCATATTTTTCCTGCCGCGCCTGCGTTGACAGCCCCGTCCAAATGTGTTACAATTTGGTTACAAAAATTTTCGGAGGTATCATCATGGCTGAAAACAAAAAGCCCGAAGGGCTTGTCTATAAGAACCACCCCCTGCGCCGCGTAGACAATTTCATCTACTACGGCAGCATGGCAGACAAGTACATCGTCCTCCTGCAGATTCTCGACACCGTCAAGGAGCAGGACATGGACGTGGCCAAGCGTGTATCCGTCCAGCTTCAGCTGACCGACCCGGACCTCAAGTCCCGGGACCGCGTGGTCAAGAAATCCGAGAAGGACAGCCTCTATGCCGCCATGGATGTGGGCTGCATCTGGTTGGAGCGTGCCCTCGCCGGCAAGCTGTAAGCCATGAAGCGTATTTTTTCCGCACTGGCAGTGGCTCTGGCCACGCTGTTGGTCATCGGCGGTGACGCGGTGGTCAACTTCGGCGGTGCCGCCGCCAGCATGACCGACGCCGCCCCCGCCGTGCCCCTGACCGTTGCCTCCGTCTCCGCCCTGCCCACCGGCACCACTGAGCCCTCTCCCGAGACAGCACTGTTCTCCGGCCTGCTGGGCGCAGCGGCGCTGACGGCCCATCCCGGCGGCGAGACCGCCGAGGATGCCCTGCTCAACAATGAGGACGCCACCAAGGCTGCTGCCGCACAGGCCGCCGAGGAAGAACCGCCCCAGGAGACGCCCGAGGCCGACGAGGCGCCCGTCTCCACCGCCGTTCAGGCACTGGGCGTGATCTCCGGCACCGGCGTCCGTATGCGCAGCGGCGCAGGCACCGGCTATGACATCCTCAAGACCCTGGACAAGGGCGCCGTTATCGAGCTCACCGCCCAGGAGGGTGACTGGTACCGTATCTCCTTCGACGGCAAGCGCGGCTATGTGGCTGCCCAGTATGTCACCCGCTACGACACCGCCTCCGGCCTTAACGGCGCCGGACGTGTCACCGCGGACGTGCTGAACATCCGTACCGCCGCCAAAAGCGGCAGCACCTCTCTGGGCACCGTATCTCAGGGCACGGTCATTGCCGTCACCGGCATTGAGTCCGGCGGCTGGTTCGCCGTTACCTACAACGGCATCAGCGGCTATGTGGCCTCGCAGTACGTGCTGATCTGCCCCACCTCCGCCCTGACCGGCACGGCGGACAAGCCCGCCGAGAATACAACGACCGAGGGGTCTCCCGCCGAAGCACCTGTCGAGACCCCGGCAACGCCAGCCGCCTCCGCCTCCGGCAGCAGCATCGTCTCCATCGCCCAGCAATATCTGGGCGTGCCCTACGTCTACGGCGGTTCCTCTGCCAGCGGCTTCGACTGCTCCGGCTTCACCATGTATGTCTTCGCCCAGGTGGGCATCAAGCTGCCCCACGGCGCCACCAGCCAACTCAGCTACGGCACCGAGGTCTCCCGCAGCGATCTGCAGCCCGGCGATCTGGTATTCTTCCAGGACTACGGCTATACCGCCTCCCATGTGGGCATCTATATCGGCGGCGACCAGTTCATCCACGCCTCGTCCTCCTACTACAACGGGCACTGCGTGGTGATCACCTCCCTGTCCGAGACGTACTACAACAACCACTACCTCACCGCGCGGCGGCACTGATGCAGACAAAACACCCACGGCTTCAGCCGTGGGTGTTCTTTTTTACAGCGCCGCCCGTTCCGAAAGCGGGCTGCATATGGTGTTCTGCAATGGACCTGTACACCGCGCCGAAGCCGCATCGCGTCACTCCGCGCTGCCGTCCGCGCTTTCGCCCTCTGCCGCCTTCTGCGCCGCGGCGATATTCACATACAGCTCCTCCGGCTTGTGGGGGTGCAGCTTGATGTTGTACAGCAGCATAAACGCCGACACCAGCACCATCACCAGGCTCAGCGCCTGGCTGACGCGGATGGGCTCGCCGCCGATGGTCCAGTTGAACAGGTACAGGCTGTCGGTCCGCAGCCCCTCGACCCAGAACCGTCCGATACCGTACCACAGGAAGTAGAACCAGGTGTTCTCACCGTCGAAGCGGCGTCCCTTCGCCACGATAAAGACGATCAGCAGCAGCCCCACTACGTTCCACAGGCTCTCGTACAGGAACGTAGGATGCACCTCCACCAGCGTCCCCGCGGTGGTGGTCAGCTGCATCCGCCACGGCAGCGTCGTCTCCGCGCCGAAGGCCTCCCGGTTCATGAAGTTGCCCCAGCGGCCCACCGCCTGCCCGATCAAGAAACCCATCACGATCAGGTCCGTCAGCGCCCCCAGCTTGAAGCCCCGCTTTTTGCTGAGCACGAAGCACACCAGCACCGCCGCGATCACGCCGCCGTAGATAGCCAGCCCGCCGTCCCAGATGGCGATGGACTCCGCCCAGTCAAAGGAACCATCCGCTTTTTTGAACCGGTCCAGATAGAACAGCACATAGTACAGCCGCGCCCCCACGATAGCCAGGGGAATGCCCCACAGCACGCCGTCCATCAAGTTATCCTCGGTGATTCCGTACTTCTCCTTCTGCTTCATGCAGAACCACAGCGCCAGCAGCACGCCCAGCGCGATGATGATTCCGTACCAATAAATGGCCTTTCCTCCGATATGGAAGGCTACGGACGAGCCGGTAAAGGCCCAGTCCCCGAAAAGCCCCGGAAACCGGATGGGGCTGTCCGCCATGATCCTCACGTTCATGTTATCCCTCCTTGGGCACGATCACCGACAGCGCCATGTGCGCCCGCGTGAAGTTCTCCCGCAGGAACGCGCGCACATCCTCCGCGGTGATGTCATCGTATATCTCCGGGAAGCGGTACGGGTCATACCCCTGGAACCGCCCCTCCGCCATGGACACGGCGATGGACTCAAAGGCGTTCAGCTCCCGCAGCGCCGCGCCGAAGTTGGCGTTGACGATCCGCTTGTAATAGTCGCCGTCCACACCCTCCGCCGCCAGCCGCTGCGCCTCGTCCAGAATGGCCTCCGCCACGGCCTTCGGGTCCTTGCTGTCGCCGCCGGCATAGGCATAGGCCGCGCCGGGCAGCAGGTCGAACGCCGCGCCGAAGGAGCCGTTGATCAGTCCCTGGCTGTACAGCCGCGCATACAGCGGGCTGGACTCGCCCATGAGCACATCACAAGCCAGCTCGCCGATGGCGGCAAACCGGTGCTGCGCCTCCCCTCCGTGCTGGGGCGGGCACTTGAAGCCTACCAGGAACGTGGGCATGGCCACCTCCATCTGTGCCTCGGCATAGCCGCAGGCAGCGTCGGTACTCTCCTCCGCGCCATAGTCGCGCCGGATGATCGCCCCGCTCTCCGCCGGCAGCACCCGCTTTGCCGTGGCCAGCACCGTCTCGGGGTCCACATCGCCTACCACCACCAAGCACATATTTGCCGGGGTGTAGAACGCCTTGTGGCAGTCATACAGCGTCTGCGCCGTGATATGGCTGATGCTCTCCACGCTGCCGGCCACCGGCGTCCGCGCGGGACTGCTGCGGTACAGCGCCTGCATCATCTGCTTGTACACCTGCCACTCGGGGTTGTCCTCGATCATGCCGATCTCCTGGCCGATGATGCCCTGTTCCTTCTCCACGCTCTCATCGGTGAAATAGGGCACAGACACGAAGGACAGCAGTATCTCCAGATTTTCGTAAAACTTCTCCGTAGAGTCAAAATAGTAGCACGTAATGGCGTTGGAGGTGAAAGCGTTGGGCTCCGCGCCGTTTTTCGCCAGCTCCTGCAGGGCGTTGCCGTCCTTCGTGTCGAACATCTTGTGCTCCAGATAGTGGGCGATTCCCGCCGGAGTGTCCAGCCACTGTCCCTTCAGCTCAAAGCGCATATCCATGCCGCCGTAACGGGTGGCAAACAGCGCGTACTTTCGGGAAAAGCCCTGCTTCGGCACGATGCACACCGGCAGTCCGTTGTCCAGCGTCTCCCATATCACTTCCTCGCCGATGCGGGGATACAGCTTCTTGTCCATGTTACGCCTCCTCCTTTCCCCGCAGGAAATACACCGTATCCGGCTTCACCGTCTGTGCCGCCGCCACGATGCGCTCCTTTGTCACCTGCTCCAGCGCCGCGGCCAGCTCATAGCCGCCCACCAGCACGTCGATCTTGATCTCCGGGTGCAGTTTGCGGAACTTCTGCAGCAGCGCCGGCAGCCGTGCCCGGGCAATGCTGGCAAAGCAGCCGATCCGCAGCACGCGGTTGTGGGCCTCGCCCTGGGCCGCCGCCTCCCGCCGCAGGGCCTCACTGGCGCGCAGATAGTCCTGTATATAGGGCAGCAGGTGCTCACCCTCCTCCGAGAGCCGGACGCCGTGGCTGCTGCGGGTGAGCAGGGTACAGCCCAGCTCGGCCTCCAGCTTGTTCACCATGTGCGTCATGGCGGACTGGGTGTAGCCCAGCTGCGCCGTCGCCTTTCCAAAGCTGCCGCACTGCACTGCCGTCAGCAGCGCCCGCAGCCGTTTGTCATCCATAGGGGCCTCGCTTTCTGTACAAATTGGACAAAATTGCAACGATTATTTTTAACTATATCACAAGAGCTGTCGCCGTTCAATGCCATAAACGTAAACTTTCCACCAACGATTTGGAAAATGCGGTAAACGTTTTTATACGCCATCAAAATTTTTCATGCGCCGTTCGATAAGCGTCATTTCCGTAATGATGAAAAGCATGATACGCTATATGCACAGGATGCAACGCGCTTTAAAGCGCGAGACCGCACCGGCGCGCCGCAGTCGGCGGCGTGGGAACAAGAGAAGAGAAATGGAGAAATCAGAATGATCGGACAGAGGAAAAACACCGCGGCAGATATCGTTGTCGTGGGCTTTGCGCTGTTTTCCATGTTTTTCGGCGCGGGCAACGTGATCTTCCCGCCCTTTTTGGGCATGGAGGCCGGCAGCCAGTGGCTGACGGGCTTTTCCGCCTATTTCATTGCGGATATCGGTCTGGCGATGATGGGTATGTTCGCCCTGCTCCGCGTGGGCAGCAGCGAGAAGGTACTGGAACGGGCGGGCAAAGTCCCCGCCGAGATCCTCATGTGCGCTATCATTCTGTGTATCGGCCCCATGGTGGCCATCCCCCGCACCAGCGCCAGCACCTATGAGATGGCCATCGCGCCCAACCTGTCCGGCGTATCGCCGGTGGTGTTCTCCGTGGTGTTCTTCGCGGTGATCCTGGCTCTGTGCATCAAGGAGTCCGCCGTGGTGGACATTGTAGGCAAGGTGCTCACGCCGCTGCTGCTGGTGGGCCTGTTCGCCATTATTATCAAGGGCGTGATCACGCCGCTGGGCGACATCGCGCCCCTGGCGCAGATCGACAACGTGGCCGTCACCGGCATCAAGGCCGGCTACCAGACCATGGACGCGCTGGCGGCCCTGCCCTTCGGCATCATCGTGCTGCAAAGCGTCACCGCCAAGGGCTATCAGCGGGGCCGGAGCCAGCTTCGCGTGGTGGGCGGCGCCGCGCTGCTGGCGGGCGTGCTGCTGCTGGCGGTGTATATGGGTCTGGCCTATCTGGGCGCCACCGTGTCCGCACAGTACACGTCCTCCATCGGCCGCGCGGCCCTCATCATGGCCATCGTAGAGGCGTTGATGGGCAAGACCGGCATGGTGATCTTCGGCGTGGTGGTGGGCCTGGCCTGCGTCACCACGGCCATCGCCCTGACCAGCTCCGCCGCGGCGTATTTCACGGAGCTGTGTCGCGGGAAGATCAGCTACAAGGTGTTCGTGACGGTCATCTGCGTGTTCAGCGCCGTGGTGTCCAACCTGGGCCTGGACCGTATCGTGGCCGTGGCCGCGCCGGTGCTGGATATAGTATATCCCCCCACGCTGGTGCTTATTTGCGTCTCCCTCATCATACCCAAGGTCCACGACTTTGTCAGCCGGGGCGCCGCGCTGGGCGCACTGCTGACCAGCGTGCTGTGCACCCTGCACACCTGCGGTGTGAAGCTGCCGCTGGTGGAGGCCCTGCCGCTGTATGATCTTGGCCTGAGCTGGCTGCTGCCCGCCGCCGTGTTTGGCCTTGCCGCCCAGCTGCTGACGCTGCTGCCCGGCGTCCGCTGTGCGGAGAAGCCCGCCCGCCGCGCCAGCGAAAAGCATTAAATCGCTTCCCCCGGGCGGGGCCGTTCTTACCCAACGGTCCCGCCCTTCTCTCCCATATTTATTATATACCGGCGGCTGTCTGAAACAGTCCGCCGGCGGGATCGGCTTGACAAGAGCAGGCGTTTGCCGTACAATAAACACGCTGCTGACGTCGAAAGTACGCTTGAGACGGAAGATGCGCCATAGGTTCTGCGCCCGCGAAGCGGGCGCTGTGGTCGTGTCGCGGTGGCGGCGCGGCTTTTTTATTTGGCCGCGGACGATACGGACAGGAGGCTTTTGCTATGGAAACACGGGTGGCGGTCATTGCGGTCATCGTGGAAAATGAGGACGCGGTGGCGGAGCTGAACGCGCTGCTGCATCAGTACGGTATGTATATCATCGGGCGGATGGGCGTGCCCTACCGCGCCCGGGGCGTGAACATCATCTCCGTGGTGCTGGACGCGCCGCAGGACGCGATCTCCGCCCTCAGCGGGAAGATCGGGCGGCTGGAGGGTGTCAGTGCCAAGACACTGTACTCCAACGTGATCACACCGATAGAAGACAGATAGGCATGCTGCACGACAGCTTTGTATAAGAGACCGTATCACGGAAAGGAGAAAACAACATGAAAAAAATGATATCCCTGCTGCTGGCGCTGGCGCTGGCATTGACGCTGTGCGCCTGCGTAACGCCGAAAACGCCTATGCCTATTGAGGATGGCGACAAATCCGCCGCCCAGCCGGTCGCTGTGCGGTTGGGCGGGCTGAAGGGCCCCACCTCCATGGGCATGGTAAAGCTGTTTGATGACGCGGACAACGGCCTGGGCCAGAACGCGTATACGTACACCATCGCGGCCAGCGCCAATGAGCTGACGCCCCAGCTGGTGCAGGGCGAGCTGGATGTGCTGGCGGTGCCGGCCAACGTGGCGGCCATCCTGTACAACCAGACCGAGGGCGGCGTGGTGCTGCTGGCCGCCGGCACACTGGGTGTGCTGTACATGGTGGAAAAGGGCGGCGAGACGGTGACGGACATTGCCTCGCTGAACGGCAAGACCATCTACGCCACCGGCAAGGGCGCTACCCCGGAGTACGCGTTGACCTATCTGCTCTCGCAGCACGGGCTGACTCTGGGTGAGGACGTACAGGTGGAGTGGAAGAGCGAGCCCACGGAGATCGTGGCCCTGATGGCGGAGCAGGACAACGCCGTAGCCATGCTGCCCCAGCCCTTTGTCACCGTGGCGCAGAGCCAGGTGGAGGGCCTGCGCGTGGCGCTGGATCTGAGCGCCGAATGGGATGCGTTGGACAACGGCAGCCGCCTCGTTACCTCGGTACTGGTGGCCCGCAAGGCATTTGCTGATGAGCATCCTGCGGCACTGGCGGCCTTTTTGGAGGACTACGCCGCCAGCACGGACTACGCCAATGAGCACCCGGCCGAGGCCGCTGTGCTGGTGGAGAAATATGGCATCGTCAAGGCCGCCGTGGCGGAGAAGGCGTTGCCCCAGTGTAACTTGGTATGTATTACCGGCGTGGATATGAAGGTCGCCGTGGGCGGCTATCTGCAAACACTGTATGACCTGAAGACGGAGGCCGTGGGCGGCGCCATGCCCGGTGACGGTTTCTACTGGATGGGCGCATGAGCGCACCTGCGGACAAAAAAATAAAGACCTGGCAGCGTGCCGGCGCGGTGGTGCTGGCCCTGTCGGTCTGGCAGGCGGCCTCCTGGGCCGTGGGCTCGGCACTGCTGCTGCCGGGACCGGTAACGGTGCTGGGGCGGCTTTGCGCCCTGGCGGTGACAGCGGCCTT
>OIBC01000542.1_pt1 | contig 13576 bp, 10 predicted proteins | sample 1580901 | NCBI WGS metagenome assembly OIBC01 (sample SAMEA3882539, study PRJEB24775) | human gut metagenome | biome: human-associated habitat; feature: intestine environment; material: feces | place: Netherlands | collected 2009/2010 | reverse complement strand
TCAGGGCGGTGCCCATGTGGATGTTGCCGTTTGCATACGGAGGGCCGTCGTGCAGAATAAACTGGGGCTTGCCCTCGTTGTGCTTCATGAGCTGGTTGTACAGGTCGTTGTCGTCCCAGTCCTTGAGCATGACCGGTTCCTTTTTGGGCAGACCGGCGCGCATCTCAAACAGGGTCTTGGGCAGATTCAACGTGCTGTCGTACTGCGATTTGTTCTTAGCCAATGGTTTACACTCTCCTCTATTTTTGCGTTGGGTGCCTTACTCGCTGAACTTTACGCCCTGAAAAGCGTCGTAGTCCGGCTCGTCCGGCTTCATATCAGCAGGAGGCGGGTCCAGCTTGAGCTGGCTTTCGTCCTTTGCCCAGAAATCCTCGCTGCTGTCAGCCGCCTTGTCGTCATCGGCAGGGGCGGCAGGTTCGGTGGTTTCGGTCGGTTCGGCAGGTTGCTCGGCCGGGGTTGCTGCATCGGCTGTTGCTGCCTCGGGCTGTGCGGCGGGCTGCTCTGCGGCAGCTTCCTGTGCAGGCTCTGCGTCCTGTACGGGGGCGTCCTTTTCGGCTTCCTTAGCGTCCTTCTGGAACTCCGGCAGACGGCTCAAAGACTCCACATGGCTGCGGTACAAATTGAGCACATCCGCCTTGAAGCGGGTGACCTCCAGACGGACGCGGTCGTACTCCCGCTCTTCAGCCAGACGCTTCTCGTTGGCCTCGTTCTCGATCTCGTCTGCGCGGTCGCTTGCCTTCTGCAGCAGCTCGTTGGCATCGCGGATGATATCGTCGCCCCGCAGGTTTGCGCGGTGGATGATCTCCTCAGCCTTCTGGTTTGCTTCACGGATCACGTTTTCGCCCATGCGCTGGGCGTTGATCAGCGCGCTCTTGAGCATATCGCCATCGGCCTCAAAGCTTTGCAGCTCACCCTTGAGCTTCTGGTTCTCTGCGGTCAGATCAGCGATCTGCTTGCGCAGCTGCTCTGCCTGCGCATCGTTCTGCTGCAGCTGCTCCTCGACCTTGTCCAGAAAACGATCCACGTCCTCTGTACGGTAGCCGCGGAGGTTTTTTTCAAATTGTACAGAGCGGACATCCTGCGGGGTCAGCATAGTCATTTCCTCCCATAGCTTTTAATATTGAAAGAACTCAATGATCGAACGATCTTTTTTTACTTTTCCCGGGCAATGCAGTCAGCCGGAAGCGGCCCTTGCCGCGCACGGTGAACACATCCTGCTCGTATACGGGAGCATGGGGCTTTTCTACCGGCAGATGGTTGATCTCTACCCTGCCCGCCTCGATCAGCTCCGCAGCGGTGCCGCGGCTGACGTGCAGCATGGCAGAGAGTACCGCGTCCAGCCGCAGGGAGGACACAGTGGCGGTGAGCAGCTGCCGCTCCGGTGCCGGGAAAGCCGGGATCTCTTCCGGCTCCAGCAGGCGGGTGGACACCTCTGTGCGTCCCGCCTGACACAGCTCCCGACAGATAAGCTTTGCCGCCGGTTCCAGCGCGAACACATAAGCTGTGCCCGGCGCATCGGCAGGTAGCAGGATATCGCCCAGTGCCTCGCGCTTGAGGGCAAGCCCCATCAGGCTGCCCAGATAGTCCTTGTGCGCGGGGAGCGCCGCACCGGGCAGTGCCCGGCATTGCAGCTGTACGCAGCGCACCGGACACTCGCCGTAGCTGTACTCCGGCTCCAGACAGAGCACCCGGCGCTCGGCCTCGGGCCAGCCGCCGTCAAAACGCCAGCCGTCCCGCACACCGGCACGCCCCAGTGCCGCCCGAGCAAGATCCTGTTCCCGGTCGCTGAGGAATGCAGAGTACCGGGCTATGCCGCGGGAAAAAGCCGCATCGGCAAGATCCTCGATATGCCGCATAAGGTAGCGTTCCTCATCGTTGCGGGCGGGCACAAAACCCCGCACCGCACCGGTTGCCGGATCAATAGAATGCGCCATTGTTCTCCAGCTCGTCCAGCAGGTCACCCATGATATCCACGTTATACGGGGTAATGATAAAGGTGCTGTTGGCTACGCGCTTGATCTGGCCGTTGTTGGCATAGGCCACGCCGGACAAAAAGTCTACCAGACGGCGGGAGACCTCCTTGTTGGTGGACTCCAGGTTCAGCACCACGGTACGCTTGTTGTTCAGATGGTCGGCAATGGTGCTGGCATCCTCGAACCGCTCGGGCTTGACCAGAACCACCTTGAGCTGAGTGGTGGCATGGATGTTGACCACCTTGTTCTTCTTGCTGGTGCCCTCGGCAGGCTCCTCGGTCTCTTCGTCCATCCCGATGCCAACGCCGCTGTTGTTGTTCACCATCTGGGGGCCGTCATCGATGTACTGGTCCTCGTACTCGTCCCCTTCGCCCATCAGGCCCTTCTTAATGCTATCCAGCAAAGACATAATTATCTGCTCCTTTCATTCGGGCAGCGCCCGGCTGCCTGGCGTTCTTTGCAAAAAGAATGCAAATAGCTTTTACTATTATCTGATTTTTTGCAGCAGATGTCAATAACTACAAAAGTTTTCCGTCATATAAATTTTGTCCGGAGACGATTATTTCGTCATAAAGCCTTACCTGACTGACAGAACCGTCCGTTCCCTTGGGCAAAACAAGGATGTAATCGTCTTCCGAGATCAGCGGATGGTCGGCATCCACCGGGTCAATCTTGCAGAAACGGGCGATGTTGCCGTACTTGACGTACACGCCGGGAATATAGTTTTCGCCCTGCGTCTCAGCCTCGGTGCCGTCCTCCTTGAGGTAGTGCACCGCTGCGGCGGGAACCCGCAGGCCGGTGCTCTCGCCGGTGCTGATGCGTGCGCGGGCGTGGTTGAGGCACAGCACATCGCCGTTGATGGAGTTGCATTGCAGCACAAAGCGGGCAATATCCTGCTCTGCATCAATGGTCACCTCGGCGACAGTGGCGCGCAAGGCAGCATCGCTCTGGCCGGGGAAGCTGATCTCCACCGCCGTGCGCAGGGGCTTACCGTCCGCGCCCAGCAGCTTTTCGGCCTGCTTTGCGGAGCACACCCCGGCGTACTGCCAGCTGAACCCGGCCACCAGCTTGCCTACGCAGCCATCCAGCGGCATCTCGGGGTCAGAGTCCAGATAGGCTTTAAGCTGCTCCGGGCTCTGCGCCAGAATGTCCGCAGCACCGGCATTCAGCCGTCCGCTGCTGGCAGCTCGGACAAAGTAGCCGGTAGTGGGGGCGGCGATCTGGGTGGGGTTGCCCAGCTGTGCCTGCACGGTCTGTGCCTGCTGGGCAAGCAGCGCGATCTGATCCGCAAAGCCGGCGGTATCGCCGGTGGTGATCCACAGCTTGTTCTGCGCCAGCAAATAGGCATCGGTGCTTTCGTCCACATCGCTGTATTGGGCGGTATCCAGTGCGTCCAGCAGGTCATACAGCGCACCGGAGCGCTCCTTGAGCAAGCCGTCCAGCTGGGTGGCTGCGGTGTTCTGGGAGCGCTGCAAAAGGTCGATCTGGCTGGTGAGCTGGGTCAGCTGCTGGCGCAGCACCGCCTGATTGGCATCGGTATACAGCTCTGCAACGGCAGTGCCTGCCGACACCCGCTCGCCGTCCGAGACAAGGTAACCCAGATTGCCGCTGCCGGAAATGCAGGTCTCGTCAAACAGCAGCACGCCGTCCGCTTCAATGGTATCGGAGATGGTGATGGGCAGCGCCGTTTCGTAGACGTTCTGGGGGAAAAGGATGTGCGCCGCCTGCCAGCAGACATACGCTGCCGCCGCCAGCAAAAAGGTGGCCAGCACAGCCGCCAGCGTGGTGAGCGCAGAAAACTTGTGGCGCGGTTCCTGAGGGGTTTCCGGCATAAGGATCATCCTTTCAATAAAAAGTCTTGGGTCAGGCGCAAAGCGGTCTGTCGCACGTCCGCCGCCCCGGCGTCCAGCCATGTAACCCCGTCCATGTGGCGGAACCATGTCAGCTGGCGCTTGGCGTAGTTGCGGGAGGCCTGTTTGAGCTTTTCGGTGCAGGCCTCAAGCGTGGCGGTCTGCTGGAAATACGGAAAAAATTCTTTATAGCCGATGGCCTGTGCGGCGGTGCGGAAGACTTCGCGGTTATGCCAGACGTATTCTGCCTCGGCCAAAAGCCCGGCCTCCAGCATTTTGTCCACCCGCAGGTCGATGCGGCGGTACAGCGCTGCACGGTCCGGAAAATCCAGCCCCAGCACAAGGCTGCGGTAGGGGCGCTCCGGCGGCAGCGAATCGGCCTTTTGTTCGCTGAGACGCTTGCCAGTGGCGCGGTAGTGTTCCAGCGCCCGCAGCACCCGTACCTTATTATTGGGGTGGATGGCAGCGGTGGCTTCCGGGTCCACGGCTTGCAGTTTTGCGTACATGGCTTCCGGGCCGTTGGCTTCCAGTTCAGCGGTCAGCTGCTCGCGCAGACCATCCGGGGCTTTTTCGGCGGTGAAGCGCACCCCGTACAAAAGGCTCTGCACATACAGTCCGGTGCCGCCTACCAGCAGCGGCAGATGCCCCCGGGCAGTGATATCCTGGATATACTCCCCTGCCAGCGCGGTGAAATCCGCCACGCTGAAGGTCTTTTCCGGGGTGAGGATGTCCACGCCGTGGTGCGGGATGCCACAAGTCTCCTGCGGGGTGACCTTAGCGGTGCCCACATCCAGACCTTTGTAGATCTGCATGGAGTCGGCACTGATGACCTCGCCGGAGAACTGCTGCGCCAGCGCAACGCCCAGCGCGGTCTTGCCGGTGGCGGTGGGGCCTACCACAGCCACCACGGCAGGTTTTGCATTATACGATGCGTCCAAACTGCTTTTCCAACTCCTTTCGGGTAAGCTTGAGCACGCAGGGACGGCCATGGGGGCAGAAGGGCGGCACCTCGCCGGAGAGGATCTTCTCGGCCAGTGCCATAAGCTCCTGCGGGGAGGACTTATCCCCCGCCTTGATGGCGGCGCGGCAGGAGATGGAGTGCAGCACCCACTCGGTGTGCTCGTTCAGCGCGTCCCGGCTGCCCTTGAGCAGGCGGTCGGCGATTTCCACCAGCAAATCCTCAGCGTTCTGCGGCTCTACGTCCGCAGGCACAGCGCGCAATAGCACGGTGCTGCCGCCAAAGTCGGCCACATCCAGCCCGGCGTTTTCCAGCAGGGGCTGATTTTCCAGCAGCGCCTGCTTTTCCTCTGCGGAAAGGTCGATGGCGGCGGGCTGCAACAGCAGCTGGCTGGGCACGTTGCCGTAGTTCGCGGCCAGCTTTTCGTACAGCTGACGCTCGTGGGCGGCGTGCTTATCGATCAGACACAGCTCGTCTCCCCGCTCTGCCAGAATATAGGTGCGGAAAACCTCGCCCACATACCGCAGCGGCTCTTCCCCCTGCGGTACATCAAAGCCCAGCTGTTCCGGCTGCTCGGACTGCACCGGCTCCTCCGGCTGATAGGGCACCGTTGCGGCTTCGATCTCCGGGGCGGCAGGCACGGTGTTCCATGCTGCCATGTGATCCAGCAGCGGGTCGGCTGTGGCGTCCGTCTCCGGGTGCACGTCCAGCTGTGCCTCAGCAGCGGCTGCCCGGAAGGGCAGCGGTGCGGGCTGGACTTTGGTTGCATCCGCTTTTTCCGGGCTGTGAAGGGTGACCACCGGGTCCAGAATATCCTCTGCGGGGGCAGACTGCCGCCACGAAGGCACAGCCGCCGCGCGGGCAGGCGGTGCGGGCTGTACCGGCGGGGTGTCTGCCGTAAAAGACGGGGTTTTCACCGGTGCAGCGGCAGGGCGCGGCGGCTGCGGGGCTTCCCAGCGCTGCGCGGGCAGCGTGCCGGGGTCTGCCTGACCCGGAATGACGGCGGAAAGTCCTGTAAAGTAATTATTCTTTACAGAATTTTCATCCTTAATATCGTTTTCTTTTTCAGTCTTCTCTTTTTCGTCTGCTTCAAAGGTAAAGCGGCGCTCCCCGGTGCCGGGCTGTGCCAGCGCCAGCTTGACCGCATGGTAAACGACATCAAACACGTCATTTTCCCGGGCAAAGCGGGCTTCGATCTTTGCAGGGTGGACATTGACGTCCACAAGATCGGTGGGCATTTCCAGCAGCAAGATGCCGCCCGGGAACTTGCCCTGCATGGTCGTGCCCTTAAAGGCCATTTCCATGCCCGCCATGATGGTGCGGTTGCGCACATAGCGGCCATTGATGTAGAAATGCTGCATACTGCGGCTGGCGCGGCAGCTCTTGGGTGGGGTGATCAAGCCGGTAACCCGGTACAGCCCTTCCTCGGAGTGCACCTCGATAAGGTCACGGCTGAACTCCCGCCCCAGCACCGCGTAGGCGGCGCTGCGCAGCTGACCATCGCCGGGGGTGACGTATTGCAGCTTGCCTTCCCGGATGAATTTGACGCTGACCTCCGGGTGGCTGAGCGCCACGTGCCCTACGTTATCTGCCACAAAGGTGCCCTCGCTGGAGTCCTTTTTGAGGAACTTCATGCGGGCGGGGGTGTTGTAGAACAAATCCTGCACCCGGATGGTGGTGCCCACAGCACGGGCGGCAGGCTCCCTGCCCTGCTCCTCGCCGCCGGAGATGCGGTAGCAGGTGGCAAACTCGTCCACCTCGGTGCGGGTGAGCAGCTCTACCCGCGCTACGCTGGCAATGGAAGCCAATGCCTCACCCCGGAACCCCAGCGTATGGATGCTGTTCAGGTCATCCGGCTTTTCAATTTTGCTGGTGGCGTGGCGGATGAAAGCCGTTGGGATATACTCGGCATCTATACCGGTGCCGTTATCGCTGATCTCGATCAGCTTTACGCCGCCGGACTCGATACTGACTGTAACCTGCGTTGCACCGGCGTCGATGGAGTTTTCCAGCAGTTCCTTGACCACCGATGCGGGGCGCTCCACCACCTCACCGGCGGCAATCAGCTCCGCGGTATGCTTATCCAGAACATGGATGACTGCCATGGTCTTTTCCCTCCCCTGTGGTTGATTTTTGCGGTCAGCCGTTCAGGCTGCCCTTGAGGGTCTTTTTCAGCTCGTACAAAAAGTTCAGTGCTTCAATGGGAGTAAGCGTTTCCACATCCACAGCTTCCAGCTTTTCCATCATCTCGCTGGGCACTGCCGGGGAATTGTACTCCTGCAAGGCGTCAAAATCCATCTGCTCCACCTTGTTTTTGGGAGCAGAGGCTTCCAGCGTGCGCAGCACCTCGTGGGCACGGCGGGTCACGCTGCCGGGCAGACCGGCCAGCTTTGCCACCTCGATGCCGTAGCTGTCGTCGGCGGGGCCGCGCACAATGCGCCGCAGGAAAGTGATATCCTCACCGCGCTTTTTGACCGCGATGTTGTAGTTTTTTACGCCCTCCACAGTGCCTTCCAGCTCGGTCAGCTCGTGGTAGTGGGTGGCGAACAGGGTCTTGCAGCCCAGCCCCTTGGCGGGGTCTGCGATATGCTCCACCACGGCGCGGGCGATGCTCATGCCGTCAAAGGTGGAGGTGCCGCGGCCGATCTCGTCCAGCACCACAAGACTTTTGGCGGTAGCGTTTTTCAGGATCTCCGCCACCTCGGTCATCTCCACCATAAAGGTGGACTGACCTGCGGCAAGGTCGTCCGAGGCGCCGATGCGGGTGAAGATGGCGTCCACCACGCCCACATGACAGCTGGCTGCCGGCACAAAGGAGCCGATCTGTGCCATCAGGGCAATCAGAGCATTCTGACGCATATAGGTAGATTTACCCGCCATGTTGGGGCCGGTGATGATGAGGCAGCGGTCGGTGGTGCAGTTGAGGGTGGTATCATTGGGCACGAACATACTGCCCTTGAGCACCTGTTCCACCACGGGGTGACGCCCCTCGGTGATGGTCAGCTCATCGCTGTCGTCCACCACGGGGCGGCAGTAGTTGTTTTCCGCAGCCACCTGCGCCAGCGCAGCCAGCACATCCAGCTGAGCAATGGCGTTAGCGGTGCGCTGGATGCGGTCCAGCTGGGCACCGATACTTTCCAGCAGTTCGTCAAACAGGCGGCGTTCCAGCGAGATGAGCCGCTCGTGCGCGCCAAGAATTTTGCTTTCCAGCTCCTTCAGTTCCTGCGTGATGTACCGCTCGCCGGAGGTGAGGGTCTGCTTGCGGATATAGGTCTCCGGCACAAGGTTTTTGTAGGAGTTGCTCACCTCAATAAAGTAGCCAAACACATGGTTATAGCCGATTTTCAACTTAGGGATGCCGGTCTCCTGCCGCAGGCGGGCTTCCAGCTGTGCCAGCACGCCCTTGGTGTTATCACGGATGGAGCGCAGCTCGTCCACCTCGGCATGGTAGCCCTTGGCAATGACGCCGCCATCCTTGAGGGTGGAGGGGGCGTCCGGGTCTACTGCGGCATAAATGCGCGCCTTGATATCCTCCAGCGGGTCGATACTTGCGGCCAGCTCGGCAAGCTCCGGGCAGTTGCAGCCCTCTGCCTGCTTGCGCAGACCGGGCAGACGGTCACAGGTCTGGGCAAGGGTGTAGATCTCCTTGGGGGTGGCAGAGCCGTACACCGTGCGGGTCATCAGGCGCTCCAGATCCGCAATGTAGTGCAGCTCCTCGGTCAGGTCGCCGCGCACCATAGTCTGGCGCACCAGCGCCTCAACGGCGTTCAGGCGGTGGTTGATGAGCTGGCTGGAAATAAGCGGCTGCTCGATCCAGCTGCGCAGCATCCGTTTGCCCATGGCGGTGCTGGTCTTATCCAGCACCCACAGCAGGGTACCGCGCTTTTCGCGGCCGCGCAGGGTCTCGGTCAATTCAAGATTTGCCCGGGTGACCGGCGAAAGCCGCATGAACTGGGCTTCGTTGTAAGTAATGACGGTCTTTAACCGCTCCACACCCTTGATCTGGGTATCGTGCAGGTATTCCAGCAGCGCAGCCATGGCAAAGCGCACAAGGCCCTCGGCGACCATGCCGGTGGTCTGCGGCCAGTCGCGGCCAAACTGTTCTTCCAGTGCAGAAGCCACCAGCCCCGGCGCATAGCGCTCGTCCTCGACCAGTTCCACCGAGCAGCTCATGTTCTTTTTGATGTAGGCGGTCACCTCGCGGCAGTCCAGCAGGCCGGGGTTCAGCAGCACCTCGCTGGGGTGGTAGCGGCACAGCTCGGTAATGACCGCCGGGGCGATCTTATCCGCCGTCAGTTCGGTGATATGCGCCGTACCGGTGGAAACGTCCGCAAAGCACAGGCCCGCCTTTTTGCCCTTGAGGTACAGGCTGGCAATGTAGTTGTTGCGGTCGTCCTGCAGCATGCTGCTTTCAATGACCGTACCGGGGGTGACCACCCGGATGATGTCCCGCTTGACAAGGCCTTTCGCCTTGGCGGGGTCCTCTACCTGCTCACAGATGGCCACCTTATAGCCCTTAGCGATCAGGCGCGCCACATAGCCCTCGTAGCTGTGGAAGGGCACGCCGCACATAGGGGCGCGCTCCGCAAGGCCGCACTGCTTGCCGGTAAGGGTAAGATCCAGCTCCCGGGACGCCGTGACGGCATCGTCGAAGAACATCTCGTAAAAATCGCCGATGCGGTAAAAAAGAATTTCGTCCTTGTGTTGATTTTTGATCTCAAGATACTGCTGCATCATGGGCGAAAGCTCTGCCATGGTTTTTCCTCTTTCCCTTGTATGGTTCCGTCAGCCGGTTTGCGGGCTGTAACCGCCGGTGCAAACAAAACGCGGTCTGTGTTGCACAGCCGCGTTCCGGTCAAAAAAGTTTGCTCAGTGGCAGCCGCCGCAGGTGGAACAGCTGCCGGTGCAGGAGGCAGAAGGCTCCTGCACGGTCATGGGGTCGCCGCCGTTCATGGCGGTGTTGATGATGGCGTCGATATAGTTGACCAGGTTCTCGCACTCGCGCTTGGCCTCGTTGTATGCCACCATGCCCTCGTTGCCCATGATCTGGCCGTAGAGGCTGTTCACCTTCTCGTTCAGTTCAGCGATGCGGGCGTCATCGCGCTCGTTCTTGCCGATCTCGTTGTTCAGGTCCATGCGGGCCAGATTGAACTCGCCGATCAGGTTCTGCAGTTCCTCATCCTTGTCGTTTGCCTTGCGGGCCTGATCCAGAATGACGTAGCGGGGGTCGGTCTGCAGTGCCATAGCGGCACGCTTGAAAAGATCAATGCAATCCATGATTGGGTTCTCCTTGTTGTTTTTATTCTTTCTGGGGCAGTTTGCCCCGGAATCACTTTTTTATGCTTCCAGCTCGCCCAGCAGCACGGTGGCGCGGGCACCGGTAAGATGTACAGTCGCGTAGCTGCCCAGCAGTGCCGGGTCGGCGGCAAACTCCACGGTCAGGTTATTGTCCAACCGGCCGGAAAGGGTGCCTTCATTACGCCCGAAGCCTTCCACCAATACCCGGACGGTCTGCCCCACCTGCGCCTTGACCAGCGCCATGGCGATCTCGTCCTGCGTAGCCAGCAGGCGGGTCATGCGGTCGGTCTTTTCCTTGCGGGGGGTGGGGTCCGGCATTTCGGCAGCCTTAGTGCCGGTGCGCTTGGAATAGATAAAGGTGAACAGCTGCATATAGCCCACCTTGCGCACCAGCTCCAGCGTTTTTACAAAGTCCTCCTCGGTCTCGCCGGGGAAACCCACGATGATATCGCTGGAGAAGGTGATGCCGGGCACGGTCTTGCGGGCGTAGTCGATGAGCTCCAGATACTGTTCCACCGTATAGTGGCGGTTCATCTGCTGCAAAAGCCGGTCGGAGCCACACTGCACCGGCAGATGCAGGTGCTTGCACAGCTTCGGCTGGGCGGCGATGGTATCAATGAGCTTATGGCTGGCGTCCTTGGGGTGGCTGGTCATAAAGCGGATGTGGTAATCGCCGGGCACGGTGCACAGCAGGTTGAGCAGGTCGGAGAAATCGATCTGCTCCTCCAGCCCCTTACCGTAGCTGTTCACGTTCTGCCCCAGCAGGGTGATCTCCTTATAGCCCGCTTCCACAAGGTCGCGGAACTCGGCAAGGATATCGCCGGGCTTGCGGCTCTTCTCGCGGCCGCGGACGTAGGGCACGATGCAGTAGGTGCAGAAGTTATCGCAGCCGTACATGATGGGCAGCCATGCGCGGAACTCGCTCTCGCGCCGGATGGGGATGTTCTCCACGATGACCGGACGCTGTGCGGGGTCCAGCAGCACCCTCTTATGCTTTTGCAGTTTCTGGGCGATCAGCTGCGGCAGGGTGTCGATGCCGTCCACGCCGAACACCAGATCCACATAGGGGTAGCTCTTGCGCAGCTTTTCCACAACGTGTTTCTGGTTGGCCATGCAGCCGCACAGTCCGATGATGAGGCCGGGCTTTTTTTCCTTAAGGCCCTTCAGCGCGCCCACGTTGCCGAACACCCGCTGCTCGGCGTGCTCACGCACGGCGCAGGTGTTGAACAAGATCAGGTCGGCATCCTCGGGCTTATCGCACAGGCCGTAGCCGATATCCACCAGCACGCCTTTAATGCGCTCGCCGTCGTTGACGTTCTGCTGACAGCCGTAGCTGTGCACAAAGGCCAGCGGCGGGGTGTCGTAGGTCTGCCGCACCAGCTCGGCGGCAACGGTATTATGTTCAAAGTTAATGTATTCCAAGCAAACCATCCTTCTCCGCCGGGCAGGGTAGCCCCGTGCGGCGAAACTCTATTTTCTGCCATTCTATAAAAGACACTCTTTAGTATACCCTGTTTGGCCGCTGCGGGCAAGAGGAAACACGCAAATTTTATGCCTGTTTAGCCGCTGCCGCCTCTGCATCCTGCCTGCGGCAGCACTCTTCGCACACGCCCAGCAGCACCACGGCACAGTCCTGCACCCTGCCCTTCTGGTTTTTGACCAGCTCCATCACCTGTTTTCCGTCCACCTCTGCATCGGTGACGCCGCCGCAGACGGTGCAGTACAAATGGCTGTGCCACGGCAGGGTGTGGTCAAAGCGGTCTGCCTTGCCGGGAATGGACACCCGGCGCACCCGCCCGGCTTCCACCAGACTGTTCAGGTTACGGTATACGGTGCCAAGGCTCAGATTCGGGCACTCCTGCGCGGCTTTATCGTAAATTTCCTCCGCAGTCGGGTGGTCGCACAGCTGCTGTACCGTCTGCATGACAAGCTCCCGCTGTTTTGAATAACGCATATCCATCCTCCTTTTTCACACGGTTCAGACGTTTTCGTCCCCTTTGATCTTTGCCCAGTACGCCCGGGCGGCCTGTTCGGTCTTGTTGTCGCCAAAGGTGTAGTACTTGGTATCCTTCAGCACATCCGGCAGATACTGCTGCTGTACCCAGTGGTTGGCGTAGCTGTGGGCGTATTTGTAGTTCTGCCCCTTTACCAGCGCATCCTCACCGTCAAAGTGCTTGTTTTGCAGCTGGCGCGGGATGGGCCCGGTGCGCCCGGCCTGTACATCCGCAATGGCTGCGTTGATGGCGTCGTGGGCGCTGTTGGATTTGGGGCTGGTGGCCACCAGAATGACCGCGTCCGCAAGCGGCAGACGCGCCTCCGGCAGACCCACCATGTTGGCGGCATCCACCGCCGCCTTGACGATGGGGATGATCTGCGGATAGGCAAGCCCCACATCCTCGCAGGCGCACACCATCAACCGGCGGCAGGCAGAGGGCAGGTCTCCTGCTTCCAGCAGACGTGCCAGATAGTGCAGCGCCGCGTCCGGGTCGGAGCCGCGCATGGACTTCTGGTAGGCAGACACGATGTCGTAGTGGTCGTCGCCCTCCCGGTCGTAGCGCATGGCGGTGCGGCGGGTGACCTGCCGGATCATATCTAAGGTAATGCGCTTTTCTCCGTTTTCCACCGGCGCTGCCGTGACCGCAAAGTCCAGACAGCCCAGCGCCTTGCGCAGATCGCCCCCGGCGCTTTCGGCCAGATAGGCGCAGGCGTCCTCGTCCATGCATACCGGCACCTGTTCCCCTTCGGAAAGGCGCTGCACGGCGTTGCGTACCCCGCGCTCCACGTCCGCTGCGGCAAGGGGCTTGAACTCAAACACCGTGCAGCGGGAAAGCAGCGCGTTATAGATGTAGAAATAGGGGTTCTCGGTGGTGGAGGCGATGAGGGTGATGCGCCCGTCCTCCATAAACTCCAGCAGGGACTGCTGCTGCTTTTTATTAAAATACTGGATCTCGTCGAGATAGAGCAGAATGCCGTTTGGCGCGACAAATGTGTTGAGCTTCGCGACAACATCTTTTATATCTGCCGTCGAAGCGGTCGTGCCGTTTAATTTAACGAGATGGCGGTCGGTCGTCTTTGCGATAATGCTCGCGAGCGTCGTTTTGCCGACTCCGGACGGACCGTAAAAGACCATGTTCGGCAGCTCGCCCGAAAGTATAATATTTCTCAGCGGCTTGCCCTCGCCGAGCAGATGCCTCTGACCGACGATATCGTCGATAGTCTGTGGGCGCATTCTCTGCGCCAGCGGTGCTGACATGATCTTCCTCCTCTCCGCTTGTTACAGTACCATATTATATTAAATTTTAACGATTTAGTCAACCTGATTTAAAAAGTGTGCGGATTTGATGAACGGCTTGTGGAAAAGGAATAAACAAATATATAATCTTTAGAGAAAATATTGACGGCGCAAAAAAATCTGTTATTATGAACTTGAAAGGAGAATCGGTATGAAAAAGAAACGCACGAAAAAAGAGATAACAAACCGTGAGATGTGGCTGGGT
>OIBC01000517.1_pt1 | contig 14107 bp, 9 predicted proteins | sample 1580901 | NCBI WGS metagenome assembly OIBC01 (sample SAMEA3882539, study PRJEB24775) | human gut metagenome | biome: human-associated habitat; feature: intestine environment; material: feces | place: Netherlands | collected 2009/2010 | reverse complement strand
TTCACGCACCAACGCAGGGCATTGGGAACTTTCTTGGGATCCGTCACCACCGGAACAATCAGATGCGGCAGCTTGGAATAAGGCTGCATTTCCACCACTTTCGGATCCACCAGAATAAGCCTCAGTTCATCCGGACGGAATTTCAGGAGCATGGAGGAAATAATGCTGTTAATGCACACGGATTTTCCGGATCCGGTGGCGCCGGCCACCAACAGGTGCGGCATGGACGCCAAGTCCCCGATCACGGTACGTCCATACACGTCCTTCCCCAGCGCCAGCGGAATCTTTTTCTTGGGGGAACAAAAAGCGGGATCCTGCAAAAGTTCCCGCAGGGGAACGGCCACCTTCTTCCGGTTGACGATTTCAATACCTACCGTATCCTTGCCCGGAATGGGGGCCACGATGTTCACGCTTTCCGCCTTGGTCGCCAGCGCAATATCCTTCGCATACTGGTCAAAAGTATTTACGCGCACGCCGCGCGCGGGATACACTTCATAACGGGTGATGGTCGGGCCTCGGGTAATATCCCCAGGCGTCACGTCCACGCGGAATGTCGTCAGGGTATCAATAATCTTCTGCTGTATTTCCAGCATTTCTTCCTTGTCCTCTGCCGTAGGGCCTTCCGGCTTTTCTTCATAATGCAGCAGTTCAAAGGGAGGCAGCTCATACTCGCGGAATTCCTCCGTGGGAGGAGTGGACAATTTGGAAAAAGGCTGCTCTTTGGGCGCGGGCTTCATTTCCGCCGGTTCCGCAACGGTAATCCTGGGGCGCGGAGCCAGGGGAAGGCGGCCCTGGGTTCGCGGGGCGCTGGGAGGCGGAACAGAATCCTCCGGCTTGGACGGAGCAACCGCCGCCGCTTCATGATACAAACTTTCCAGATCGTCCCCGGTGCGCTGCAGACGGGGAACGGAAGCCCGGCCCTTTCTAACCGGCCTGGGAGCGGACAAAGCGGCATCTTCCATGCTGGCCCTCACGCGGGCAGCTTCCCTGGCAAGCAGAGCGGTCTGTCGCGCCAGTTTTTTTTCCTTCCTGTTCATACGCCAGGCACGCCATTCCCGCAGCATGGCCCGGCAAAACGGCCGGGGACGCATCCCGGCGGCATAAACCAAGGCCAGCAAATAGCCCAGCCCGGAAAACGCCAGCACAGCGGATCTCCCGGCCAACGGAAGAAACAGACCAGTTCCCAGCAAATGGCCCGCCAGCCCCCCGGCGCCCTGAATCTGGTGGCGCGCCACCCATTCATTCCCCGGCACATGCCCGGCCGTCAGAAACAGGCATCCGAACAACAACAGGAACAAACCGCCGTAAACCACGCTTCGGGGCAGCCTTCCATGGTGGAGCAGGCGGTAAAGCTGGGGGATATCCAGCTGAATCTGTTCGATACCGCCGGTCTGCGCGAGACCGAAGATGCCATTGAAGCCGAGGGCATCCGCCGCAGTTGGAAAAAGCTGGAGGAGGCAGGCCTGATCCTGGCTGTGTTCGATGGCTCTGAGCCGCCCACGCGGGAAGATCTAGAGCTTGCACAGCGTTGCACAGGCCGTCCAGCCATTGCACTTATCAACAAAGAGGATAAACCAACGCAATTTGACGCAGAGTTCATAGCGCCCTGCTTTGCCATGGTGCTGCCGGTGTGCTGTCAGGAGGAGGAGAGCCGCAAGGTGATCTCCGCTGCGGTGGCCCGCCTGCTGGGTACCAGCCAGATCGACCCCCATGCCGCCAGTCTGTCCGGCCAGCGTCAGCTTTCCGCCGCACTGCGTGCGCGGGACGCTGTGGCCGGTGCACTGGATGCTGCCGCAGGCGGCTTTGGGCTGGATGCCGTTTCCGTCTGTGTGGACGACGCACTGGCCGCCCTGTGCGACCTGACCGGTGAGAACGCCTCGGAAGCTGTGATCGAACAGGTGTTTGAACGTTTCTGCGTGGGAAAATAAGAGGAAAACCAAGGAAAAGTATATGAAGGTGAAAGACAACTGGCAATATCTGAAGCAAATGAATGTCAGTAAAGCTAACTTGCTTATAGCAGGATTATATACGGTGCCAAAGGACAAGTCTGTTGTCAATCAGCTATCAATATTCGAAAGGCAACTCTTGCTCCATGTCAAACCTAATAGAATTGTTGCTGTATTAAATTCTTTTCCTATTTTCATCTACGAGTATATGAAATAGTCAATGTTACAGAATATGCGACGTTTATCGTCGTAGATTGTCGCACATAGAACGAAGGCTATATGTATATACACAAATGACCCCTTCCTTCATCCGAACAACCTATAAGTAAGTAGCCATTTGCTTTTGACTAATAAGAAATCACACATTTTGAGTATTGCTAGTTCTGCTGTCCATTAATAATTTTGCACCCGCAATAGCAAAATGCAACTCAAGTGGGTGAAAAAAGAATAATACTAACAGGGGCGATGCTCGCAGCATGTCTTGCTGCAAAAGCTGACGATATCCGCGGACATATAGTGGATGCCGGAAGCAATGATGCCGTGGCGTACGCTACCGTGACAATCACTGATTCGCACAATAGGAAACTCACCACCGTGAGCGATATTTCTGGCTATTTCATGTTTCAGGACCTCAGTTCGGACAGGTACACCATCACCGTGTCATACCTGGGCTACCACACCCTGACCCAGACCTACACCAGCAGGAACGGAGAGACCGTAACGCTGACACTGAAGCTAAAACAGGACAACCGCGTACTGAACGAGGTGGTAGTGACGGCGCACGAGTCGCAAGGTATCACTACGTCGTCCGTGATCGACCGCAAAGCCATAGAGCATCTGCAGCCGTCGAGTTTCACCGACCTGTTATCACTATTGCCTGGTGGGACAACCCAATTGCCCGACCTCACCAATGCCAACACCATCAGACTGCGCCAGGCTGGAAGTGGAGGGAGCAACTACGATGTCAGTGCGATGGGAACACTGTTTGTAGCCGATGGCATCCCGATGAATACCAATGCCAACATGCAGATCGTGAAGCAGGCATCAAACGGCACCGTCGGTGATCCCGATGCTGGGAGGAGCCATGTGACAAGCGGCGTGGATATGCGCAGTATACCGACGGATAACATAGAGAGCGTGGAGGTGATAAGAGGTATCGCACCCGTGGAATACGGCGATATGTCGAGTGGCGTGGTACTGATAAAGCGGAAGTTGAAAGCCACACCCTTTGAGGCACGGTTCAAGGCCGACTCCTATAGTAAACTACTGTATGCTGGAAAGGGAATAGAACTGGGTAGCCTGATCGTCAACCTGGGGCTGGACTACCTCGACGCAAAGGCGGACCCACGAGACCCGATGAACAACTACAAGCGGCTGACAGCATCGGCACGCATGCAAGACGAATGGCAGGTGGGCAACGCGCGGCTGAGATGGCGCAGCAACATCGACTACACAGGATCTTTCGATGACGAGAAGCACGACCCAGAAATATTGAAACAGAAAGACGACACATACAAGTCGTCATACAACAGACTGAGCATGAGCCACTCCATGCTACTGAACCCCAGCAGTCCCTCTTTCTTCAAGTCCATGAACCTTGACGTGGCTGCGACCTACGAGTGGAGCAGGATCGAACAACAGAAGAGCATCAGCCTGAGCCGCGATATGGCAGCATCGACATCGCTGGAGGAAGGCGAACACGACGGGACTTTCCTACCCTATCACTATATCTCGAACGTGACTGTAGATGGGAGACCACTCAACCTATACGCTAAACTGAAGGCACTGTTTGCATACAACAGCGGCCAACTGGCTCAGCGCATTCATGTCGGAGCAGAATGGAAGATGGATAAAAACTATGGCAGGGGACAGGAGTACGACCCAGCACTGCCCGTAAGCCCAGGGACACCCTACCGGCCGCGCAACTACAGCGCCATACCAGCGATGCACCAGGTGAGTTTTTTCCTACAAGACAACCTGACGTTGCCTGTGGGCAACAACCTGCTGACAGCACAAGTGGGTCTGCGCGGAAGCAGTCTGGCCCATATTGCGAAAGAATACGCCATGAGCGGAAAAAAATATCTTAACCCGAGGTTGAACTTGCAATGGAGATTTCCCGAGATCAGCATGGCAGGAAAACCGCTAACGATCGACATCAATGGGGGGTGGGGACAACAAAGCAAGTTTCCTACCCTACTCCAGATTTATCCCGACCTCATATACACCGACCTCATCGAGCTCAACTATTACAACATGAACGCCGACTATAGGCGGATCTATCTGCACACATATATCGATAATCCCACAAACTACGGGCTCGAACCAGCAAGGAACGACAAATGGGAAATCAGAATCGGAGCACAGTGGGACGGCAACTCACTCAGCGTGACGTATTTTCACGAACAGATGAACGACGGATTCCGCACCTCTGCAAAAGTAAGGCCGTATGACTACAGGGATTACGACGAGAGCGCAATAGACGGCAATAGGCTCAGCGCGCCACCGGCACTCGAGAAACTGCCGTATGTAGAAAAACGGGTGCTCGGCGCATACGGCATGACCACCAATGGCAGCCAAATGATCAAAGAGGGTGTAGAATGGCAGATGGCCACCAAGCGCTTCGAGATGCTGAAGACACGGCTGACCGTGAACGGGGCATGGTTCAAGACCACCTACACCAACAGCGACCCGATGTTTCGCAGCAATACTACTGCCGTCGTGGACGGCACACCGGTGAACGACCTCTATATCGGCTACTATGAAAATAAGGCGGGAAGCGTGCGGGAGCAACTCAACACCAACATCATGGCGGACACCTATATCCCTAAGCTCGCCCTGTCGTTCTCTCTCACGGCCGAATGTATGTGGTTCACATCATCAAAATCGATCCGGACCAGCGGTGTACCACTGAAATATATCGACAACAACGGAGAGATACACGATTTCACAGAGGAAAGCAAACAGGATGTCTATCTGCAATGGCTCATCAACAGATACAACGATGCGGCATGGCTCAAGCAGAAAGTGCCATTCTATATGTTTCCTTCTTTGAAAGTGACTAAAGAGTTTGGCAAGTGGATGAAACTGGCTCTCTTTGTGAACCGTATGATTGACTACATGCCAGACTATACCACCAACAGTGGTATGACGGTGAGAAGGACGTCGAAGCCATTTTTCGGTATGGAAATCAATTTCAATATTTGATACAATAAAAAAAAAGAACAATATGAAAACATCACATTTTTTGATGCTCATTGCTTTATGCATGTTGGCACTGACTGGGTGTAGCAACGACGACATTCAGTCGGTAGATACGACGCCGGCAGATATCCGCGTCTCGTTCACTACTCCTGCAGGGTATAGTGAGGAACTGACTATGACGGACGTCCATTTGACACTGACAGAAATCAACACCGGCAAAGAGACGGCCTTCAGTTTTTCGACGGCAGAAAACATGACGGTAACACTGAACAGCGTGGATGGGGGTTACTACAGAATCAGCGCTACGGGAAAACTGAACTACAGAAACAGCGACCTAGTGGCGAAGACGGTAGAGGTGACGGCATATAGCGACGGAACAACGCTATCAAAGGAAAACGCCGTCGTGAACCTCGCGCTGCAAGTGGTATCGCAACCAGACCAGGATCCGGCAGACATCACTTACAAGGGATTCGTACTGGCGGAAATATTCTGTGCGGGAACAGTAAACGCACAGGGGAGCTACTATTATGCTGACAAGTATTTTGTAATTTACAACAATACTGACCACGTGCTCTACGCTGACTCGCTCGTGATAGCAGAAAGCGATTTCTTGACCACCATGAAGCAGGAATACAAACCGAACATCATGGATACCGACATGGCCGTGGCGGCAATGTATATGATTCCAGGAACTGGGCGCGACGTGCCCGTGCAGCCGGGTGGCAAACTGCTGATAGTGGACAACGCCGTGGACCACACGGTGGCTAACCCCAATTCCTGGAATATGACTACGGCCGACTACGAATGGTATGACGAATCGACCAATCCACAGTTTACGGACATAGACAACCCGAAGGTGCCGAATCTTGAGAAGATCTACTGCAGCACGCTGACTCTGTGGAGTCCGCACACACAAGGGTTCAAGTCGTACGCCCTGGCAAGGATGCACACCGACAAGAATACGTTTCTCTTGGACTACCTATACAACTACAACTACCATCTGACGGGGCAGACCGGCGAGGCTGACATGACAGGCACAAGCTACCGTCTGCCAAACAGTTGGATTCTGGACGCCGTAAACATGAGTAGCAAGGCTGGATTTCAATGGATCGTAACATCGCCAGCCCTCGACCGCGGGTTCACCTATAACTCGGAGTTTAACTTTGATGATAGCCGCTTCGGAAAGAGTGTGCGACGCAAAGTAGCTTCGATGGACGGCAAAAGAGCCATACTGATGGACACTAACAACTCCGCGGAGGATTTTGAGCCAAGGGCAAAGGCGGACCCGTTCCATACATTCGGTATATAGACACCTACTGCTCATAGTGACTACAAGGAAGAAGCATCCATATATGAACATAAGTATCAAGGCAGGAATACTGCCCGTCGCTCTCCTCAACACGGTGGCAATGACAGCAGCAAACGATAGCATCGTTTGGAAGAGGCAGGTATATAGCACGGGGCACGTGCGCTTCAGACAAGAAGTACTGGCAAGTCCCGCAATGAGAAACTATCTGCACACACCGTCGATATCGGAATTCTCTGTCTATGCAACGACGGAACCAGCAGCGGCAGCAAGGATACCGCAAGTGGGACGCGGTGGAAAACAGTTTGGTATGGAAGTTTCCTCCTTCCAGCAGCTCGGTGCGAACAGTGTGGTGTGGGGAAAGGCTTCCTATCAGAACGGAAAGAAATATGACGTGACGTGGAACGAAACGAGTGATTTCCTGCTCTTATACCCGTATGTCATGGGCGACGCCAAAGGGGGCGACCAAAACTACGAGAGCTATCGGCTCGACGGGGGATACTCCACACGACACGGAAAGACATGCTATGGTGTGGACTTGGGATACCGGACTTTGTCGGAATACCGCGACCGTGACCCTCGACCCAACAATACGGTGGCCGACTTGTATGCCCAAGGCGGAATCGGACTCAACATCTGGGGAAGCTATAGCGTGGCACTGACGGCAACAGCAGGAAAGTATAAGCAGACCAACGAGCTGGCTTTCTACAACGAACTCGGAACGCAGATGGTATATCACCTGACAGGAATCGGCAACGACTTCACTCGCTTTTCTGGACAAGGAAAGAACTGCTTCTACAAGGGCTACAGTATAGGGGCGGAGATCAGTATGGCAAGCAAAGAGACTACCGGCTGGTCGGCCTCGGCTGGGTATCTGTTTACACGGAAAGAGAAAGTACTCACCGACCTCAACCGACTACCGCTGAACAGACTGGAGGTCAACTCTCTGGATGGGGCCGTCGGCTACAACAACGAGGACTACGGGGTGAGACTGACCGGGAACGTTGCGCAACGCAAAGGCATAGACAACCTATTCGGAGACGCAACGGGAAACATATACCCACAGATTGGCAGTCGCAAGCAATACGACGGAAAAATCGAAAAAATCAAGGCTGAAGGATTCTGGAACGTCAACTGGACGGAAAAGACTGATGTAAACATAGAGCCAGAGATCGCCTGCGCCTCGTTCAAAAACAGCCATCATACATCGGGGAACCTATTGAAGAGCAGCGACCTTACGATGGGGGTAACGGCAAGCATCGTTCATGCCAACGCAAAGAACATGGTGTGTGCAAAGGCAAAGATAAGGCGCAGAGAGAACTTGGCGGCAAGACTGGACATATACAACTGTCAGAACGAATTGCTCGCTGCCACCCTGCAGAACATAAAAGAATATATGGGTGGAGGTGAGACAGAGATGAGCTTGGGAGTGGAATATACTTTCAAGATATGGAAAGACAAGGCGCTAACGGCGGCAACCCACTGGAGGCATACTGCTTATCACAGCGGCAATAGCAACTTCTACATGGCGAAGCTGACCATCAGCCTATAGGAAACATCTATGAGCAACGGCATCATTTAACAACAACAAGCATAATGAAAAAGCATTTACTATTTGGGGCCTTACTACTCTGCAACGTAGCTGCGGCACAGACCTTCTCTGGCGGTACGGGAACGAAAAACGACCCGTACCTGATAAGTAATGTAAACGACCTGGAGGAACTGGGCAATATGACCGACAAGCCAGGTGCAAACGGCGAACAGCAGACGTACGGAAAATACTTTAGGCTGACACAGGACATCACCGGGCCTTTCACTGGCATGATCGGCTATGAGGGACTATTCAAGGGAGACTTTGACGGCGGCGGACACTGCATAACGCTGGATATAAACATGCCGAACGAAAACTATGTGGGACTGTTTGGCACCGTGAAGAGTGGCGCCGTGCACGACCTCGCTGTGAGCGGATCGGTCGTAGGCTGCAACTACGTGGGTGGTATCGTCGCCAATCCAACCAATGAAGCCGTGTTGTATAATCTATGCAACTATGCGGACGTGACTTCAACATCAACGGCCGTGCTCTCCTGTGTGGGCGGCGTGATCGGAGGAATCATATCCAAAGCTGAAGGAAGCATGGAGGGGGCAACCGTAAGCAACTGTGCCAACTTTGGGCATGTGGCGAGCGACGGCTGCGCCTTGGGTGGAGTCATCGGTTATTCAGGGCAGCAGACGGGAAACACGATCTGTGACGTGGCAAACTACGGATATGTGGAAAGCACCAACACGATGAGGATCGCTGGCACCATCGGCAACCCGATGTGGAACGACAAGGTACACCGCATAGCGAACTTCGGTATGCTCAGCAACGAGAACTTTTCTGGTTGCATTGGCAATGCCAACCCGACAGATATCGGAGAGGTGGTGTACGACAAACAGACTGCTTGTTCTTCGATTTCCATACCAGCACAGGAAAGAAGCACTGCCGACCTGCTGGGGGAAAGGCAGAAGGAAACACTTGGCAGCAACTGGGTATATGCCGAAGATATGTTGCCCCGACCGAAGATGAACGGACTGGAGAACAGTGGCATGGCCGTGTTGTATGCCACACCCGTAATACTTGCAGACGGTGACAACCTCAACAGTGTGACTAAAGACTTCAGAGTCTCACTGGGCAACGATCAAAACACAAAAGTCGCCTGGAAGGCAAGTCGCGGCCTGGTGGAAATTCTGACTGACGGCACAGCAAGGATAAAAGGAGGTGGAACGGAAATCCTCACGGCAAGCTACAAAAATGTCTCGAGGGATATTCAAATCGTAATCAAAGGCACTGACAGTATCGACGACATCAACGTAGGCAGCGAAGAAGGGGACAATCTATGGCGCAACCTCAACGGGCAGGTGGTCGCCACGCCGACACACGGCATCTATATCAGAAACGGGAAGAAAATCATCGTGAGATAAACCTTGGATTTCATCCTTCATTTTCTCGCCATGGCATAATTAAAGCGAGCTTTATTCTGCTCATTTGGCTTAACGAAAACGTTCCACAAAAAACAGAAAGCAAAACAACTCAAAAAAAACAGGAAAAATGAAAAAGGTTTACACAACCATCTGTTTGCTGACGATCGCCATTGCGGCATCGGCACAACTGACTTTGCATAAGCCAGAAACAAAAGTGGCAACCGACATCACTTCAAGTAGTTTTACGGCAAACTGGGGAGCGGTGCCCAATGCCGACGGCTACTGTGTATTTGTTTACGATCGCAAGGAGGTGAGGGCCGACGGCGATGTGACGATAATGGACGAAGGGTTCAACGGTATTGATTTCGGAAGCATCATCGAACCAGGTGGAGGCGAAGAGGAATACGTGGATCTCTCTGCGTACGACTACGCTGACACCTACGGATGGAGCGCATACGGCTTTCCAAACTTTATCTCTGGTATGGTGGCAGGACTGATCTACTCGCCCTATATGGACTTGCGCGGTAACAATGGTAAATACAAAATCATCATTAGCGCCTACTGCAGCGATGGGGACGAAATAAGGGTGGAGAGCCATGGCGCCAACGGCAAAGAAGTGAAAACTGCAAAGGCTGTGGTGGACGGTGGTGCAACGGGCATCGCAGACGTGGAGCTTGATTTCGACAATGGATGCAAAGATCTCTTCTTTTCCGTGATCAACAATACGGCACAGGCTGGACGTCCCGATTATTTCGACCGGATCCAGGTGAAGCAGACGCTGAAGAAAGGTGACGTGGTGAACTACATGGTAGGCGGAAACGAAACGGTGGATGCCGTGGACGCTGAAACGAAAGACTCCATCACCTCATGCACCATCCAGGCTCCCACACGCTACACGACAGCCAGGGTGCTCTACTACGACTGCTATGCTTCGGCCGCTGACTGGAGCACGCCAAACGGTTCGGTGCCATACACCTTCGTGGTGAGTCCGTTCACAGACCTCGTGAAGGTGGATCTCAACAGTCGCACATCGGAAATATACCATCCGGAAACTGACGGCGTACAGGACATCCTCGCTACCAGTAAGCATTCCGATGACAACAACTGGTATAACCTTGCCGGACAGAGGGTGATCAACCCGTCGAAGGGAATCTTCATTCACAACGGCAAGAAAGTGGTGGTGAAATAGTGAACATGAAACAAACGAATAGTTCAAGGACAAAACAAAAGCGTTATAATAAAAAGAGAATGATGAAAAAGCTAAATTGTATTCTAACCCTCTTGCTTCTTGCAATGGGATTGACAAGGGCAATGGCTGATGACCAGACGCTATCGCTGGGCAATTACGAGGAAGTAGTGGCTGGCGACTGGAACGAAGACCAATGCTATCAAGGAAGTTGGTGGATGATAGCGCCAACACAGTTTTATGTTAAGCATACGGGGTCACAGTTTATCTATACCAAAGAGCAGTTGGCACAGATGGCTGGAAAAGAGGTCAAGGGTATGAGCTTCGTGTTCTATAACCAAAGTTCTTTCTCTGCGATACCAAGGACGATCAATGTCTGGGTGAAGGAGATCGACGATGATGCCTTCGCCTACAACGACGAAAAGAAGGCATACGCCTATTTCGACTATAACGATGCAGAGAAGGTGCTGACCGACTATGCGTTTGACACGGACTTTGTGGATTATTACTGTCTGAACGGAGAACTGAATCTGGCATTCGACAAGGCATTCGCATACAGCGGCGACAAGAACCTGCTTGTCACCATCACCTTCGATGGCGACGAGACGGCAGAAACGAGTAGTGACATCGAGTTCTACTACAATACTGATGCCGAAAACATGGCCATGAGTACCAATAGCGACAACGTGACGTTTGCCGACTACCACGAATCGGAAGACTGGCCTTATGCCAAAGGAAGTGGCTACACTGTGTCGCATGCCACCCAGTTGGCGCAGCCTCTCACCCAGTTCACCTATCAAGAGGCGGCAAAGCCAGAGGTGAAGCCGGCTGAACTAACAGGAACCGTGAAATGTGGAGAAGAGCCGATCATGGGTGCTACCGTGACGCTGACAAGCGGTGAGACGAAGTACGAGGTGACTAGCGATGCAGAAGGAAAATACACCCTGAACATCGAGGCTGAGAATGTAGATAAGGAATACACCCTCACAGCCAAGGCAGCGGGCTACGAGGACTATACCATCGACCACTATACGTTCGCTTCGGGTGAAACAAAGACGCAAGATATCACGATGAGAAAAATAGAGTATCCATCGGTGGTGACAGGAACCGTGAGCTGCGACGGAGAACCCCAAGAGGGCGCTGTGGTAAAACTGACCGCAACTGACGACAGTAAGTTGGTGTACAAGGCGACGACGGGTACTGATGGAACTTACAGGATCAAAGTCGTGAAAAGCGACAAGACCTACACGCTGGAGGTGACCTGCGGTGGATGCGAGGACTACAGCGAGGAGAACGTGACCTTCACACCCGGAGAGGACACGACAAAGAACATCATCATGACAAAGACTCCGGAACCCGAAAACAGCATCACCTTGGGAAAATACGACAAGATGCTCGCTGACGGCACAGGAGACGATGTGTATGTGGGGCACGGATACTCATGGGCCGCAGCGCCTACCAACTTCTCGCACAGCATGACAGGTTCGCAGATTATCTACACCAAGGAGCAACTTGCCAAAATGCGTGGCAAGGCGATAACCCAGGTGAACTTCATTTTCCGTAACGAGTGTGCCTATGGCACGTACCCTCGCACCGTGAAAGTTTGGGCACAGGAGATCGATGATGCAAACTTCGACTACGACGACAAGGCGGGCTTGTATATGTTTTACGACTACAAGGATGCAACGGTCGCCGTGGCAGGAATGGAGTATGCTGGAGAACTCTACGACCTTATCGGCACCGGCGAACTGGAGATCGCATTTGATAAGCCGATCAACTACAGTGGCAACAAGAACCTGCTCCTTACGTTCACTTTCGAGGGAACAGAATGCTGCAATACCCTCGACTTCAATTTCTTCTATAATGCCGACATGCCGAAGAAAGCCATGTCGTACTTCAGCGACAGGCGTTCTTTCGACGAATATGCCGAGAGCGTGGATTGGCCCTACGTAAACGACGATTGCACGCCGAAACTGGAACAGCCTATCACCCGCTTCTTCTACACGGATGCGGTGACAGACAACATTGACAGCACGAACAGTGGCAACCGGACTGCGACGGGCAGTGATGCCATGTACAATCTGGCAGGACAACGCGTGAGCAAGACCTACAAGGGCATCGTGGTGAAGAACGGGAAGAAATACATCAATTAATAAAGAATAAAGTATAAACACCCTAAATCGAGTAGGAGGCAAACACTAATCATAGGTGTTTATCTCCTACTTTCGTGTTTACCGACCTCTCTCAGCATCGGGCTCTTGTCGGGCATTTACTGTGCCACGAAACATGCCGTCAAGGCCATCAGCGAGACTCTGGCGCAGGAGGTGGCACAGTTCGGCATTCGCGTAACCGACGTGAAACCTAGATTCATCCTTTGTACTTAAACACTTTAACCATATTCTTGTCGCCACCCACGAGCTGGCTGCATCTGTTCAGCATTCCGGTGTCAGAGAAACCGCATTTCTCCATGACCCTTCCTGATACAGGATTTCCGGTGAAATGATCTGCCCAGATATTTTCGAACTGCTTCACGTTGCTGCAATAGTCAAGCATAAGCTTTAGTGCTTCGGTGCAAATACCTTTGTTCCAATAGGGCTTACCAAGCCAGTAGCCAACTTCGCAATCGTTCTCTCCAATAGGTATGTTGCTGCTCTCGTGTGTGTAATAGCCCATACAACCGATAGGCTCGTTGGTTCCTTTCAGCACTATCGCCCATGTCGTATCATTATTGAAGTATGTTCGGATTACCTCAAGACTTTCTTCAATCGTTTTGTGTGCTGGCCATCCTGCACGAGGCCCCACGTCTGGATCGGAGGCATACTTGAAAAGAGCCTCCGCATCAGACTCCTGCCAATGTCGGAGTAAAATTCTTTCTGTTTCCATGTTGTTACTTCAGAGCTTTACCATCTGCGAAAGCCTTGCCGACTTTGTCACCCAACTGGATATAGCCATGGTGAATAGGGTCAAGGACTATCAGTTCCATCTTCTCCATATCTGGATTACCATCTTCTGCCAGATACTTCTCATTCACAAGAATATTGACAATTTCTGCCACAAGATAGTAGCCTGTCTCGCTTTCATCGTATTTCTCCTTGATGCGACACTCCAGAGTCATAGGGAAATCTGTGAAAACAGGAGCACCTACCATAATTGCCTTCTCGATGTTCCATCCTGTCTTTTCCATCTTCTTCGGGTCGTTTTTGGCAGATACGATGCCTACAAAATCGGATGCCACCATTGTGTTCTTGGTGGCAAAGGCTACAGTAAACTCGCCATTGCGATCCAAATTCTTTGTTGTGACATGCGAGCCCATGGAAATCATTATTTCCTTCATGTCCCATTGTCCACTCCACGCAGCATTCATTGCGTTTGGGGTGCCATCCTCATTATATGTGCCGATAATCAGCACGGGCATAGGTACTACCCATGGTTTTGGTGCAAAACTTTTCATATTCGTTATTTACTTAATTATTCAAGTTTCGCAAGTTCCTTAGCTTGCTATCTTTA
>OIBC01000511.1_pt1 | contig 14283 bp, 11 predicted proteins | sample 1580901 | NCBI WGS metagenome assembly OIBC01 (sample SAMEA3882539, study PRJEB24775) | human gut metagenome | biome: human-associated habitat; feature: intestine environment; material: feces | place: Netherlands | collected 2009/2010 | reverse complement strand
TGGGGCGGGCGATGCTGAATATCTGTATCGTGTTCGCCCAGCTTGAACGGGAAACCATACAGAAGCGGGTAACGGACGCTTATTACTCCCGCAGCCAACGTGGTTTCAAAATGGGTGGGAAAGCCCCCTACGGCTTCCATACCGAGCCGATCAAGATGGACGGTATCAACACAAAAAAGCTGGTGGTAAACCAGGACGAAGCGGCAAATATCCGGCTGATGTTTGAGATGTACGCCCAGTCCACTACCTCCTACGGGGACATTACCCGGTACTTTGCGGAACAGGGGATTTTGTTCCATGGCAAAGAGCTGATACGCCCCACGCTGGCGCAGATGTTACGCAATCCCGTCTATGTGCAGGCAGACCTTGATGTGTACGAATTTTTCAAAAGTCAATGGACGGTCATTGTCAATGACGCTGCCGATTTTACGGGCATGAACGGCTGCTATCTGTATCAAGGGCGGGATGTGAAGCCCAGCAAAAAGAACGACTTGAAAGACCAAATGTTGGTACTGGCTCCCCATGAGGGCATTGTCCCCTCCGACATCTGGCTGACCTGTCGTAAGAAGCTGATGAACAACATGAAAATCCAGTCTGCCCGAAAAGCCACCCACACATGGCTGGCGGGAAAAATCAAGTGCGGGAACTGCGGGTATGCCCTTATGAGCATTAACAATCCTGTGGGGAAGCAATATCTCCGCTGCACAAAACGGCTGGACAATAAAAGCTGTGCCGGGTGCGGGAAAATCATTACTTCGGAACTGGAAACGGTTGTTTATCAGCAGATGGTAAAGAAACTGGCAAGCTACAAGACGCTGACAGGCAGAAAGAAAGCGGCAAAGGCAAACCCGAAAATTGCAGCACTGCAAGTGGATCTTGCCCATGTGGACAGCGAGATTGAAAAGCTGGTGGACAGTCTAACGGGCGCAAACAATGTCCTGCTCTCCTATGTGAATGTGAAGATAGCGGAACTGGACGGACGCAAGCAGGAACTTCTGGCGAGGATAGCGGAGCTGACGGTGGAAGCCATTAGCCCGGAACAGGTCAGCCAGATTTCCGGCTACCTCGACACTTGGGAGAATGTATCTTTTGACGACAAGCGGCGTGTGGTGGATTTGATGATTACCACCGTAGCCGCCACAAGCGACAGCTTGAATATCACATGGAAAATCTGACGGGTGGAACCCCTCCCGTCAGATACCTACCCTGTGTAGTCCCTTGTAAACTGTACTTTGTCAACGTAAAAACCTTTTTGTCGTTTCCCACCGTCACGGTGAGCGTGTTCGCACTGGCTGCCTGCGTGCTGACGCCGCTGTTCACGCTCAGCGTGGCCGTTTTGGCCGTCAGCTTGTCGGCGGGCAGGGAGTACACATGGTACTGCGCCGTGCTGTGGTCGGCTTTCAGCGCTTCCCCATCCAGCTTGACGGTATATTCCTCCGCGCCGGGGTCGCTCTGTACGTTCAGCCGTACCGTGGTGCTGCCGCCCGCGTCGATCCGCTGGCCGCTGGTCAGCCCGGTGACCTCATCGGCTGCGTCACCCGTCAGATACACGCGGGTGCCCGTGTCGCCGCCGGCAAAGGCAGTGACGCACAGGGCAAGTGCCATCACTGCCGCCAGCAGCAGGGACAATGCTTTCTTCATCTTGTCTCCTCCTATGTTTTTCTGTTTCCAGCTCACCTTCCGCCGCAGAGCGGGAGGTGTAAGTCTACTCATCTATGGGCAGCCGATCGATCAGGCCGTTGCAGTATTCTATCAGCAATGTTACGTCCAGCACATCCACCGCACCATCGCCGTTGACATCGGCAGCAGCCAGTTGTCTATCCGTCAGTTCTCGGACTCCGCTGTAATACTTGGCCAACAGCATAGCATCGGAAATATCCACCGCGCCGTCGACGTTCACATCACCGTGCAGAATACCCACCGGCAGGGAAACCAGCGCTGCGTATGTGGATACTGCCGTGGTCACATATCTGCCGCTTCGCAGCAGAACGACCTGAATTTCCTCGCTCTCGCCGACTGTGCCTGTGTAGGTCAGGGTAATATCCTCCGCCGCTGCGCCGTCCATGCTGACGGCGCAAAGCGCTCTGCCGCTATCTGCCGCCGTCAGCAGGTCCGTGACGCTGCTCAGCGTCACGCCCTCCGGGGCGGATACCAGCACCGTGTCGTACTCCGTGCCCACAGGCACGGTCACTTTGGCTGTACCTGTCGTGCTGGGAATCGCAGTCAGCACCGGCGCGTCCTGCGGGACTGTCAGTGCGTTGCTGCCCAGTTCGGCAGCAAGCAGGCGAAGGTCGTTCCACGCCACCACACCGCTGCCATCAATGTCGCACAGCGGCGTCCCTGTTTGACCCAGCAGGTCTGCCAGCCGCGACACGTCCCGCACATCCAATAGCCCATCACCGTTGATGTCGCCGGACGGCGGCTCTACCACCACAGTCATGGCCGGGTAGACACCGTTCAGCACGGTAAAGCTGCTGTATTTCTCCGGCAGCACCGGGTAGAAGCGGTACGCCCCCGGCGCGCCGAACTCGTAGTCCAGCCGCCACTCCGTGATGCCGGTGAGTATCTGACTCTTGCCATCTACCGTGGCCCGCAGGTATGTGGGGAAATCCGCTGTCGCGGCATCCTGCGTTGTTCCGTAGGCCACAGTCTTGACACCACTTTCGTGGGTGGGGAGCTGTATATCCGTGACCTTGTTGCCGCCCAGCGCCGCCACCAGTGTGTTCAGCTTGTCGATGTCCTCCGAGGACATTTCCCATGTAATATCCGTGCTCTTCTCCAGCAGGTCATCGTAGCATTCCTTCCTACTGCCGACCTTCAGCGCCTCACTGCCGCGCAGAGAGGCCAGCACGGTATAGAGCTTCGTGCGATCCATAAACGTCCGCGGGCTCTGCGCCGAGGGATTGCTGTTGCCCAGGTCGCCGCCGTAGCCCACCAGTGTAAACTGCCAGCGTACCACCATGCCGTCCTGCGCCGCCACGTTGCCCGCGCCCACATCCGGGAAGGCGTTGTTGAGCGAATACATCCACCCGGATTGGTGGTAATAATCGTACTCGCCCAGATATTCCGGGCTGCTGTCCCTCGTCGATATGGTCTTTTCCGCCGGGAGCATTGCGTAAATGTAGCGTGGAATCGTTACTGTGCCGCGGTCGGCATCCTGTATGTCGGACAGATAGAAACCGCTTGTCAACGCACCCGTGTGGAGGTACTTCCTGTTTTCCGCAGTCAGCAGGCGGTCAAGCACCTGCGCCAGCGTTTCACCCTTGTAGAAAGCCACCTTCTGTGGCTCCGCAATAAAGCCCTGTCCCAGCGTCAGCTTTTCCACGGACATGACCACGTAGCCAGCCGGCTCCGTATCGGCGTAGGCAGGCGCTGCCATGCCGCACACTGCGGACACTGTCAGCAGCAGAGCGAGGAGCAATGCGCCTATTCTTTTCTTCATACGCCTTACTCCTCCTTCCGCTTTATTCCGCGAATAATGCCAATAACCAGCAGAGCAGCACAGGAGGGCAGAAGCACTGCCAACTCATTCACCATGTTATCTGCGGTATCCTTTTGCTCGTCCTTGCTCACAGAGATCACGCGGCGTGTTCCCGTGCCATCTCCGCTGCTCTCTCCGGCAGGTGCATCGCCCGCGGGCGTTGTGTTGGGTCTGGCCGTGGAAGACTGTGTTTTTCGCCCAGTCTGCGACGTCCCCGCGTTGGGCGGCACAGTGCCCGTATCACCTTGCGAGGGCAGCGGATCTGTAAGCAGATCGCGGTACTGGCCGCCGGTGACGGGCTGACCGTTCAGCGCACCATTGATACCGCCGCTGTCCCCGCCGTTTCCGTTGTTCCCGCCGTTTCCACTGCCTCCGCTTCCGTCGTCGCCCATGTCGTCCGGCTTCTCCGGGTCCGGGTTGATCACCACGGTCAACACGCGCTCCATGGTGCGCTCCGCATCACTGGCCCATTCGTATCTCCATTTTTGGACATCTTTCCATTGCTCTTCGGCCTGCCTGTTCAGCTCATCCAAGTCGATATTCTTGACGCGGAATATGTATTTGCCGCAGACATCACCGTTAAAATCCTCCATAGTCTTATCGCTGTGGGACGTTCCGCTGACGTATTCCCACTCTGTGGGCAGGTCCACTTTGCCGCCTCTGCCGCTGGGATCGAACCACATATTCCCTATGCCACTTTGGCCCGTCAGCTTTCCCTTTTGCACATAGAGTATGGCCTCGCCCTCCGCAGTGGTCTCTGCGCCTTCGGGGAACTGTACCCTCTCTACACGGTCAACGTGTATCTCCGTGCCGCGTATCACCTTGACCTCCGGCAGCATCACACCTTCAGCGGCTTTATATCCTGCGGGCAGGCGCGCCTTAAAGGTATAATTGCGCGGATTTTCGTCCTTGTCCACGTAGAAAGGTGTATCCTCCCACGTCACCGTGAGCGTCTTCTTTTCTCCGCCCACCGTGGCAATGACCGTCTTGGGCAGCTGAGCGATGACCTCCTGCCGGGTCGTTTCGTTGGGAACAGAAAGCTCTGTGATATCCAGCGGTTCAATATCCGTCACAATGGCAGCGATCTCCTCGGCCTTGAACGTCTCTATCGCCGCTTGTATCGCGTCCACCGCGCTGTTGATGTTGCTTATCTGCGCTCCCGTCAGCATCTCACGCCGCCTGCTGTAATACGCGTTGTACACGGCCTGCGCTTGCTGTATCGCACCGGCCAGCTTACTTCGCGCCTCGTCCGGGTATTGCCGACTCTCGTCAGCCAGAAGGTCCTGTGCCTGCTCGATGCCCGCACCTATCATGCTGACATCGTAGTTAACGTCCACGATCACTTCTTTACGCAGCGGTTCGCCCTTGCCGTCATCAAAGCACAGCGTCACCTTCGTGCTGCCTACCTTATGGAGCGTTACTGTAAAATTGCCGCCATCCGACTTCCCTGTACCGGAAAGCACGTCCAGCTTTTCGTTCTCGATGGTGAACCAGCCCTTCTGCGCGGCTGCCGCCGTATCGATCTGCGTTCCGTCCTCGTCCGTGATAACGACGCTTGCGTATGTCAGCTGCACGCCACGCTCTACGGAATTTGTCTTTGTGATCAGCGCCTCCTTATAGCCATATACCGCCGGAACCAGCATGCCGCGGCCACCGGCCTTGGTCACATGAAGCACATATTCCGTTTTTGCCACGCCATTCTTGGCTGCGACCGTGACTGTTACATCAAACGCATCCTTTTTCATAAGCTGGTCGGCGTAGTAGTCCGCCACATGGTACGTTCCATCTGCGTTCAGATACCGATTTTGGGCCACATCATTACCACCGTAGACCGTCGCCGTCTGGCCCTCCTTGAGTTTTAACGCCAAATGCACCGGCTGTCCTTCACCCAGCAGGAAACCATCCACAGGTAGCGTTACGTTATACTCTGTTGTCTCGCCATCGAAGCCCTCCAGACGGTTTACGCCCTTTGACCCCTCCAGCCAAACAGATATTCCCTCCGGCGTCGCATCGCTTTCCGTCGGGTCGTTGTAGTTGACCACAATGGCCACTGTTCTATAGGCGGGTGTCTCCGCTGGCTTACCGTCTACATATTTGGACTTGTCCACGCCATAATGCCGCAGCAAAAACCAGTTCATACCCGGTTTCAGCGTGATCGCTTTTGATACAATATCCTGCTGGATGTCCTTATCATCCGCCAAGGAGAATTTCTCTATCACTTTCCCGGCTTCGTCCACCAGCTCCGCATAGAACTCGGAATTTGCGCCGCCCTGCTGCAAGACCTGAAACCCTATTCTCACCGTATCTGTCAGGCTGCTGCCATGAAAGACACGCTCGTTTTCTTTCTCAAACTTGCTGACCTTCTCAGGATCGGCATTTCCTTCCTCGTCGTACAGCTTCAGCGTCGCAGCATTGAACCCACCGCTGACTGTGCCAAGGCTGCAGAACACATAGCTGCTGGTCAGCCCAGTTTCCGTATCAGTCAACGTCAGTGCGAATGTATTTTTCTCGGCCTCATAGGGTACGTCAAAAGAAAATGCTCCATCACTGACGGCAATGTCGCGGCCATTAAACTTTACTGTTACTCCGTCGGGAACAGCGGCGTACAGCGTCCGCACATTCCCAATGTTCAAGCCATTGCTGAAGAAATAGGCATAAGTCTCCGGCGAAAACGCCGGGTAAACACTTGTCAATGCACCACCGCCCGCACTGTCAGACAACGCCGTCAATTTAGGGAAATCCGCTGTTTTTTGGCTTTCAACGATCTCGTTAGCTCTATTCTTATACTCGTTCAGCGCAGTCCCCACCGCGTCCTTCATACCGCTGTTGTGAATGGCGGCTTTACCGGCCTGCAGGCAGCGTGCCAGCAGTTCCCGCTGTGCCGCGGTAATTTCGCCGCTGCGGCATTCCTCAATGTGCGCCGTCAACTCTTTGACTGCCGCCGCTTTGACCGCCCACAAAGATGCTTCCTTTGTCGTTGTCACGGTCAACGTTTGATAACCGTTGTAGGCCACGGCTGCCTTGTTCTCCAAATATGCGGCGCTGCCCGGCGCAAATGCTACGTCGCCATTGACAACCGCCGTGGCGATGACCGTGCCCCTTTCGGCGTTGACAGGTTCAGTTGACTGGACTAACAGCTCGTATTTGCTGTCTGCCGCCTTGTTGACAACCGTATTAAATCCGTCCGCGGGCGTCAGGCTCGTAACGCCGCTGACACAGAAGCCCGCCGCATCAAATTTCTCCGCGTACAGTGTAAAAGTCGCTGTACTGCCGGAGACAGCGACTTCCAGTTCCGCCGTGTTTGTGGACGCCGCCTCCGCCTGTACGGGCACAACACCAAAAGCCATCACCGCTGCAAGCAGCAGGGACAGCCACCTCACTTTATAGTTTTCTCTTTTCTTCACGCTGCGTTTCTCCTTTTTGCTTAAGAGGGAGGGCAGAAGAGATCGGCAAACCCCTCCTGCCCCTATGGAAAGCTGACAGTCTCCGTCCAGACCGTCATGGCTTGACAAGGGTAACTCAGCAGGACACACACCGTACTATCTCTTTACGCCTCACAGCTCTCTCATGCATCCGCTGACCGCGTCGGAGGTTCTTGGCCTCCTGCTTCTGCCGCTTCTTCTCGGCACGCTCGGCAAGGAACAGCGGTTTCTGTGCCGCCTTTTCCTGTCTGTAGCGCAGGGTGTTGTTCAGTTTCGGCATCGTCCTGGGTACAGGTAAGCCTACCGCCGTCATGGCAGTTTCCCAACTACCGAAGCACTGCTCGATGAACGCCCCGCCGTCTATTTCCGTAGGACTGGGACTGTGCCCCAGCGCAGCGGCGCACACGCTCAAATATTGTGCCAGCGCTGCGCGAGTCGTCCCGGCATTCTTTTCGGCAAAGGCCGCATCCCTCGCATCCAGTGCGGCTCTATCCCGCTGGGCGATCTGTTGGTCACACCAGCTCTCATAGTCGAATTTTCTGTTTGGATTCCAATGGCTAATAGGCATACTTCTCCACGTATGACGAAAAATACCGGTTGCCTAAAGGCAACCGGCGCGTTCCTTGGCAAGAAAAAAGCACCGACATACAACGTCAGCGCGCACTCTTACCCTCGTCACAACGAAGAAGCGCCGCTGCAAACGAGTCCTCTGCCGTGCAATTCTACTGCCCTCGCGCCGCGGGATCTCTCCCTCGTACATGACCTACCTTCTCAGAGCATTCGCCCCAATGGCGGGTATTCCCCAACGACTTTTGCCGTTTTGGTCACTTCCTTGCGCTCACAGTGCCGTCCGCGGTGGGTTTTATACCCATGTTCCTTTTAGACTACGTTCTGACGAAAAATCGCCTTTACAACACGCAGCCACACGACGTCACAGAACTCAAATAGTATTTAATTTCCCAAATTTTGGCCTTTTTATTTCGCAAAGTAACATACTTTGCGAAATTGAGTGCCAGCCATTGCGAGACAAGGCTTTCAAGACTTGTTGGTAAAATATGTTGCATTTCACAAGTCCTTGTTGACAAGTCAGAAAAGCTGGAATATACTGTTATACGGTCATTTTTAGGGTCTTTTCGCAAAGTATGTTACTTTGCGGAAATTTTTAAAGACTCACTTAGATAGGAAAAAGACGCGCCAAAGCGCGTCTTTTTCGCCGCATTCACGGGGTTGCTTTTACTTCGTGAGGTTCTGCCCATAAGACACAAGGATGCTCATTTGATTGCGTAGCGACTCCGAACAAAAGACACCCCGCCGCAGAGCTTTTGAATTCTTGCGACGGGGTGTCCCGCATCAGCCGCCATTGTGCCACAATGTGTACTTGTGAAAATGTGCCCTCGGGCGTTCTCTTTTTCTTGCCTATGGCGCGGGGGAAAAAAGACCGCCGTACGGCGGTCTTTTCTATTACTCTGTCAGGGTTTTGACCCAGGCGGAATACTTCTCAATATTGGCGTCGCGTTCAGCGGCGTCGGCGCCCTTGGTGAGGATATACACCTTGATCTTCGGCTCGGTACCGGAGGGGCGCACCAAGATCGTGGTGCCGTCGGCCAGCTCGAAGCGCAGGACGTTGCTGCCGGACAGCTCCATTTTACCGACATTCCCGGTGGCGCAGTCCACGGCGCTGCCGTCCTGATAGTCCTTACGGACCACCACATCCACACCGGCGATGTTGGCCGGGGGTGCGGTACGCAGGCGCTTCATCAGCGCCGCCATCTTTTCCAGACCATCCAGACCGGGCATGACCAGGTTATGGGTCTTTTCGCCGTACCAGCCGTACTTCTTGTACAGTGCCTGCAGGGCGTCATACAGCGTCATGCCCTTGGCGGCGTACCAAGCGGCCATCTCTGTGATCAGCAGGGACGCGGTGACGGCGTCCTTATCCCGCACGTAGTCGCCCAGCATATAGCCGTAACTCTCCTCGTAGGACATGATGACGTGACCCTCGCCGGCGGCCTCCAGCGCGTTCTTCTTCTCGGCCATGAACTTGAAACCGGTGAACGTGTCGCAGCAGGTGACGCCGTTGCTCTCGGCCACCTTGCGGGCCATCTCGGTGGTGACGATGGTCTTGAGGAAATAGGGATGCTCCGGCATCTTACCCGCCCGGCGCATGGCGCCGATCAGGTAATCCAGCAGCAGCACACCGGTCTGGTTGCCGGTGACGGCGATGAACTTGCCGTCCGCGCCGCGGACCATAATGCCCACACGGTCGCTGTCCGGGTCGGTGCCCAGGATGAAGTCCGCACCCACCTTGTCGGCCAGCTCGATGGCCAGATAGAAGCCCTCCGGGTTCTCCGGGTTGGGGGAGGCCACCGTGGGGAACGTGCCGTCCAGCACCATCTGCTGCTCTACGCAGTACAGGTTCTTCACACCCAGGCCGCGCAGGGCCTCCGGCACCAGCTTCCAGCCGCAGCCGTGGAAGGGGGTGTATACCACCTTGAAGCTGTCGGCTACCTGGGCGACGGAGGCACGGTCATTGATCATAGCCATGACGTTGGACATGAACATCTTGTCCGTCTCCTCACCCAGCAGGGTGATGAGCCCGGCCTTCACCGCGTCGTCAAAGGCCATGCGCTTCACGCCGGTGAAGATGTCGATCTGCTCCAGACGGGCGGCGATGGCGGCGGCGTGCTGGGGCGGCAGCTGCGCACCGTCGGCCCAGTAGACCTTGTAGCCGTTATATTCTTTCGGGTTGTGGCTGGCCGTGATGTTCAGGCCGGCCGTGGTGCCGTAGTGCTTGACGGCAAACGACAGCTCCGGCGTCGGACGCAGGGCGTCGAAAATGCGCACGTGGATGCCGTTGGCCGCCATGACGCCCGCCGCCTCGTGCGCAAAGCGCTCGCTGTTGATGCGGCAGTCGAAGCAGATGGCGATGCCGCGCGCGCACGCGCTCTCGCCCTCGGACTTGATGACCTCCGCGAACGCCTGCGTGGCGTGGCGGATGACGTGAATGTTCATGCGGCGGCAGCCGAGCGCCATCTCGCCGCGCAGGCCGGCCGTGCCGAACTCGAGCGGGGCGAAAAAGCGGCTCTCAATCTCTTTTTTGTCGTCGCGGATGGCGTTGAGTTCTTCCCATTCCGCATTGGAGAGCGCGGGGCTGTCGAGCCAGCGCTGGTATTCTTCCATATAATTACGCATTGTCGTATCCTTCCGTCAGCGCCTCAGCGCAGCCTTCCTGAAGTGCCTGCGCATCGGCAAGCAGCGTCTCAGGAACCAGAATTTCCACTCCGTAACCGGACATACCTAACATGATCTTGCCAAACTGACCGTCCCCGGGATAGTTTTTCAGGCAGGGGATGCCATAGGCCTCCAGCATATTGACCAGCAGCACGTCGTCCATATCCACGCCCGTGCACTTGGTCAGCAGCGCCGGGGGCACCAGTTCGCCGTCCGCATCGCGCGGCCAGCGCTTGAGCAAATCGCCGGGAAGCGACCTGCCCCACTCTGCTTTCAGCTCTTGCGCCATGTTGTTTCTCCTGTTTCATTTATGATATTGCGTGCCCGCGTTGATCGTGCACGCGCGGTAGATCTGCTCGGCGAGCATGACGCGCGCCAGATGGTGCGGGAATGTCATCGGCGACATGCTCAGCCGCAGCGATGCCTCGCGCTTGATGCCCTCGTCGAGGCCGACCGCAGCGTAACCGGCGAGCTGCTGCGCGAGCGCCTCGCTCGAGAGGAGTTTGCCCTCGACGCACATGGCGATCACGGCCGCACCCTTCGGGATGCGCGCGCGGATGGCCTGCGCCTCTTTTTCCAGCGCGGCGTGGATCTCTTTTTGCGACGGGCGCTCCGGCAGGCGCTGCTCCGGCAGCTCCACCAGTTCAAACCGGCAATAGGCGCCCAGACGCTTGGCATATTCCGCGAACGCGGAGATATAATAGGTCTCGCGCATCTTTCCGACGCAGACGAGGGTTATCGACAGCATACGCACGCCTTTCCCGCCGTGAGCGCGAGCGTCGTCTCCGCCGGGGCAGCATACAGCTCCGGCTGCGTGCCGGGCTGAAAGCCCGCCGCCGCGAGCGCGAGTGACACGGTCTCGAGCGCGGCGCGGGGCGTGTTGTTCTCCCGGCTGAGATGGCCGAGGATGAGCTGCTGCGCCCCGTTTTCCGCGAGGTACACCGCCAGCGCCCCGGCGCTTTCATTCGACAGATGGCCGTGATCGGATGCGATCCGGCGCTTGAGATAGATCGGGTAAGGCCCGGTGCGCAGCAGCTCCGGGTCGTGGTTGGCCTCAATGACGGCGCAGTCCACGCCGCACAGCGCCGCGCGCACAGCGTCCGTCACCGAGCAGATTTGCCGCGATACTGCCGCCGCACAGCAGCACCACGGTGCCGAGGTCGGTGCAGAAACCGAAGCGCGCCGACCCATCGAGCCGGTAGCCGCAGCTCCCGGCCGCGTCATGCGGCGTTGGAAACGGCGTCACGCGCACATCGCCGAGGCAAAACGGCTCGCCCGGCGCGATCTCGTGCAGGCAGTCCGTCCGCTCGGGCAGCAATTTTCGCAGCGCAGCGCACACCGCCGGCAGCGCATACACCGCCGTGGGGTCGCGCCGCAGCAAAACGGCCAGGCCCTTGACATGGTCGGAGTGCTCGTGCGTCACGAGTACGCCCGCGAGGTCGGCCGGCGCAACATCCTGCGCAGTGAGTCCCGCGCATATGCGCCGCGCGGAGATGCCGGCGTCGATCAGAATATGTGTCTCGCCGTCGGACACGAGGGCGCAGTTGCCGCTCGACCCGCTGGCAAACAGCGCGATGTTCATTCGGCAGCGACCGCCGCGCACTGCTCGGCCCCGTCGCGCTCGAGCACGATGTCCGCGCCGACGCCGCGCAGCTTGCCGACGAAGTTTTCATAGCCGCGCTCGATAAAGCGGATATCCGTGACCACGGTCTCCCCCGCGGCGCACAGGCCCGCAATGACCACGGCGGCGCCGGCGCGCAGGTCGCATGCGCGGACTTCCGCGCCGTGCAGGCCCTCCACGCCGTTGATGATGGCGGTGCAGCCGTCCACATGCGCGTCCGCGCCCATGCGGCTGAGCTCCTGAATGTACTTGTAGCGATTGTCATACACGCCCTCGGTCACGACGCTCGTGCCGTCGGCCAGACACAGCGCCACGCTGATCTGCGGCTGCATATCCGTCGGGAAGCCGGGGTACGGCTGGGTCTTGACGTTCGTATGGCGCAGGCGGCCGTTGCTGCGCACGAGCACGCTGTCCCCGCCTTCGACGACGGTGACGCCCATCTCGCGCAGCTTGGCGCTGATGCACTCCAGATGGCGCGGGATCACATTCGCGAGACGCACTTCCCCGCCGGCAGCGGCGCAGGCCGTCATATACGTGCCCGCCTCGATCTGGTCGGGGATGACGCTGTACGTGCCGCCGTGCAGGCGCTCGACGCCCTGAATGCGGATGGAATCCGTGCCGGCGCCGCGAATGTCGGCGCCCATGGAGTTGAGGAAGTTGGCAAGGTCAACGATGTGCGGCTCGCGCGCCGCGTTCTCGATCACGGTGCGGCCGCGCGCAAGCGTCGCCGCGATGATGATGTTCATCGTCGCGCCGACCGAGACCTTATCCAGATATACCTTTGCCCCGCGCAGGCGGCCGTCCGGCGTGTCGGCATAGACAAAGCCGTTTTTCACCTCGACGTTCGCGCCCATCGCGGTCATGCCCTTGATGTGCTGGTCGATCGGCCGGACGCCGAAGTTGCAGCCGCCGGGCATGGTCGTCTTGGCCGAGCCGAAGCGGCTGAGCATCGAGCCGATGAAATAGTACGACGCGCGGATCTTGCGCATCAGGTCATACGGCGGCTCGGTGAAGCGCACCTGGGTGCAGTCGATCTCGACGGCGGAGGGGCTGAGGTATTCCACCCGCGCGCCCAGCCCCTGCAGGATCTTCAGGAGCATATCCACGTCGCTGATCTGGGGCATATTCTCGATCCGGCAGACACCGTCGACCATCAGCGCTGCCGGGATGATCGCCACGGCCGCGTTTTTCGCGCCGCTGATCTCGATCTCCCCGTGCAGGGGTCTGCCGCCATGTATTACATATCTATCCAAACTATTTGACACCTCTCATGCTGCGAAAGCAGAGTGCAGCTCCGCATCTGTGACCGGGCGAATACGCTCCGTGCGTAGCTTGCCCGATTTTTGCGGAACCTAACGATGAATTATAGCATGCTTTTTCCCGAAAAGCAATCACAACCCGCCACTTGCCGCCTCGCCGCGCTCGCGCGCGAGCAAAAGCTGCGTTTTCAGCAGGGCAACTGTCGTTTTTCCGTCGCAAAGTTCACCATCAAGCGCCATCTGCACCAGTTCCTCCAGCGGATGCCGCTCCACGTTCAGAAATTCGCCGGGATCGAGGTGCGCCGCGCCGCGGTGCAGGTCGCGCGCCAGATAGATGTGCAGCACCTCCTCCGAGTAACCGGGCGATGTAAAGTTCGCGCCCAGATACTGCATCCGGCCGGCCGTCAGGCAGTCTGCCCGCAGTCAGCCCCGTCTCCTCCGAGAGCTCGCGCGCCGCGGCCAGCTCCGGCGCTTCGCCCGGCTCGAGCTTGCCGGCCGGCACCTCGAGCAGCGTGCGCGAAAACGGATAGCGGTACTGCCGCACGCACCAGACCGTGCCGTCGGGCTCCAGCGGCAGGACCGTCACGCCGCCCGGATGCTCCACGACCTCGCGCTTGGCCGTGCTGCCGTCGGGCAGGCGCGCCTCGTCGAGCCGGACGTTGACGATCACACCGTGGTAGCTCGTGAGGGTCTTGAGCTTTTGTTCGATCAGTTCCATGAAACATCCACTCCTTTTTTCAATTGGCATGATACCATATTCCTGCGCCGATTGCCATATATTTTGAGTAGCGAAACGCGAGTGCGGGCGCTATACTGAATCTAACCGGACGCCTGTCCGGAAACCGACACCAAGGGAGGCCATTCCCATGCTTGTGGAAACCGCTGACGCCGGCGCCGTGGCCATGCGCATACCGCGCGCCGAGTGGGCCGCGCTGCGCGAGGCCGACATCCGCGCCGCCGTCGACCATGCGCTCGAGACGCACGGGCTCGCGCCCTGGACAAGTATGAAAATCGAACTGTTCGTCGCCGAAAAGGAGGTGCTGCTCATCGCCAGACCCATTTCTGACCCGCCGCGCCGATTCCGGTTCCGCTCGTTTGCCGACCTGACCGCGGCGCTGGGCTGTTTTCCGGCCGGGCTCGACTCGGACGTGGTGTACATAGACGGCGGCTGGGAGCTGTTTGTGCGCACCGGGGACGAGGCGCTGCCGAACGCGCTCTTCGAGTTCGGCGAGCAGCTGCCGTGTACCACAGAACTGTACGCACACATCG
>OIBC01000506.1_pt1 | contig 14365 bp, 9 predicted proteins | sample 1580901 | NCBI WGS metagenome assembly OIBC01 (sample SAMEA3882539, study PRJEB24775) | human gut metagenome | biome: human-associated habitat; feature: intestine environment; material: feces | place: Netherlands | collected 2009/2010 | reverse complement strand
CGTGCAGGAAGTTATGGATCTGTCCCCCGTGGCGCATCTGGCCGCCATCAAGGGCCGCGTTCCGTTCCTGAACTTCTTTGACGGCTTCCGTACCTCGCACGAGATCCAGAAGATCGCCGTCTGGGATTATGACGATCTGGCCGAGATGGTCGACATGGATGCGGTCAATGCCTTCCGTCAGCGCGGCCTGAACCCGCAGCATCCGCAGATGCGCGGCAGCCACGAAAACGGCGATATCTTCTTCCAGAACCGTGAGGCGTCTAATAAGTATTATGACGCCGTGCCGGAGCTGGTCGAGGAGTACATGGGCAAGATCAATGCCAAGATCGGCACCAACTACCAGCTGTTCAACTACTACGGCGCCCCCGACGCTGACCGCGTCATCATCGCCATGGGCTCCATCTGCGACGTGGCCGAGGAAGTCATCGACTACCTCAATGCCCACGGCGAGAAGGTCGGCCTCGTGAAGGTCCGCCTGTACCGTCCGTTCCGTGCCGACAAGCTCATCGCGGCCATCCCGGCGACCTGCAAGAAGATCGCCGTGCTCGACCGCACCAAGGAGTCCGGCTCCCTGGGCGAGCCGCTCTACCTCGACGTCAAGTCGGCCCTCTACGACGATCCGCGCCATCCGCTCATCGTCGGCGGACGCTACGGACTGGGATCCAGCGACACCACGCCGGCCAAGATCCTCGCCGTCTATAAGAACCTGGAGCTCCCCGAGCCGAAGAACCACTTCACGGTGGGTATCATCGACGACTACACCTTCACCTCTCTCCCCGAGGAGGCAGAGATTCCGATGGGTGGTGAGGGCCTCTTCGAGGCTAAGTTCTACGGTCTCGGTTCTGACGGTACCGTCGGTGCCAACAAGAACTCCGTGCAGATCATCGGCAACAACACCGACAAGTACTGCCAGGCCTACTTCTCCTACGACTCCAAGAAGTCGGGTGGTTTCACCTGCTCTCACCTCCGTTTCGGCGACGAGCCCATCCACTCGGCCTACCAGGTCAATACGCCTAACTTCGTGGCTTGCCACGTCCAGGCCTACCTCCACATGTATGATGTGACGCGCGGTCTCCGCGACGGTGGCACCTTCCTGCTCAACACCATCTTTGATGGCGAGGAGCTCGTCAACTTCATCCCCAACAAGGTGAAGCGCTATTTCGCCAAGCACAACATCAAGGTCTATTATATCAACGCCACGAAGATCGGCCAGGAGATCGGTCTCGGCAACCGCACGAACACCATCCTGCAGTCTGCCTTCTTCCGCATCACGCAGGTCATCCCGACCGACCTCGCCGTCACCCAGATGAAGGCCTTCATCGTCAAGTCCTATGGCAAGAAGGGCGAGGACGTCGTCAACCTCAACTACGCAGCCGTTGACCGCGGTGGCGAGTACAAGGAACTGACGGTAGATCCCGCATGGGCCAACCTCGCCGACGACGCCGTTGTCGAGGACAACGCTCCCGCTTTCGTCAAGGAGATAGTCCGTCCGATGAACGCTCAGGCCGGCGACCTGCTGAAGGTCTCCGACTTCGTGAAGTTTGGCACGACCAACGGCCACTGGGATTCCGGCACCGCCGCCTACGACAAGCGTGGCGTCGAGGCTTTCGTCCCCGAGTGGAATCCTGAGAACTGTATCCAGTGCAACAAGTGTGCTTTCTGCTGTCCGCACGCTGCCATCCGTCCGTTCGTCCTCGACGACGAGGAGGCCGCCAAGTTTGAGGGCAAGACCATCGACATGCTGGCTCCGAAGGCCATGAAGGGTATGCACTTCCGCATTGAGCCCTCCGTGCTCGACTGTCTCGGCTGCGGCAACTGCGCCGATGTCTGCCCGGGCAAGAAGGGTGAGAAGGCCCTCAAGATGGTGCCGTTCAATGCCGACGCTCCCGAGATGAAGCTGGAGGCCAAGCATTGGGAGTACCTCGTCCACGAGGTGAAGTCAAAGCAGCATCTCGTCGATGTGAAGCAGAGTGCTAAGAACTCTCAGTTTGCCCAGCCGCTCTTCGAGTTCTCAGGTGCTTGCTCCGGTTGTGGTGAGACGCCCTACGTGAAGCTCATCTCTCAGCTCTTCGGTGATCGCGAGATGCTGGCCAACGCCACGGGTTGCTCTTCCATCTACTCTGCCAGTGTGCCCTCTATGCCTTACACGAAGAACGAGAAGGGCCAGGGTCCTGCCTTCAACAACTCCCTCTTCGAGGACTTCTGTGAGTTTGGTCTCGGTATGACGCTCGCCAACAAGAAGATGCGTGAGCGCATCTGCCACCTGCTGGCTGATGCCAAGGCCCAGGAGCACGTTCCCGCCGAGTTCATCGCTGCCGCCGACAACTGGCTGGCCAACATGAACGACGCCGAGGGTAGCAAGAAGGCTGCTGCCGAGCTCAAGCCCCTCATCGCCGCTGGCGCCGAGAAGGGTTGCCCGGTCTGCAAGGAGCTTCAGACGCTCGACCACTACCTCGTGAAGCGTTCACAGTGGATCATCGGTGGTGATGGTGCTTCCTACGATATCGGCTACGGCGGTCTCGACCACGTCCTCGCCCAGGGTCAGGACATCAACATCCTCGTGCTCGACACGGAGGTCTATTCCAACACTGGTGGCCAGTCTTCCAAGTCCACGCCGCTCGGCGCCATCGCTCAGTTTGCCGCCAGTGGCAAGCGCGTGAGCAAGAAGGACCTCGGTCTGATGGAGACCACCTACGGCTACGTCTATGTGGCCCAGGTCGCCATGGGTGCCAACAACGAGCAGACGCTGAAGGCTATCCGCGAGGCTGAGGCCTACGATGGTCCGTCTCTCATCATCGCCTACGCTCCGTGTATCAACCACGGTATCAAGGGCACGGCCAAGGATCGCCGCAACATGGGTCGCAGCCAGCACGAGGAGGCTCTCGCCGTCGAGTGTGGCTACTGGCACTTGTGGCGCTACAATCCCGATAACGCCAAGGAGGGCAAGAACCCGTTCACGCTCGACTCCAAGGAGCCGCAGTGGGATAAGTTCCAGGATTACCTCATGGGCGAGGTTCGCTTCGCTTCGCTGAAGAAGGCGTTCAAGGATGAGGCCGACGAGCTCTTCGCCGAGACGGAGAAGAGTGCCAAGCGCCGCTACCAGAGCTACCTGCGCAAGTCGCAGGAGGACTGGAGCGATATCATCTAATCCATCGACTTTCCACCTGTCGGCCTGCCGCCGTGCGGGCCGATAGCGTCTCATGACATAGGGCTTCCTCCACATCGCTGGGGGAAGCCTTTTGCGTTTGGCCGGAGAATGGCGTGACTGGGTTGTTTCCACACGGCCTGCTCAGCAGGAATGACCATTATACGGCCTTGCTGAGTAGGGAAAACAAGAATACGGCCTTTCAACTATATATAGTCTTTGCAACGATACGGAAAAGGGGTGTGGCAATGGCGAAAAGCCGTTGTCACACCCCTTGCGGATGTTGTTCCGATATTACTCCGTTAGAATACGGAGGGTTGCTCCGAAAGGGAGCGGAGGATTAGCGCGTCAGCTCGATACCCGCCTCAAACTTCGTGGTCTGATCCATGATGGCGGGGAGCTGGTTGAGTACGCCCTTGATCATCTTGAAGGTCTTGATGTCATCATCGTCCAAGTCTGTAATTGGGATCTTGTTGACGACGCCCACCATCGTGGCGATCAGCGGCTCAATGAAGGCCTTATCCACATAGAAGTAAGGATTGTCGGGACCATTCCAACGGATGTTGATGGGGATGGCGCTATACTTGATGAGGATAGCACGGACCTGCGCCTTGAGCTCGGGATCGTCCATACCCTCCGTAGCCTTGTCAGCATTGATGTGGAGCATGATGAGCTGGTCGTTGATCACGGTGTAGGAAGAGTAGCCGTTGATGGATCTCCACAGCGTGTGGCCATCGTCGATATCGCCAGCCACCATGGCGTTGATCTGACCGTCGGCCGTGAAGGTGACACTCTTCAGCAGACTGGGCAGGAACTTGTTGGCCATACTGTTGGCGAGGGGCACAAGCGTCGTCTTGATGGGGATAGGCATTGCCGTACCCGTACCCAGGTCGATGTTGATCTTGGCGTCATCCACCACCTCCCAGGTGATCTGTGCAGAACCCTTGTAGCCATTGATGTCATCACCCTGGCTCCATACGTTCCATGTGCCCTCGATGGCCGGCAAACGCTTTCCGCTGGGTCCGCTGCCACCACCCTCTTCATCATCATCACCACCACAAGATGCCAGGAGGCCGATGGAGCAAACCATGGCCATCAAATAAAAAAACTTTTTCATTTTCATCTAAACTTTTTTGATTAATAATTATTGTTATAAGAATAGCTTCTTTTATTCTACACACTCTTGATTCTCCCTTCGGGTCCGAGGACATCACCACGGGCGGACCGGATGATATTGATTTCTCTGAACCCTTGGCCTGGCAGCGCAACGGCTGCAGGGAGGGGAGAAAATCTCTATTTCAGCTGATAGACCACGCCGATCGTGCCATAGATGGGATACATCGTCTGCTCGATGGTGTCGAAACCGTTGTGGAAGATGCCCGTCAGTCCCCATGACAGTCCGGCCTTCGCGCCCCAGCGCTTCGTGATATACCAGTCGGCGCCTATGTCTATGCCCATCTGCCAGGATCGCATGTCGTCGGAGAAATCATAGTTGCCCCGCTCGCCGTCGTTGTGGCCCAGCATCACCTTCTGTCCCGTGGGATCGTGCTTGTCGTGGCCCTCCTCGCGTCGGCGCAGGTAGCCGTCGTAGGCCCATCCCTCAAACTTCCGCGAGGTGACGTAGCTCACGTAGGGACCCGCCTTCAGTCGCACGTGCGGACTGAGGTCGTAGGCGATCTGCAGCGGCACGGTGATCAGGCTCATGTCCACCTTCGTCACCACGCTGCCCGTGAAGACGCCCTCCAGCTCCTCTCCCCCGCGCACGATCCTCATGTGGTAGCCCTTCACTCCCGCGTCCGTCCGCATCGCCTTCTCCTCGAAATGGAGTCCGCCGACGAATCCCCACCTGCCCGAGATGGCGTGGTAGGCATCGACGCCCAGGACGAAGTTGGGGCGCAGCCGATAGCTGTGGAGCGTGCGTATCGAGGCCGGCATTCCTATGGGCGCCGTGCCACCGATGTGGTAGCCGACGTGGGCGTGGTAGCGGTAGCCGTGGAGGAAGCGGTTCCATGCGCTCCCACCCGCCTGGTCTTTCTCGCCTGCCCACGCGCCGAGACTGATCGTCGCCAGCAGGGCCCCAAGTATGATTTTTCTCATCGTAGTCTCTGTTCTTACATTTCCTATTTATAGTGGGTTCCCCAAATGGTGGATGCCCCCAATAGTCGATTCTAAAATAGTCGCTATTCGCAGACCACCCTAAACTGGTCCACCCACAGCGTGCTGCCGACGGCCCCCATAAACTCGGCACCGCTCGTGCTCGACGAGCAGACGATGGCCAGGCTATAGCCTCCCGTCCTGAGTTTCTGAGCGTCCACGGCCTTGCGATAGATGAAATTGAGCGTGAAGGGAGTCCACTCCGGCGTGTCGTCGATATTGTCGAGGCGGGCGAGCGCCACGACCCGGTCGCTGGTCTGCACGTTGTCGCCATAGAGGCAGATGGCCTCGCCCTGGGCGTTGTGATTGTCGTAGAGCACGGCGTAGATCGTGGCGTAGTCGCGCTGCTCCAGCACGTTCATGAAGCGGTCGGTAAACTGCGGGCCAGCCTTGTACTTATACCAGCCCGTGAAGACCTTGGGCGGCGTGTCGAAACTGAACGGGCGGCCAAACTTCGTGGCCGACATCGCGTCGCGCAGCGCGTTGGACGGGTCAAACTGGCCGATGAAGAGATTGCCAGCCGCAATGGGTTTCTGCACCATGTCGGCGAGCCCGCTTGTGCGGCAGGTCATGAGGCGCACGCCCTTGCCCTCGTGTCCCGCCTCGGTAGGCGCCGTGGGATAGTTTTCCGGCGCCGTCGAACTGTTGCTGATTTTGTAGCCCGGGTTGCCCGTGGCCCAAAGCGGCTCCTGCGTGACCTGTCCGTCCTGATCCTGCCACGGTTCGGTCCAAACATAAAATCCCTTGTCCAGGTGGCAGTGCTCAAAGTCGAAGTCATGGGCGCTGCTAAATTCGATCATCTTCTTGATACTGACGAGGTAGGTACGCGTCCACTGGCCGTCCTCCGATGTGACCGTGTATTCCACGGCGCCCTGGGAGAAGTCGTGTACGCTGCCGCTGGCTGGCGAGATCGTGGCGCCCGGACTGATACGGAAGTAGGGAGCCAGACGCGAAAGGTCCGCCTGCCCGCTCATGGTAAATTCTATCGTCGTCTGATCAGACTGCACGTTGCGCAGCGTGTCGGAATCGAAGAGAAACCAACTGCCCAGGTGGTTGCCCGCGCGCAGGTAGGCCTGCTCGATGTCGCATTCCGCGTTGAGCGGCTCATCCTTGAAGCAGGAGCTCAGGCAGAGCGCCAAGGACAAGGCCAAAAGGACCGTCAAGTATCTATATTTACTCATTTTACCGAATTATTTCATAAAATCAGGGGGTAAAGTTATGAAGAAAACACCAAACGACCATCACTCATTAAAGTATTTTAACGAGGAATGTGGCTTGCGGCCACAAACAAATATCCCTTTTGGCACAGTCCTTAGCCCCTCTGCGCAATACCTTATCCCCCTTGGCGCAGTCCTTAGCCCCACTTCGTCATGTGGTAGCCCAGCCGTTTCAGTTCCATCGCCATGCCCATGAGGTAGAGCTGGTGGAGCGCCGCCACATAGCCCCGGAAGGCTTCGGGCGTGCCTGGCTGAAGACTGCCGTGGCAGAGCTGGTGATAGGTGCGTGCGGCGCATTCGGCCACGACGTTGACCATCGCCTGTCGCTCCTCCTCCGTCAGCAGCAGCACCTTCTCGCAGATATGGTCGTCGAGGTGGTCGTAGTCGCGCTGGTCCCTTAGATAATGGTACAAATCCGCCACCTTGCTATAGAGTTCCCAGTCCGTGTCCCAGTATTTTGCTATCGCCATGCCCAGGAACATCATCCAGCCGAGCGAGACCGTCGGATAGTCGGCAAACTCCCGCATCCCGTCGGGCAGATAGCTCTCGCCGATCTTCGGCCACAGCCCCTCGATGTCCGGCGCCTCGGGCAGACGCTCATCCACCTTGTCGAGGGAGAGGAGATACTGGTGGAGGTCGGTGCGTAGCGCCTGTTCGAAGTCGTTGATGTCTTGCTTTGATTCCATATTTTATCAATGATTCTAAAAGTGACTATTGCAAATGTCGCTCTATATATAAATATATGACTATTGCGTTGCTTGTCCTACGTCCTTCGCCGAGCTGCTGCGTCGGCTGGGGGTGCAAAGTTACGACAATGGTTCGTGACGTGCAATAGTTGGTGGTGCGTTTTTCTGAGAAATCTCCCGCTTGCAGGGTTTCTTTTTCTCATTTTGCCCTCACCACCCCGGCCCCGGCCTATCATTTTGCCCTCAGAAATTATGTTTTTTTTAATGGGCGAGCAAGATATTTCCCCGTCCACTTGTCAAAGTGTTGACGTTTCGCCGATTTACCTTACTCGAAACGCCCTGCGCGGCCAAAAACGTTTCGCTTTGGACTGAATTTAAACCACTTAGGTTCAAAGTGATGGATTTAATGTTTTTAACGAAAAAACAAACCAAATAGTTTGTACCCTCAAAAATGTTTTTGTAATTTTGCGCTGAAATCAATAACGCAAAATAACTAAATAATTAAAGAAAGGATATAGTGATGAAAGAGACTTGTCTTCATGATAAGCATGTGGCTTTGGGAGCCCTGATGTCCCCGTTCGGCGGTTTTGACATGCCGATCCAGTATAGTGGCATTATTGACGAGCACAATGCCGTTCGCCAGCACGTCGGTATGTTCGACGTGAGCCACATGGGCGAGGTGCGCATCACCGGTCCCGAGGCCGAAAAGTACGTCAACTACATTTTCACCAACGACGTCCGTCCGATGGCTCCGGGCAAGGTGATCTACGGTATGTTCTGCTACGAGGACGGTGGCGTGGTCGATGACACCTGCATCTGCAAGTTGGAGGAGAACCACTACATCTTCACGATCAACGCCGCCAACATCGACAAGGACGTGGAGTGGTTCAAGAAGCAGACCGAGGGCTTCGACGTCGTGCTGAGCCACGAGAGCGACTACTACGGCCAGCTCGCCATCCAGGGTCCCGAGGCCGAGGCCACGATCGAGAAGGTGCTGGAGATAGCCTGCAGCGACCTGAAGTTCTACGAGGTGAAGACGCTGGAGAAGGACGGCGAGACCATCATCATCTCCCGCACGGGCTATACGGGCGAGGACGGTTTCGAGCTCTACGGTTCCCACGAGTACATCCGCCGCTGCTGGGACAAGCTGATCGAGGCCGGCGTGAAGCCCTGCGGTCTCGGTTGCCGCGACACCCTGCGCTTCGAGGTGGGCCTGCCCCTCTATGGCGACGAGCTGAGCGACAAGATCACCCCGGTGATGGCCGGTCTAAGCATGTTCGTGAAGTTTGACAAGGACGACTTCATCGGCAAGGAGGCCCTGCTGAAGCAGAAGACCGAGGGGCCTGCCCAGCGTCTGCGCGGCATCAAGCTCGACGGCAACGCCGTGCCCCGCCATGGCTACAAGGTGCTCAAGGACGGCCAGGAGGTCGGCGAGGTCACGACGGGCTACCGCCTCATCTCCGTCGAGAGCAGCTGCTGCGTGGCCCTGGTCGATGCTTCCGTCAAGATGGACGACCGCGTGGAGGTGCAGATCCGCAAGAAGACCTTCCCCGGCACCGTCGTCAAGAAGAAGTTCTACGACAAGCACTACAAGAAGTAATCTATCAAGAACATTTTTCCCAGATAACAATTTATAAATTCATGACCACATCCCCACTCCCCCACCCCTCCCGGGGCGCGGGCCGCGGGGGTGTCAATAACAAAAACTATGGCAAAAGTAATTGAAGGGCTCTACTACAGCGAGAGCCACGAGTATGTGAAGGTTGAGGGCGACGAGGCCTATGTAGGTATCACCGACTACGCACAGGAGAGCCTGGGCAATATCGTCTATGTCGATATGCCCGAGGTAGATGACGAGGTCGCCGCCGAGGACGATTTCGGCGCCGTGGAGAGCGTCAAGGCCGCCAGCGACCTGGTGAGCCCCGTCTCCGGTACGGTCGTTGAGGTCAACGAGGCCCTTGAGGACCAGCCCGAGCTGATCAACCAGGACGCCTTCGGCAACTGGATCATGAAGGTGAAGCTGAGCGACAAGAGCGAGCTCGACTCCCTCATGGACGCCAAGGCCTACGAGGAGTTCTGCGCCAAGGAGCACTAATCCCCGCCCCCTGATCCCACCTAACGCTTGTCTGGTGGAAGCCTTTCTTCTCATCAGGCAAGCGTTTTCACATTTACTCTTATACATATTACTATTTAAACTATGACCTATAAGTTTTTTCCACATACCGACGATGACATCCGCCAGATGCTGGCCAAGATTGGCATCGGAAGCCTCGAAGACCTCTACGCAGGTCTGCCCGAAGAGGTGAAGTTCAAGGGCGAATACGACATGCCGGAGGCCATGAGCGAGCAGGAAGTGCGCGACGTGCTCGGCAAGCTCGCCCAGAAGAACACCCAGTTCACCTGCTTCGCCGGCGCTGGCGTCTATGATCACTACACGCCCTCCGCCGTGCCCAACATCGTGGAGCGCAGCGAGTTTCTGACCTCCTACACGCCGTATCAGGCCGAGATCTCCCAGGGCACGCTCCACTACATCTTCGAGTTCCAGTCGATGATGGCCGAGATGACGGGCATGGCGATCAGCAACGCCTCCATGTACGACGGCACGACGGCCACGGCCGAGGCCATGATGATGGCCTACGCCAACTCGCGCAAGGCCGACACCGTGGCCTATAGCGCCACGCTCGACCCGAAGACGGTCGCCGTCCTCAAGACCTACGCCCACTTCCACGGCATCAAGCTCCAGGAAATCGCCCAGAAGGACGGCGTGACGGACAAGGAGGACCTCAAGAACCAGCTCGCCGAGGGCCACATCGCCGGCTTCATCGCCCAGCAGCCCAACTACTACGGCGTGGTCGAGGACTTCACGGGTGTGGCCGACGCCTGCCACGACAAGAAGGCCCTCTTCGTCATCAACAGCGTCATCGCCGACCTCGCCCTGATGAAGACGCCGGGCGAGTGGGGAGCCGACGTCGCCGTGGGCGATGTCCAGAGCCTCGGTCTGCCGATGGCCTTTGGTGGTCCCTACGCCGGCTACATGTGCTGCACGGAGAAGCTGATCCGCAAGATTCCCGGACGCATCGTCGGCAAGACCAAGGACAACCGCGGCCAGCGCGCCTTCGTCCTCACGCTCCAGCCCCGCGAGCAGCATATCCGCCGCCAGAAGGCCACGTCCAACATCTGCTCCAACGAGAGCCTGATGGCGCTCTTCGCCACCATCTATTGCTCCATCATGGGCAAGGAGGGCATCAAGGAGGCCGCCCAGATCGGCCTCGACGGTGCCCACACGCTCTGCGAGAAGCTCGTCGCCACGGGCAAGGCTGCGCTCGTCTATGAGCAGCCGTTCTTCAACGAGTTCCTCGTCCGCGTGGAGGACCGCGACGCTTTCTACGACCGCTGCCTCGCCCAGGGCATCCTGCCCGGCGTCAAGGTCGATGACGACAAGCTCCTCATCGCCGTCACCGAGAAGCGCACGCTGGAGGAGATCGATCAACTCACCGCTATCTTGAACAATAAATAAGGAGGACGAAAGATGAACAACAAATTATACGGAAATCTGATTTTTGAGCTTTCCCGCCCCGGCCGTCGTGCCTATTCGCTGCCGAAGAACCGCTTCGCCCATCACGAGCTGCCCGCCGGGCTGCGCCGCGAGCAGGACGCCGAGCTGCCCGAGTGCGACGAGATGACCGTCGTGCGCCACTACACCAACCATAGCGAGAACAACTTCGGTGTGCTCAACGGCTTCTATCCCCTGGGCTCCTGCACGATGAAGTACAACCCCATCATCAACGAGGAAATGGCCGCCCTGCCGGGCTTCAACAACCTCCACCCGCTGCAGCCCGTCGAGACGGCTCAGGGCGCCCTGGAGGTGGTCTATAACCTCCAGCGCAGCCTCGCCACGCTCGCTGGCCTCCACGACTTCACGCTCAATCCCTGCGCCGGTGCTCATGGCGAGCTGACGGGTCTGATGATCATCCGCAGCTACCATCAGAGCCGTGGCGACGTCAAGCGCACGAAGGTGATCGTCCCCGATTCGGCCCATGGCACCAACCCCGCCTCGGCTGCCGTCTGCGGACTGGATATCGTCGAGGTGAAGAGCACCGCCGAGGGCCTCGTCGATGTCGAGGACCTCAAGCCGCTCCTGGGCGATGACATCGCCGCCATCATGATGACCAACCCCAACACGCTGGGCCTCTTCGAGAAGGAGATTCCCGAGATCGCCAAGCTCGTCCACGCCTGCGGCGCGCTCCTCTATTATGATGGTGCCAACTTCAACCCGATCCTCGGTGTGGCCCGTCCGGGCGACATGGGCTTCGACGTGATGCACATCAACCTCCACAAGACCTTCTCCACGCCTCATGGCGGCGGTGGTCCTGGCGACGGTCCCGTCGGTGTGCGCAAGGGCCTGGAGCAGTTCCTGCCGAAGCCCCACGTCGTCAAGGATGGCGACCGCTTCGTCGTAGAGAATCCCGCCAGCGACGGCGAGTATTCCACGGAGGCCAACCACGTCGGTGCCTACCTCGGCAACTTCCTGGTCAACGTGCGCGCCTACACCTACCTGCTCACGCTCGGCCGCGACCAGGTCAAGAAGGTCGGCCCGCTCGCCACGCTCAACGCCAACTATATCAAGGAGTCGCTCAAGGACGACTTCGAACTCCCGATCCCGACGACCTGCATGCACGAGTTTGTCTTCAACGGCCTGCGCGACAAATCGACGGGCGTCACGACGATGGACGTGGCCAAGCGCCTGCTCGACTACGGCTACCACGCGCCGACGATCTACTTCCCGCTGCTCTTCCACGAGGCCTTGATGATCGAGCCGACGGAGAACGAGAGCAAGGAGACGATGGACGGCTTCATCGCGGTGATGCACAAGATCGCCCAGGAGGCCCGCGAGACGCCCGAGGAGGTGAAGTCGGCTCCCCACAACACGCCGATCGGCCGCGTCGATGACGTGCTGGCCGCCAAGCACCCGATCACCACTTTCAAGCAGCTGCAGCATGACAACGACTGATCTGATCATCATCGGAGCAGGGCCTGGCGGTTATCATACCGCCGGCTATGCTGCCAAACACGGCCTCCAGGTCGTGATCATCGAGAAGGGCGAACTGGGTGGCACGTGCCTCAACGTGGGCTGCATCCCCACGAAGAGCTTTGCCCACGACGCCGACCTCTATCGCAACCCGCTGGTGCCGAAGTCTGAGAACGGCATCGACTTCAAGCCCATCCTGGAGCGCAAGAACCAGGTCGTGGCCCAGCTCGTCTCGGGTATCGCCACACTGCTCTCCCAGCCCGGCATCACGCTCGTCAAGGGCGAGGCCCACTTCGTCGATGCCCACACCGTCGAGGTCGAGGGCGAGCAATACACGGCCAAGAACATCCTCATCGCCACGGGTTCGCAGTCGAAGATCCTGCCGTTCATGCACGACAACCCCCACATCGGCAGCAACGTCATGACCTCCACGGAGCTCCTCAACATGGACTTCGTGCCGCGCCGCCTCTGCATCATCGGTGCCGGCGTGATCGGCATGGAGTTTGCCTCCGCCTTCCAGACGTTTGGCAGCGAGGTGACGGTGGTGGAGTTTCTCAAGGAGTGTCTCCCTCCCATCGACGCCGACATCGCCAAGCGCATGCGCAAGGCGCTGGAGAAGCGCGGCATCAAGTTCTACATGCAGAGTGGCGTCCAGGACATCCGCACCATCCCTGGCGCTGAGGGCCGCGACACGGCCGTCGTGACCTTCGAGCGCAAGGGTCAGCGCGTCGATTTGGAAGCCGACGTCGTCCTCGTCGCCACGGGCCGCGGCGCCTACATGGACCACCTCAACCTGGAGGCTGCTGGCGTCGCCTACGACCGCAAGGGCATCACCGTCGATGACAACATGCAGACCAACGTCCCCGGCGTCTATGCCATCGGCGACGTCAACGGTCGCATCCAGCTCGCCCATGCCGCCGAGGCACAGGGCCTGCGTGCCGTCAACCATATCCTGGGCAAGACCGACGGCATCCGCCTCGACGTCGTCCCCAGCGCCATCTTCACCTATCCTGAGGCAGCCTGCGTGGGTCCCACCGAGGACCAGCTGAAGCAGAGCGGCGCGCCCTACACCGTGCGCAAGTCGTTCTATCGCAGCAATGGCAAGGCCGTGGCGATGGAGGAGACGGAGGGACTGCTCAAGCTCTTTGTCGCCGAGGATGGCAAGTTGCTGGGATGCCACGTCTATGGCGCCCATGCTGCCGACATCGTCCAGGAGGTCTCCGCCCTCATCTGCCGCGAGGCGACGGTCGAGGATCTCCACGACACGATCCACATCCACCCCACCCTTTCCGAAATCCTGCTCGACGCAGCGATGTAAGAAAATCGTGGGAAATGGAGAAAAAGTGGGCGTATTGTTTGGTGATAACGAGATAATATGCTAACTTTGCACGCAAGAAAGAAGAAAAAAGGGTCGTATCGATTCGATCGGGATAGTCATCAAATAAAACAGAAAACCCGAGACCGCTTCCTTCAAGTCAATGGCGGGCCACATAAATCGCATCTCCGCGACTAAGCCGCAAGGCCGGTGGATTACAAACGACAAGGAGCACTCATATCGTTTATACTCGGATTTTTCATCACATCGTCGGTACGACTTCTTCATACGCACGCCCCAAGGACCTGGCCTTGGGGCGTGTTGCGTTTGTGGGTGGCCGCACCGCGTTGTGCTGGGCGCGCTGCGTTATGATGGCCGTGTTGCGTATGATGGCCGTGCTGCGTTATGCTGGCCGTGTTGCAAACCTAAGCCCGAGGGCTAAACGCCCGCCATGCAGCTCGTCACGCCGAGGGCCGTGGCTATGGCCGTGAGGATCGAGATGGCGGTCTGAATGACGAAGCGCCATAACTGTCTTTTCTTTTCATCCATGATTTTTCTTTCGTTTAAGGGTTTGACAAATGAGAGCTTTCTCTCTGTGTTCGGTGGCAATGCGAGGACATGCTAAGAAGACAACCAATACAACTTTACAATATTTTACAACCAAGTTAGCTTTGTCCACTCAATATCCTCAATGTCATAAGGATAAGTTAAGAAAACAACTAAAACAACCTTTACAACTATAACAACGCTTCGCCAGGACATTACCTCTTCGAGGCCGAAGGTTGCTTGTAGAGAAACAACATTTACAACGCTTCGCCT
>OIBC01000495.1_pt1 | contig 14580 bp, 16 predicted proteins | sample 1580901 | NCBI WGS metagenome assembly OIBC01 (sample SAMEA3882539, study PRJEB24775) | human gut metagenome | biome: human-associated habitat; feature: intestine environment; material: feces | place: Netherlands | collected 2009/2010 | reverse complement strand
TTCCCCTGGACGGAGGACGTCATCCCCCTGGAGCGCCTGCTGCAGGAGACGTTTCTCTCCTGCCCGGAGCAGTATGTGGCGCGGCTGCTGCCGCCGGAGGCACCACGGCTGGAGGTCACGGCGTCGGACGACGCGGCCATACTGTCTATGGTGGCGGCGGGACTGGGCGTGTCGGTGCTGTCCGCCTTCTCTCTGGCGGGCTATGAGGGCCAGGTGCGGGTGCTCCCGCTGGCAGAGCCGCTGTCACGCCGGCTGGGCGCGGCGGTGAAGACACCGCCCCCGGTCAACAGCGCCGTCCGGTATTTTCTCTCCTTCCTGAAGCGGCAGTACCCCGCCGAGCCGGCGGATAACGAATAAAAGGAGGTCCCGGCCCATGTGCACTGCGGCCACATACAAGACAAAATGCTTCTATTTCGGGCGCAATCTGGACTATGAGCGCGGCTTCGGCGAGCAGGTGGTCATCACACCCCGGCTCTTTCCCCTGCCCATGCGGCACCTGCCGGACCTGACGCGGCACTACGCCATGATCGGCATGGCCTCCGTACAGGACGGCTACCCCCTGTACTATGACGCGGTGAACGAGAAGGGCCTGTGCATGGCAGGGCTGAACTTCGTACACAGCGCCGTATACGGCCCCTGCGCGCCGGGAAAGGCCAACGTGGCACAGTTTGAGCTGATCCCCTGGCTGCTGGGCCGCTGCGCCACGGCGGCGGAGGCCCGGGACCTGCTGGCGGAGAGCCGCATCACCGACGACGCCTTTCTGCCGGGGCTGCCCCCGGCCCGGCTGCACTGGCTGCTGGCGGACCGGGAGCAGTGCTTCGCGGTAGAGCAGACGGCGGAGGGCCTGCGGGTCTATGAGGACCCGGCGGGCGTGCTGACCAACGAGCCGCCCTTCCCCATGCAGCTGTTCCGGCTGAACGACTACGCCCAGCTGTCCCCGCAGCCACCGGAAAACCGCTTCTCCCCCGCCCTGCCGTTGGAGACATACAGTCGGGGCATGGGCGCCATGGGTCTGCCCGGCGACCTGTCCTCCCCCTCCCGGTTCGTGCGGACGGCCTTTACCCGGCTGAACAGCCGCTCCGGCGACGGCGAGGCCGAGAGCGTCAGCCAGCTCCTGCACATTCTGGGCGCGGCGGCACAGCAGCGGGGCTGCTGCGTGCTGGAGGACGGCGCGTGCGAGCTGACGCTGTATACCAGCTGCTGCAATGCCGACACCGGGGTGTATTACTACACCACCTACGACGCCGCCCAGCTGTGCGCCGTGGATATGCACCGCGCCGACCTGGACGGCACGGCGCTCGCCTGCCAGCCGCTGGACACGGCGTGGCGGGTACACTATCAGAATTAACGCAGAAAAGTACGGGACGGGGCCTGACGGCCCCGTCCCGTTTATTTCAGCAGGGCGGTAAAGGTGATGGTATCGCCCTCCATGCGGGCGGAGATGGCACCGCGATGGCCCTCGGCAATGCTCCGGGCGATGGAGAGCCCGATGCCGAAGCCGCCGGCGGTGCGGGCCGGGTCCGCCCGGTAAAACCGGTCAAAGAGCTTGCCGGTATCGATGATCCCGGCGTTCTCGCAGCGGTTGGACACCCGCAGCGCCACCAACCCCAGCACCAGCAGCGTGCAGATCGCGTCCGCCGCCAGGGACCACACCAGCACCGTCCGCACGGAACGGCGGGCCTGATAGCATTCCAGGAAAATGGCCATGCTGCGCCCGTCCTCCATCCGGGTCACCAGAAAGCGGTAGCCGCAGCAGCCCAGACCGGCAGCGTACAGACCGGCATGGGCGGTCAATCCGGTCAGCCCGGTCAGATGCCCGGCGGCAGCTTTGACCCCGGCAGCGCACCCACCCCGCCCAGCGGTGCGTTCCAGCCGGGAAACAAGCAGTAAAGACCGGCGCTGGACACAAAACACCACACCCCACGGCGCAAGCGCCGTGGGGTGTGGTGTTTTGTGGGGAGAGGAAGACAGGAAGAAAGCTCCGTCGGTTATCGTTGTTGATACGCCCGCATAGCCGCCTCGATCCGGTCGGCCGCGGCTGACAGCGCCGCGTCATCACTGGCAAAGGAGAAGCGCAGGAAGCAGCCCTGGGTCATGCCGTAGGCCGCGCCGGAGACGCCCACCACCTTGGCATGGTCCAGAATGTAGTCGCACATCTCATCGGAGGTCATGTCCACATCGAAGGACACCCAGGCGTAGAAGGCACCCTCGGGCATCTGGCAGTGCACGCCCGGGATGGCGTTGAGCCGGCCCACAAAGGCATCGCGCCGACGCTGGTAGCTCTGACGCATGGCCTCTACTTCATCAGGGATGCGGAAGGCCTGCACCGCGCCCTCCTGCAGAAAGCCGCTCATGCAGGAGACGCTCTGCTGGTACAGCTTGTAGATCGCGGCGTAAATGTCCCTGCGGGCGGTGAGATAGCCCATGCGCCAGCCGGTCATGGCCGCGAACTTGGAAAAGCCGTTGATGGTGATGACCCGGTCCGCCACCTCGGGGCGGGAGGCCATGCTGATGGACCGCACACCGTCATAGACAATGGCGTCGTACACCTCGTCGGACAGCAGCAGCACGTCCGGGTGGCGCTGCATGAACGCGGACAGCGCCTCCGCCTCGTCCTGATGCAGGATGCGGCCGGTGGGGTTATTGGGGTAGTTGATGATGATGAGCCGCACCTCCGGCGTGTAGTGCTGCTCCAGCAGCGCCTCTGTCAGCCGGTAGTGGTCCGCCGGGGACAGCGGGACCTTTACGGCTTCGGCGCCGGCGGAGATGACGATGGACTCATAGGATACCCATGCCGGCTCCGGCAGCAGGACCTTGTCGCCATGGTTCAGCACGGCCTGGACCGCCAGATAGATGGCCATCTTGCCGCCCGGCGTCACCAGAATACGGTCAGCCTCTGTCTGGATGCCGTTCTCCCGCAGCAGCTTCTGCTGTATCTCCTGCCGCAGCTCCGGGATGCCCGGGCCCACCACGTAATGGGTGTTGCCCCGGCGCAGACTGGCGATGGCCGCCTCGGTCACCGCCGCAGGCGTATCAAAGTCCGGTTCGCCGCCGGCCAGGGAGATATAGGAGCTGTCGCTCTTCTGCAGCTCCTTTGCCCGCTGGATCATCAGCAGGGAACGGGGCGATGTCATTTTGTCGATCACGCAATTCATACGCACTTACCTCCGCGATGCCCGGACCTCTCCCTCGCAGGAGAGGCCCGGTACGTCGTATTCATTCCGCCGTATACTGCCTGAAGGACACGTCGGCCACATATTGGGCCTTGACCTTCTGCAGCTCGGCGCACTGGGCCGTACCCTTGTGGGCCCGCTGCGCGATCTCATCCGCCCAGGCCTCCAACAGCAGGACCTCGTTCGGCGACGACGCGGAATAGAAGAACTCATACTGGCAGCAGCCAGTCTCGGCGCGGGTACGGGCCGGGATATCCGCCTGCTCCAATGCGTGGACGAAGGCGGCGGGGTCCTTGCCCTCCTGGAGGGTATAGCGTACTTGCAGCATCAGCATCGTCGTTTCCTCCGCTTATTTCTTCAGAATGTCAAAGGGAATATGCAGCTTCTCGCACAGGCCCTCCAGCTCGCGGTACACCGCCAGGGACAGCTGAGGACCGGCCTCCAGGTTCTTGCGGTAGTTGTTGCACTCGATCTCACCGGGCATGAAGATCTCCTCCACGCCGGCCGCCGGCTTCAGGCCCTTCACCTCGCTGCGGTAGGTGTCCATGGTGGTCTTGAATTCCTCGGGGTCCTGGAAGCGGGAGATGTCGATGGCGATCATGCAGTGGCCCGTATCCATGGGCACCTCGGGGTGGGCAAAGGGGTTGTGGATGTGGCTGCCATAGGCCGCGCCGGACAGCACGCCGGAGAATACGTCGATCATCATGGCGATGCCGGAGCCCTTTGCGCCGCCGAAGGGCAGCACACAGCCCTCCAGGGCCTTGGCCGCGTCCGTGGTGGGATGGCCGTCCACATCGATGGCCCACCCCTCCGGGATGGAGTCGCCCTTCTTGTCAGCCAGGATGATCTTGCCGCGGGCCACCACGCTGGTAGCCATGTCGATCATCACCGGGTCGCCGTGGGTGGGCGCGCCCACCGCCAGGGGGTTCGTGCCCAGGTACTTCTCGCGGCTGCCCCAGGGCGCCATAGACTTGGGCGCGTTGGAGCTGACGATGGCCAGCATATTCTCCTTGGCCGCCATACGGATATAGTAGGCCGTGCAGCTGCAGTGGTTGGAATTGCGGACATTCACGATGCCGATGCCCACGTCCTTCGCCTTCTGGATCGCCAGTTCCATAGCGCGGTAGGCCGCCACGATGCCGAGAGCGCCCTGGGCGTCCAGCAATGCGCCGCCGGGGAAATCCCGGATCGTCTTCATCCGGCACCTGGGATCCGTACCGCCGGCCTCCATGCTGTCGGTATAGAATTTCACGCGCTGCACACCGTGGGACTGCAGGCCGGTCAGCTCGGCCGACACCAGGCTGTCCGCCACGATGGCGGCATCCTGCGGCGCAACGCCCTCCTTCTCCATGATCGCCGCTACGGCGGCCTGGAGCTTTTCCGCATCTACGCGGAGCACTTCACTCATGGCCGGCACCTCACTTCCACTGGCCTTCGATGACCTGGCAGCCCAGCGCCGCCAGAGTGGCCTCGCGGGTCTCCTCATTGTAGGAGGCCACGGTGGTGCCCTCGTCGTACTTGGCGTGGAGCATATCCTCTTTGGCGTGCTGCTTCCAGCTCTTCTCCAGGATCTCCTCCGCTTCGCTGGGGCGCACGAAGATCATGCCGTCGGTGTCGCCGATAACGATATCGCCGGGGAAAACCACCTGACCGCCGAAGGCGATGGGCACGTTGATCTCGCCGGGGCCGAACTTGTAGGGGCCCTGGGGTGTGATGCCGCGGGCGAACACGGGGAAGTCCATGTGGGAGATCTCATCGATATCCCGCAGGTAGCCGTCAATGGCACAGCCGGCAAAGCCGTGGTTGCGGCAGTCCATCATCATCAGCTCGCCGCAGTAGGCGCGCTCAGGACCGCCGGCGGAGATCAGCAGTACATCGCCGGGCTGGGCCATCTCAATGGCCTTGTGCAGCAGCAGGTTGTCGCCGGAGGGCAGGTGCAGCGTGTACGCCACGCCCAGCATGGGCTTGCCGTTCATGGAACGGATGGCGGAGTCCACGCAGTAAATACGGTTCATATTGTCGCCGATGTTGGCCACCGGCAGGCCGCGGAAGCGCTCCACCAGCTCCTTGGGCGGCCGGGGCACCTCCGTAAAAATTCTGCATCCAACATTAGACATTTGCTTTTTCTCCTTTTTTCTCATCCAGCATTTTCTTCACCGCCAGCACCTCATCGTAGGTCTTGGCGCGCTCCGGGAAGTAGGCGGCATAGCCCTCCTGCTGGAGCCACTCAAACTTTTTCAGCGTAGCCTGGGTCATGATGCTGTTCTCGCCCAGGTCGTCCAGGGTCTTGAGGACCTCCTCCATCTCATGGCAGAAGCGCCCATTGTGGATGGCGGCGGAGGCCACGCAGTAGTGGCAGAACCCCATGAAGCCACGCTCGTCGAACATGGTGACCTTCATCTTGTCCAGCACTTCCTCGGTGATATGGTAGTGGTCCGTGGCGAACACCGTCTCCGTGACCAGGGCGATAATGCCCTTGGCCAGCACGCTGCGAAGCGCCTTTGTGGCGGAGGCCAGGCCGATATCGTCGCTGAGATATGTAAATTTCATGCCGTGGCTGTTCAGCAGCTCCGCCGCCTCTTTGGCCTTTGCGCCGCAGACGCTGACCGGCACACGGCTCCCGTTCACCGGGACGGAGGCCATGACCGCGCCCTCCACGAAGTCGCCCCGGCTGTCCGCGAACACCGCGGCGATCTCCCGCTTCGTCTGGGGAGAGGTGGTGTTCATGTCCAGATAGAACTGGCCCGGACGCAGCAGCGGCGCGGCCTGACGGGCGATGGGCAGCGCCACGTCCGCACTGGTGAAGCAGAAGAACACGTCGCCCCAGGCAATCAGCTCCGCCATGTCGGTCACCAGCGTCACCTGGTCCATGGCCGCGTGCTCGCGCATTTTCTGCGCGCGGGGCGAGTCGTCCTTTGCCGAGACGTCGAAGGCGCGGACCTCCACATCACTGTTCACAAAGTCACGCGAGATGTGGTGCGGCGCTTCGCCGAACCCGATAAATCCTAATTTCATTTGTATACATCTCCTTTGGATCGCGGATATGGGCGTTTATGTGCCCATCATAAAGCCGGGCAGGAAGGTGATGATGGGCGCGACGAAAGCGCAGATCAGCACGCAGATGATCATCACGATCATGAACGGGATAACGCCCTTGACCACCGACGTGTAGGACTCGCCCGTGGTGGACACCGCGGTGAACAGGTTGATGCCGAAGGGCGGAGTGATGAAGCCCACCGTCAGGGTGATGCAGAACAGCACGCCCAGGTGCAGCTCGTCCAGGCCGAACTGTACGCCCACAGGCACCAGGATGGGGGCCAGGATCAGGATGCTGGGGATCGTATCCATCAGGCAGCCCACCAGGAACAGCAGCGCCATCAGGACCGCCAGATACACCCACTTGTTGGGGATGACCTCCATGATGGCCTCGCCGATGATGGCGGGCAGGCGGGTCTTGGAGAGGATCCAGCCGAAGGTCTTGGCCACGGAGATGATGAACGTCACCACCGCAGAGGTCAGCACCGTCTTGCTCAGCACCGTCCACAGGACCTTGACCTTGATCTCCTTGGTCGCAAAACCGTAAATCAGGGCGTACAGTACGCTGAGGACCGCCGCCTCGGTGGGCGTGACGTAACCGCCGTAGATACCGCCCAGAATGATGACCGGCAGGACCAGCGTGGGGATGGCGCGGGCCGTGCGGCGCAGCACCTCTTTCTTGGGATAGCGCACGTCGCTCTTGGCAAACTTATACTTGGCCGCCAGATAGACGTTCACCAGGCACAGGGCGATCGCCATCATAATGCCGGGCAGCACGCCGCCGATGAACATCTTGGACACGGACAGGCCCATGGCCGCGCCATAGACCACCATGTTGGCGCTGGGCGGGATGATGGGACCCAGGGCGCCGCCCGCGGCGATCATGCCGGCGGAGGTGGATTTGGGATAGTTGGCACGGGTCAGCGCCGGCATCATAATGGCGCCGATGGCCGCCACGGTGGCGGGGCCGGAACCGGTCAGGGCGGCGAAGATGGCGCAGGTGACGATGGTCACAACGCCCATGGAGCCGCGGGACCGGCAGAACAGCGCCTCCACAAAGTCCACCAGACGGCGGGACAGACTGGTCTGCTCCATCAGATAGCCGGTCATGGTGAACAGGGGGATCGCCAGCAGCACGAAGGAGTTCATGCCGGCGATCATGGTCTGGGGCACGATGGTCAGAGGGATACCGGAGGGGATCAGGTAGATAAGGCACGCGGCCAGCAGGGCAAAGCACACGGGCAGGCCCATGAACATACCGATCAGCAGACTTCCGAAAATAATAAGACCTGTCATTCCGCGGTACCTCCTTCCTCGATGATCTCTTCCATGGTTTCTACCTTGGCGGCGTCCTTACCGCCGGTCAGCAGCTCCAGCAGCTGCACCAGGCCCACCAGCGCCATACCGAAGCCGCACAGGCAGATGGACACGTTGATGACGGCCATGGACAGGTGCAGGGACGGGCTGAGCACCGTAACGGTGACGCTCACCAGGGACACGCCCTTGACGCCCACCAGCGCCGCCATCGCGATCACCAGAATGGTGCAGATGATCTTCAGCACACGGCGGCCGGCTTCCGGCAGCTTTTCTTCCAGCAGTGTGATGCCGGCGTGCATACCCTTATCCAGGGCAACCACGGCGCCCAGGGCGCTGCACCACACGAAGGCAAAACGGGCCAATTCGTCCGTCCATCCGGGCGGCTGTGCTATAACATAGCGCGTGACCACCTGGATCGCGGCGGCCGCGATAAGGACCACGAGCGTGATCGCCGCTACCAGTTGGTAGGCGAACAGGATCTTGTCCTTGATGGTTTTGATGACTTTCATAGCTTTCTCCTGTTATATGCGTCAGGGGGCGGGCAGTGAGCTGTCTGCTCTCTGCATCGCCCCCTGCGTCAGTTGATACGATTCAGATATGCGCCGCAGCTTTACTGCACAGCGGCAACCGCGCGATCCAGCAGATCGCTGCCGATCTTGTCACGATAGGCCTCGTACACGGGCGCGCAGGCCTCCTGGAATGCAGCCACGTCCACATCGTCGATGATGGTGCAGCCGCCATCTTCCATCTTGGAGAGCATATCGGCCGCGGCCGTCTGCAGCCAGGTGCGCTGCTCAGCGCCGGCCTCCTTGGCAGCCGTCAGGAAGATCTCCTGCAGCTCGGGGGACAGGCTCTCCCAGAAGGACTTGGAGCAGGACAGGGAGATGGCGTTATAGAAGTGGCCGGTCATGTCGTAGTAGTCGCAGATCTCATAGTAGGAGCCGGTATAGGCGCTGGCGATGGGCAGCTCCAGGCCGTCCATCAGGTGCTGCTGCACGGCGGTGAAGGTCTCATTGAAGTCCAGAGCGGAGGGGGCAGCACCGATGGTCTGGAAGGTGGCCATGAACATCTCCATGCCGGGAACGCGGATCTTCATACCCTTCAGGTCTGCGGGGGTGCGGATAGGCTTCTGGGACAGGATGTTGCGGAAGCCACCCTCGCCCCAGGCCAGGACCTTGTAGCCCAGCGTGTCATACAGGCCGTCGGTGACTTCCTTCATGATGTCGCCATCCAGGAAGTTCCAGGCAGTCTCGTTGTCTTTGAAGATGAAGGGCAGCTCCACCACCAGAGAGGGCCCGTACAGGTTGCCGTAGGAGCCGTTGGTGATGATGCCCATCTGATGGGTGCCCAGGTCAAAGCCAGTCAGCACGTCGGCCTCGCCGCCCAGCTCGGAGTTGCCGCAGATCTCAAAGGTCACGGCACCGTCGGTGGCCGCGGTCACCTTCTCGGCGAACAGGGTGGCCAGCTTGTTGTACTGGTCGTCATCGGTGGTGGGGTTCACATGGGCGATCTGGATCGTCATAGTGGGGAAGCCCTCGCCGTCGCCGCTGCCATTGTTGGTGTCGGCCTTGTCGCCGCAGGCGGTCAGCACGCCCAGCAGCATGACCAACGTCATCGCCAGGGCCGCCAGACGCTTCACGTTCAGTTTTTTCATGGTTTTTTCCTCCTGATTTTGTGTTTTGTTATTCTCTCCCGCTTTACTTGCAGGGATACGCCATCCACGCGATGGAGAAGCACATATGGTCCAGCTTCTTCATCATCATCAATTCAGGGTAGTCATAGGTGTTTGCCGGCGACTGCATATCGCTGTGCTCCAGGATCATGTGCACGATCTTGTCGGGCAGGCCGTTGCTCTTGGCGATATACGCACCGCTGACCACGTGGTTGTAATACTTGCCCATCTCGCTGTGGCAGGCCTTGCCGTCCTTGATGTCATACTCCAGGAACTTGCCGATGTCGTGCAGCACCGCGCCGCAGATCAGCGTGTCATGGTCCAGCTTGCTGATCTCGTTGGCCCAGCCGCCCAGCTCGTCGTAGGCCAGCTGGCACATCCGCACCACCCGGCGGCAGTGATCGATACCCGTCTCGGGACAGTTGTCGGCCACAATGCCCGCTGCCAGGGGCGCCTTGTCCACGCCTTTCTTGTCCCAGCCACCCAGCTCCAGCACCTGCTGCCAGCAGGTAATGCTCTTTTCCTGCAGATCGGTGCTGTGTATCAGCTTGATCTCCGGGAGCAGCGTCAGGACCTCTTCTCTGGTCATGTGTCTTTCCCTCGCTTTCTTCATGTTGTTATTAGGAAATGGAATACTACTTTACAGACGTCCGTCAATGATCGTCCAACTTTTGTCAATCAAATTTCTTCATAATGTGAAAATTTTGTCACGCAAGTGCTTTTGTTTTGCTGATTTCGTTTACCTTTCCTTTATTTGCCTTACATTATAGTTTGCCTATTGCTTTTTGTCCAATATCGGTATAATATAACTAATATTCCAAAACAGGAATACTAACGGAGGTTTTTGTGTATGTTGTCCAAAAACGACGAGCTGTTTTTGACCGTGGCGAAATCCGAGAGCATCAGTAAGGCCGCCGAGCAGCTATACATCTCACAGCCCAGCCTGACAAAACGAATGCAGCAGCTGGAGGCACAGCTGGGTGTGGCCCTCTTCGACCACAAGAGCCGTCCGCTGAAGCTCAGCCCCGCCGGTGAGCTGTACTACGAGTACCTGACCCGTTCCGCGGTGCAGGAGCACGCGCTGCTGCTGGACCTGCGGGAGGCGGCGGAGGGCCGCCGGGGCAAGCTGTCTGTGGGCGCGCCGGCCAATCTGGCCCAGAGCCTGTTCCCCGCGATACTGCCCTCCTTCTGCCGCACATTTCCCAATGTGTCCCTGAGCGTCGTCGAGGCCACGGGCGCGGAGATACAGACCCTGATCGCCGGCCGCCAGCTGGACATGGCCTTTGCCCATATCCACATCGCCGACACCAACGTCAGCTATATCCCCCTGTCCACGGAAAAGATCTATCTGGCCGCCCGGCGTCCCGCCAATCTTATGGATACGGACCCGCCCCTGCTGGTACAGCCGCTGGCGGTGGAGGACCTGCCGCCGTTTCAGTACTGTATGTACAACAAAAATCAGATGATCTACGCCTCCTCCCACCGGTTTTTCCAGCATTACAGCATTATTCCCGACACGCTGATCCACTGCGGCGATCCGGTCATCAATCACACGCTGGTCGCCTCTCTGGAAAACTGCGCCTCTTTCGTCCCCAGCTACTTCATTGGCCGGATACCGTCGGATACTCTGCGAAAGCTTATTTTCTACGCCATAGACGTCCCCGAGCTCAGCTGGGAGCTGCGGGTGCTGTACCGTCGGGACAGCGCTCTGGGCATCTTCGCCCGGGAGATGATACGACTGGTCAGAGAGACGCCCTGGCGTCCCTTGCTGTAAACCGACCACGTCAACAAAAGATACCCGGCGCGCCGAAGGCGTGCCGGGTATCTGCGTCTCATTGCATTTGCAGCCAGCCGATCAAGGCCAGGTGCGCCGGGTAGTACAGGTAAAACAGCCACTTCATCACCGTGTTCACCCGCGGCGACGGCCCACGCTGCCCGTTATACAGCGCCAGCACGGGAACGGCCAGCACCACCGCCAGCTGCACCAGGCCGTAGACCCAGTCCAGCGCCAGGGCGTACACCACCGCGTAAAGCGCCACATAGAACACCATCCACAGCGCCTGCGTCTTCAGCTTTCCCCGATTGGTACCGAAGGCCATGATGCACAGGGCGGCGATACAGCTCCAGTCCGCCGGGAAGCTGACCAGGCAGATCAGCAGGATCAGCGCCACCTGCACCGCCGGGCGGAGCCGCCGGTCATGGACCACCCGCAGCATCACCAGCCCCCATGCCAGCGACCACATGACGCTGGTCTGGTTCAGCACTCTGCCGGAGGAAAACGGGATAAACGACCGCCAGCCGGCAAAATCCGCCGACGCGAACACATAGGCGAAGTGGGATATGACCGTGAACAGGAACATCCGCGCCGTGTATTTCCGGATATCCCGGGTGTGGTGATAGCCCTCCGCCACAAAGTAGCACATGATGGGACAGGTCAGCCGACCGATGATATGCATCGCCAGTGGCAGCACCGCCCGGGGATAGCCGGGAAACAGCCACCAGGCCACATGGTCGACGGTCATGGCCGCGATGGCGACGAGCTTGATCGCGTTGGAATCCAGCGTTTTTTTCATAGGCGTTTTCCCTCCCGCACAGCACACTGCCGCCATTGTAGCAGATAGGCAGGAGATGTGCAACGCCTATTCGTGCGGCCGCGGCGTTATGCGCCGGCCTTCTCCTTGCGGATGGCCTCGGCGATACGCTCCAGACCGATCTGCACTGTGGCACGGGGCATGGCCAAATTCAGGCGGATATGCCCCCTGGCGTTGCCCACGAACAGGCCGTCGCCGCCCTCCAGCAGCACACCGGCCTTGTTGGCAAAGAAGTCCGGCAGGTCCTCCACCTCCGGCAGCACCTCCCGCAGGTCCACCCAGGCGAAGTAGGTAGACTCAGGAATGGTAAACTTCGCGCCGGGAATATTCTCCTTCAGGAACTGATCCACCAGGGCCAGGTTGCCGTCCACATAGGCCTTCAGCTGCTCCAGCCAGGGGCCGCCGTGCTCATAGGCCGCCTTGTGGGCCGCGATGGACAGCGGGTTCACCGCGCCGATGTTCTTGTCCCGGTCCTGGAAGCGGGCACGCTCCTCCGCGTCGCGGATGATGATATTGGAGTGCATCAGGCCCGCCAGATTAAAGGTCTTGCTGGCAGACATACAGGTGATGAGTCGGTCATAGTCCGGCATGACCTTGCCCATAGGGGTATGGTGCAGGCCGGCGCGGATCAGGTCGCAGTGAATCTCGTCGGACACCACCCACAGCCGGTGCTTTTCGATGATGGCCGCCATACGGCGCAGCTCATCCTCGGTCCAGATGTGGCCGGTGGGGTTGTGGGGATTGCAGAGCATCAGCAGCTTCACGTCCGGATCGGCGGCCTTCGTCTCAAGGTCCTCCCAGTCCACGGAGAAGCGGCCGTTTTCCTCCCGCAGGGGCGAGGTCACCAGCTCAACGCCGTTGTATTCACAGGCGTGGAGGAAGAATCCGTAGGCAGGCGTCATGGTCAGGACCTTGCCGTTCAGCGGCTTGACCAGGTCCTCCGTCAGCTGGTACAGCGCCGGGATGACGCCGGGAGAGAACGTCAGCTGCTCCTTGGGGAAGGACCAGCCGTAACGGCTCTCACACCAGGCGCGCAGCGCCTCATAATAACCCTTATCGTACACCAGGGTATAGCCCAAAATGCGCCGATCTACCCGGTCGGTGATGGCCTGCAGGATCTCCGGCGCCACAGCGAACTCCATGTCCGCCACCCACATCCGGATGAATTCCTCGTCCTTGTAGGGGAACACTCTCTCCGGCCCGCAGTGGAAAATGTAGGGCCGCCAGCCCTCTACATTCTCGGAATTGGTGTTGCGCCGATCAATGATCTCGTCGAAGTTGTAGGTCATGGTGTATCGCTCCTTTCCTGTTATGGTTTTATAATACCAGCCGCCGCGCGCCCCGTCAAAGCCCGCCGCTTACTTTTCAGGAACGAATTTTGCGAAAAACTTTCCTCACAATTATATTTTCCCTTGCGCGGACCGGGAAAAGCGTCTATACTGAAAAGCAGAGGGTCAAATCACTAAAACTTGATTTTGAGGAAAGTGCCATGACATTGACAGAAGAGATCGGCGCGAAGATCAAATACTACCGCAAAAAGCGCGGAATGAAGATCGTGGAGCTGGCGGCGCTGCTCCACAAAACCGGGGCCACCGTATCCAAGTACGAAAGCGGGCAGATCGCCATGGACGTGGTGACGCTGTACGAGGTAGCAGCCGCCCTGGGTGTGCCGCCGGAAAAGCTGCTGTACTGTGCCCCGCTGCCCGTGGAAGATCTGATGGCCGACAGCGTGCCCGCCTTCTTCCGCGGCGTTGACCGGTTGTATATGTACTATTTCGACGGCCGGAACAACAGTCTGGTCCGCAGCGTCATCGATATCCGGGCCAAGACCGGCGCCAACGCCTATGACATAGCGCTGTACATGAACTTTCAGGACTATCAGCAGTACCGGAACTGCGAGAACACCTATTTGGGTACGCTGAGCCACTACGATGCCCTCAGCAACATCGTCACCCACAACCAGGACACGGAGATGGACGTCTATCTCCTCTGTCTGCCCGCCTCCTATCTGAACGCCGGAACAAAGTGGGGGCTGGGCTTCGGCATCTCCTGCCGGCCCATTATGCCTACCTCCACCAAGGTATTTCTGTCCAAGAGCATCCAGCCGGAGACACCGGAGTTTCTGCAGGACCTGCGCATCTCCCGGGAGGACGTTCAGCTGCTGAAGCGCTACAATATGCTGTCCGTGATGTGAACGGCCCCAAACGGATATCCTGAAAGTAGACTTGCTGGCTTATGCGGTGTTCCGCCTTAACTGCCCATATTCTCCGCCACACTTACATCACACGTCTTTTTGAAGCTGGATTGGACGTAAAGGAGATCCAGTATTTGGCTGGACACAGCACGATGGACATGACGCTGAGTGTTTATACCCACTATGATCGTAAAAATCGGGAGCAGCAAACTGCTGAGAAGGTCCGTCGGGCATTCTGCAAGGAAGCCGTCTAAAAAAATTTGCAACAAGCGGCCCTGCCTAAAAAGCCGCAAACCCTTGTGGCACAACGGATAGAGGGCCGAAAAAATTTGCAACACTTTTGCAACAAGAAGCCCCGAAATTACCCGAAAATACCCCAAAATACCGCAAGCAGAGAGGCTCTTTTCTTCCAGAAAAAGGCAAAGAAAAAACCTCGGAACCATTGTGATTCCAAGGTTTTCTCGTGGTGGAGACTGCTGGACTCGAACCAGTGACCTCCTGCGTGTGAAGCAGGCGCTCTAACCAGCTGAGCTAAGCCTCCAACTGTGGTGACCCGTACGGGATTCGAACCCATGTTACAGCCGTGAAAGGGCCGTG
>OIBC01000493.1_pt1 | contig 14628 bp, 12 predicted proteins | sample 1580901 | NCBI WGS metagenome assembly OIBC01 (sample SAMEA3882539, study PRJEB24775) | human gut metagenome | biome: human-associated habitat; feature: intestine environment; material: feces | place: Netherlands | collected 2009/2010 | reverse complement strand
AAGAGGTCTTTTTGCAGGACTTCAAGGTGTTCATGTGCGGCGATATCCGCTTTGGTGTGGCGCAGGGCAGCTACATGACCCGCAAAAACCTGCAGGCCGCTCAGGCGCTGCTCCAGCCCTATCTGGAGGAGGCCCGCAACAAGCAGAACGTGGAGGACCTCTACATGCTGCTGACCGATGTGCCCAAGGAGGAGAGCGTGGTCATCTGCACCGGCCGCTACGCCGCCGAGGTGTTGAGCAACGGCTTTGAGAGCCGGCCCGCCGCCGACGGCAGCTGGACGCTGCCCGGCGTGGTCAGCCGCAAAAAGCAGTTCATCCCCGCCATGATGAGCGCCTATCAGGAGCTGTAACCCCCCGATACAAAACACGAAGCCCCCGGAACCCTGCATGTTCCGGGGGCTGTTGTGTTTTGTAAGGGAGCGTCAGGCTGCGACTTTTAAGGGAGAGTTATCAGTCCAGATGGTGCCATCCAAAAGCTTTGTTACGGCCAGTGTGCCGTTCACGCTGACCCGCGCGGGGTCCAGCGCATAGAAATCGCTCTCCCGCAGGTTTTCGGGGTCTGCCGTGGGGGAGATGCCCACCACGCACACCCAGTGTCCGTAGGTGCTGCTGGTGGCGATGTGGGGGTAATTGACCTCTTTCCAGCCGGAGCCGGAGAGGTGGTATTCATAGCTCGTCACGCGGTTGGTGTGCTTGGACACGCCGCTGACAGCGGTGTTTTTCAGATGTACGATGACGGGCCGCCCGGCCTGCAGCTCTTCATACAGGCGGGAAAGGCAGCCGGAAAGGGAGCCGCTGTAAGCGTAGTACCCGGCGGCAGACCATACCGCGCCGTTCGACCACATCCCGCTGCCCGAGCAGGGCTTGCCATCCAGAATGGTGCGGGCGTAGCGCAGGGCGTACCAGCTGCACCGGCCCGAGGTCTGGTTGCCGATGGAGACGATCTGCTGGCTGTCGAAGGACAGCAGCGTGATGCCGTTCACATTCTGCAATTGTGCCGCCGCAGCCTTTGGTGCGGCCAGAAAGCTCAGGCACAGCAGAACTGCTGCCATGAAAACGCGCACCGGAGCGCGCAGGGAACCATGCTGCATGGGGCAAACTCCTTTTCCTTGTTCAGGAACGGCACCCGGCGGTTCCCATTGCCTTAAGTTTAGCACCAAATCGTGGTAGAATTGTGTAAACGCCGGAAATATTTTCCGGTTTTTGCCCCGGGCATGGCAAAGGATCTTTGCGAAGATTCGTTCTGGAAAAAACAACAAAAGCAGGAGAAAATGTTTGGTGAAGCTGGCAATTGACAAAAGCGACAGTCGTTGGATAAAATAAAGCTGGAAGGGGCCCTGCTTCAAAATGGAAAGGCACCCCGCATATTATGAAAAACACAACAAAACGACTGGAGGTCCCGACATGAAAATGCTGAAAAAACTGGCCGCTTTGATTCTGGCGGCGACCATGGCACTTGTTCTGTTCACCGCCTGCGGCGGTGATACCACATCGACCCCTGAGGCTCAGGCAGAAGCTCAGATGATGAGCACAATCAATGCAAAGCGTGGTTCGGCAGTACAGCTGTGCAATGACACCGAGCTCAAACAGGAAGCTGAAAAGTTCTTGGATTCGGCGGTAGACATCAACACCGGAGCATGGAAAATTTACAATGCTATAGATGTTCATCGTGATGACAATGGTGTTTATACGGCCAAGGTCGTGGTCAAGAATGAGTATACCGGTAAACTGTTGGAAGAGTTCTTTAAGCTGGTAAACAACAAGGATAAGGATGTGAACATCAACGCAGTTGGCAAGTGGACCAAGGTTGGTGTAGCCGCAAAGACAATCAAGGGCAACATGTACATTTCTGTCGTTGTTCAGGTTAATCCCAACGCATAAGGATACAGTAATACACTCCCCGGAGCGTGGCTGAAAGGCCGCCCTCCGGGGCTTTTTGTATTTGTGGCAAAATCCTTCTGAATGTGGTACAATAAAAGATAGATTTTGTCGAAAGAAAGGAACCTTTGGATGCAGCTGTTTGAACTGGTCAGCCCGCGGCTGTTCCGCCCGCTGGCGGGGCCCAACCGGGCGTTTTATGCGGAGCTGCTGCTCCTGCTGTGGGAGGAGTGCCGCCACACGGCGGATTACTCCATCTCCCGGGCAGAAGCGGTGAGCCGGGCCGAGGATTACTTTGCGGCGCTGGCAAAGCCGCTGGCACTGGATGCCGATGACGCGGGCGATGAAGCCGAACAGCCCACCCGGGATCCCCATACCCTTGCGCTGGGCTTTCTGCTCCGCCTGCGCCGCACCGGCTGGCTGGAAGAGCAGCCCGGCAGCTATGAGGAAGAGCCTGCCCTTGCCTTTGTACCCGAGGTGGCCCCTCTGCTGGAAGCGCTGGAAGAGATCCTGAACCCGCGTGTTGTCACCTACACCGGCAAGCTGTACAAGGCATGGCAGCTGCTGCAGAACATCGGGGAGGAAAAGAGCCCCTATGAGAATGTTCTGCGGGAGGTGGCCTCCGATCTGGAAGCACTGAACAAGTCCCTGCGGGCGCTGAACGCATCCATTGGGCATTATATCGACCGGCTCACCCGCAACCGCACCCCGCAGGAGGTGCTGGAGCTCTTCGACCAGTACGAGGAAAAGGTGGTGGCCGCCGCTTACCACCGCTTCAAGACCAGCGATAACCTGTTCAATTACCGCGCTTATCTGGAAGAGGAGCTGGACGACTGCGAGGCAGAACACCTGCCCCGGCTGGCGCTGGATTACGCCCGGGTGGAGCACTGTGCCCCCGGCGAGGCAGCCCCTGCCGTGCGTGCCCTCATCCAGAAACTGCGGGATTCGCTGGAAGAGATGAGCACCCTGATGCGCCAGATCGACCAGAGCCACATCCGCTACCGCAAGCGGGCTGTGCAGCGGGCCCAGTTCCTGCTGTTGAGCGACCGCTCCTCGCAGGGCAGTGTCACCGCCCTGCTCCGCCGCTATGCCGAGGAGATCAAAACGCCCGATCAGCTGTTCGCGCCGGATGACGGCCCGGTGGCAAAGCGCCTGCACCTCTACCCAGCGGCGGTGTTCGGGGCAAAGCCCCTCTACCCGCCTGCCGCGCCCCGCAGCGAAACGCCGCTGGCCCCGGTGCGGCAGGCCGGGCTGGATGCGGAGCAGCTGCGCAAAGAACAGCAATTGCTGCTGGACTACGCCCGGATGGCAGTGACTGAGGAAAACGTGGGCCTGCTGGCAAAACAGGCCCTTGCCGCCCGCAGTGCGGTGGCCGCTTCCACGCTGGCGGAGGAATACCCCCGCGATTTTGCCCGCATCATCGGCCTGCACACCTATTCGCAGTCGCCGCGCCGGGCTTACGATATCACCCTTACCGGAAACTGGGTCGAACGGGGCGGCTTCCGGTTTGAAGAGTTTATTCTGACACCCCGCAGGGAGGACGCTGACCATGGCCGAACCGAATAAAATGCTGGAAGAGACCGCAAACTATCTGCTCAACCATTGCTTTGTGCTGGGCGGCGTGGAGGATCAGCGGGCAAAATACCTCTATGTGCAGGATCATCTGCCCGAGGTGCGGGCGGTGTTCGCGCCGCTGGGCTATGCGGTAACGCTTTACCCGGCTCCGCTGCAGGCGGCGGCGCTGGTCAACGAGCATGAGGGCAGTCAGGCCCGGCTGCTGAAATACGAGAGCATCCTGCTGCTGGTGCTCCGCCTGCTCTACCTGCAAAAGCGGGAGAGCCTTGCCGCCAGCGCCGATCAGGTGCTGGTCACGGTGGAAGAGGTGCAGACGGAGCTGCAGAAGATGAACCTGCCCCGGCGGCTGGACCAGCGCACGCTGGAGGAGCTGATGCGCACCCTGCGCAGGTACAATCTGGCCCGCCCGGTGGGGCGGCTGACCGGTCTGGACAGCCGCATCGAGGTGTTTCCCACCGTGCTGCTGGCCCTGCCGGACGCAGACCTTGCCGATGCCGCCGCCGAGAGCAGCCGCACCCGGGAGGAACTGGCCCTCTACGAGCGGCCTGACGGAGATGCCAGCGGGGAGGAAGAAGAATGATCGAATTAAAGCGCCTGAAGCTCATCAACTGGCACAACTTTGAAAATGTCACCTTCGATTGTGCCCGTCTGACTTATATGATCGGTGTCAACGCGGTGGGCAAGACCACCATTCTGGATGCCATCCGCTACTGCCTGACCACCAACCGCAATTTCAATGCCCTGGGCAATAAAAAAAGCGGCCGCACCCTGCAGGGCTCTGTCCACGCCAAGCAGCGCGGCGAGAACGCCTACCGCCGCCCGGGCCGCACGGTGGCGTATATCGGTGCCGAGTTCTGGGATACCGTCAAGCGGACAAACTTTGTCATCGCTGTCCGGGTGGAATCCGAGGGCCCCATGCAGGAGCTTCACCCCGGCGACCAGACCTGGTACATCTCCGAGGACGGCATCACGCTGGAAAAGCTGCCCTTCCTTGATCCGCGCACCGGTGCCCCCAGCGCCAAGGAGGACTTCAAGCCCGCCGTGGGCCGTATGTCCTACACCCGCAGCCCCAGCGAGGCCCGGGACCGCATCTGCCGTGCCCTGGGCATTGGCCGCGCCTCCAGCCCACTGGGCAAAAAGTTCAACGAAGTGTTCCAGATGGGCACCAGCATGGACGAGATCCCCAACTTCCGGGAGTTCCTGTACCAGTACATCCTGCCCCAGCCTGAGCTGGATCTGGAAGCGCTGCAGGGCGACCGGGTGGAGCTGGAAAACCTCCACGCCGTTCTGGCCGAGGCCCAGACCCGTGCCGCCGCACTGGAACAGATCGTGGCGTATGGCCGGGAAGCCGCTGCCAAAGAAACGGATGCCCTTGTCAACCAGGGCGCGACCCTGCTGGCCCGCGCCGAAGCGGATGCCGGTGAGGATGCCTCCTGGCAGAGCCATCTGGATGCAGGCCGCCGCCAGCTGGCCGACCTGAACGCAAAATACGAGGCCGCCAAGAACGCCGAAGCCGAAGCCCGCCGGGCCTATCTGGCGGCCCACGGAGCGGCCGGTGACAGCGGCGCGGGCCGGGCACTGGATGCCCTGACCGAGGAGCTGGCCCGGAAAAAGAGCGCGCTGGATGCAGCGGCCCGGACAAGGAATGGTCTGGAAGCAACTGCAGATACCATCACCGGCCTGCTGACCCAGCTGAACCGCAGCGGCTTTGCGGTGGAGAAGGAGCTCTGGCCCCAGCGCCTGACAGCGGAACATCTCCCCGCCCTGACCGAGGCGCTGGCCTGCATCGAAAAACCGCTGGAGGAGCAGTATTTTGCTGCCCGGCAGGCTTCGGCAGATCTGGCAAAAGAGCAGGAGGCCCTGCGGGCCGAGCTGAACGCCGTGTCCGGCGGCAAGTGGGTCTACCCCCACGGCGATGCCGCCACCAAAGTGCGGGATGCCGTGAATGCCGAGCTGAAAAGCTGCGGCATGACAGCGGATGCAAAGATCTTCTGTGAGCTGCTGACCGTGGCCGACGAGAGCTGGCAGGACTGTGTGGAGGCCTGCCTGGGTGACCGCCGGTTCGATATCCTTGTGCCGCCTGCCCACTACGCCGCCGCCAAGAGCGCCTTTGTGGCGCTGGGCGACCGGGTGGGGCCCATCAGCCTGCTGGATACCCCGGGCATCCGCAAGGCGGACCGCCATGCGGAGACAGCCCCCGCCGACAGCCTTGCCGCCCAGGTCACCAGCGAGAACCCGCTGGCCGCACAGTATGCGGACACCATCCTGCGCCGCATCGTCTGCTGCGACACCCCCGATACGCTGGAACATTTCCCCGACAGCGCCACCCGGGACCTGCTGCGCCACCATCCCTTCCGGCTGGAACGCCTGCGCAGGCCCCAGCGCTATATCGGTCTGGATGCCCGCAGGGAGCGTGCCGACGCGCTGGAAGCACAGCTTGCCGCTCAGGCCGACCGCTGCCGCGAAGCCGCCCAGACCGAAAAGACCCTGAAATCTGCCTACGACCAGTACCAGAACGTCCTGCGGGGCCATGCGCTGGAACAGCTGGCCGAACTCTGGGCCAGCCGGGCCGCGCTGGATGCCGCCCGTGCCGACTACGCCGCGCAGGAGCAGAAGCTGGCGGACTGCCGCGAGAACCCCATGCTGCAGCAGCTCTACCGCGAGGAAGAAGCCCGGGAAGCTGCGTGGGAGACTGCCCGCAAGGCCGTGGAGCAGGTGGGCGGCGATATCCGCGTCTGCGAAAAGCAGATCGCATCCTGTGAGGCGGAGCAGGGGAAGGCGGTGGAGACCGCCGCACAGAGCCGGGAGGCGGCAGAGGCATTCTTTGCACAGCACCCGCTGCTGGAGCCTCTGGCACAGGAACGCAAAAAGGGCCTGATGACGGGCGGGCGAACGGCCCGTGCCGCCGCACAGACTGCCGAAAAGGCACAGACCAGGCTGGACGATGCCCTGCGAGCGTATCTCACTTCCACGCTGGAACCCGCCCAGAGGGATTACAACGAGCACTACGTCTGCGATTATCCGCTGGGTCTGGCCGGGGTGGAGCAGTACCGCGCCCAGCACGACAGCCTTGTCCGCATTGATCTGGAACGCTACGCCGCCCGGCTGGAGCAGGCACAGCGGGACTGCAAGGATCGCTTCCGCAAGGATATCCTCTTCCGGATGAAGGATGATATCTTCAACGCCCGCCGCCAGTTCCGGGAGCTGAACAAGGTGATGGAACAGCTGACCTACGGCGAGGAAGTCTACCGCTTTGAGCTGGAACCCAGCCGTGACCCCCAGCTGGCTGCCTTCTATCAGGTCATTGTGGACAAGGGCAACCAGCAGATGACCGATGGCGACTCGCTGGACAACCTTGCCGCCACTGCTGACCCCGTCTACGAGCGGCAGGTGGACGCGCTGATGGAAAAGATCATGGCCGATGTGGATGAGAACACCCGGGCCCGGCAGGAGGGCCGCACCACCTCCGGTGCCACCCTCTCGGATTATGTGGACTACCGCACCTATCTGGACTATGACATCAAGGTGACCAACACCGTCTCGGGCCAGCAGGCCTATCTTTCCCGCGTCAGCCGCGATTCCTCCGGCGGCGAAAACCAGGCTCCCTTCTATGTGGCCATCTGCGCCAGCCTGCTGCAGATCTACCAGAAGAGCGAGAACAGCATCCGCCTTGTCCTGCTGGACGAGGCCTTCAGCAAGATGACCAGTGACCGCATCCGCCCCATGATGGAGCTGTTCCGCCGCCTGCAGCTGCAGGTGCTGCTCATCTCCACCGTGGAAAAGAGCACGGCCATCCAGCCCTACTGCGACATTACCTATTCCATCGTGCGCCACGGCGATGCCAACGCCATTGCGCCGTTCTACCGGGCCGGCACCCTTGCCGATGCCCCGGAAAAGGAGACTGAATATGAATAACACCCTTGCAAACATCTGGCTCTTTGCCACCCACTGGACCAAGCTGGATGCTTTTGATACCGAGGAAGAGCTCAACGATGAACTGGAGCTGCTCCAGCGCCAGAGCCTGCCCACCAAAGTCCGTCAGGTCACGGACAAGGAAGGCAGGGAACAGTTCCTTCTTTACGTCAAACAGGCCGACCGCGATTACGCCCGCTACTGCACCGGCTGGCGGCCCGGCGGGATGATGTAATCCACCTCTGCAAAAAGGAGAATCTATGTCAAAACAGAAAATCCAACTTTCGGATCACTTTGATTATTCACGGCTGATCCGTTTTGTGCTGCCCTGCATCGGCACCATGTTGTTTACTTCCATTTACGGCATCGTGGACGGCCTGTGTGTCTCGAATTTTGTGGGCAAAACGGCCTTTGCGGCAGTCAACCTCATCATGCCCGTGCCCATGCTGGTGGGCACAGTGGGCTTTATGCTGGGCACCGGCGGCAGCGCCATTGTGGGCATCACGCTGGGTGAGGGCGATAAAGCCCGTGCCGACCGCTATTTCAGCCTGTTTATGTCAACGGCGCTGATCGCCGGCATCGTGCTGTCTGTGCTGGGAATGCTGCTGCTCCGGCCGGTGGCCCTGATGCTGGGTGCAGAAGGTGAGATGCTGGACTACGCCCTGCGCTATGGCCGGGTGCTGATGCTCAGCCTGCCCACCTTTATCCTGCAGAATATGTTCCAGAGCTTTTTTGTCACCGCCGAAAAGCCGCACCTCGGCTTCTGGTTCACCGTGGGCGCGGGCTGCACCAACATGGTGCTGGATGTGCTGATGGTGGGTATCTGGGGCTGGGGCGTGGAGGGCGCGGCCATTGCCACCTTTATCAGCCAGCTGGTGGGCGGCGTACTGCCGGTGTTCTACTTCATCGACCGCAGCAACTCCAGCCGCCTGCACCTGTGCAAGACCAGTTTTTACAGCAAAGTCCTGCGGGATGCCTGCATCAACGGCTCTTCCGAGCTGATGACCAACCTTTCCATGTCGCTGGTCAATATCCTGTATAACTTCCAGCTGCTGCGGCTTGCCGGAGAAAACGGTGTGGCGGCTTACGGCGTCATCATGTACGCTGCCTTCCTGTTTGTGGCGGTGTTCGTGGGCTATGCCGTGGGCAGCGCACCCATCGTCAGCTTCCATTACGGCGCGCGCAACCAAGCCGAGGTGCACAACCTTTATCAGAAGAGCCTGCGCCTCATCGCCGTGGTGGCTGTGACCATGACAGCGGCGTCCATGGTCATCATCCCCTATGTGGCGCGCATCTTTGTGGGCTACGATACCCAGCTGCTGGCGCTGACCAGCCGCGCCTTCCGGCTGTATGCGCTGAGCTTCCTCATCATGGGCTTCAACGTGTATGCCTCCTCCTTCTTCACAGCGCTGGGCGATGGCGTGACCAGCGCCCTCATCTCCTTTCTGCGCACGCTGGTGTTCCAGCTTGCCGCGCTGCTCCTGCTGCCCGCCCTGTGGGGCATTGATGGCGTGTGGCTGGCTGTCACCGCCGCCGAGCTTGCCGCGCTGGCGGTGAGCGTGTATATGTTTGTGACAAAAGACCAGAAATTCCATTACCGTCATGGTTGACGCGTAATAACAGGAAAGCCGCCGGGGCCCCGGCGGCTTTCCTGTTATTCAAAGGTATACTCCACCAGCTGGCAGTTTTTGATGCCCGCAGCGGCGTACTCCTCGTTGCTCATGTCGTAAAAATAGGAATGCACCACCCGGGCAATGCCGTTGTGCGCCACCAGCAGATAGGTCTTGCCGGTATCCGCCTTCAACTCGTCCAGCAGATTGTAGATGCGCTGCGCCAGCTGCATCATGCTTTCGCCGCCGTCATAGCGGTCGGCAAAGTGGGTCTTGGAAATGCGGAACTCCGCACCATCCCGGGGCGTACCCTCGTACTTGCCAAAGCACTGCTCCCGCAGGCGGGGCTCGCAGCGGGCGGGCAGACCGGTAGCGGCGGCAATGGCTTTTGCGGTGTCGGCGGCGCGGGAGAGGGGAGAGTACAGAATTTCGTCAATGTGCAGGCCGCTGTCCCGGACAAGCTCGCCCAGCTGCCGTGCCTGCTGCTGCCCGCGGGCGGTCAGCGGGCTGTCGGTCATGCCGCAGATCTTATTTTCTACGTTCCATACCGTCTCGCCGTGGCGGGTGAAATAGATATTATGCATAAAATTACTCCTTACAGCTTGTGCAGGGTGCCGTCCGGCAGCAGACAGACGGTGTCCCCCTCGTCGATGCCAAGACATATCAGCTCCCTGTCCGGGTAGGGCAGAATGCGGGCAGCCCCGGCGGCATCGGTCAGGGTCACATCGCACAGCACCGGCTGCCCGGCGGGCAGCTCCTCGCAGCCGTACAGCTGTTCGTCAATGCGCAGCACGCGGTATTCCGGCATGGTACAGCCCCTCCTTTGTGTTTTTCCTTATTATATAGCACCCGGGTGCTTTGGTGCAAGGGGAGAGGGACGATTTGAAATGGCCGCCGCGTGCGCTTTGGCCATGTTCAGCGGAAAAATTATTTTTAATTCGCAATTCTGGAAAATCTGCGGATTTTCCAGAATTGCCTTTTTACGGGAGGGGTCGTAACGGTAAGCAGCTGCCGTTCATCTTTACGACCCCTCTGGTGAAAAAGTGTTCCAGAAACGCCCGCAGGCGTTTCTGGAACACAAATATAAAAATCAAATTCCGCAGATTATGCGCAGAGCGAAGCGGAGCGCATTCTAAATCGTCAAATCGTCCCGCCGCCCGGCGGCTGAGGGCAAAAAACTCCCCCGCTTGACAGCGGCGCGGGGAAATTGTTACAATACGGTTATGACTGCAAACCACGCGGAGGAGCTCATGAACATTACGGAACTGCGGTATCTGGTAGCCATCATGAAATGGGGGTCGGTGTCGGCGGCGGCAAAGCAGCTGTACGCGGCGCAGCCCAACGTCAGCAAGGCGCTGAAGAATCTGGAAGAGGAATACGGGTTGCGCATCTTCGAGCGCTCCTCCACGGGCATGATCCCCACCGAGCAGGGCAAGCGGTTCATCCGGCAGGCGCAGCGGGTGCTGCAGCAGGTGGACGAGCTGAAGCAGGAGGCGCACCAGCAGCGCAGCTGCGCCGAGTTGCGGGTGGTGCTGACCCATGCCACCTACGCCTCCTATGCGGCGGTGGATTTTTTGCAGCAGGCAGCCCGCAACGAGCAGCTGCGGGTGCATATCCGGGAGAGCGGTGCCATTGAAGCTTTGGATTTTGTGCTGCGGCAGGGCTACCACATAGCGCTGCTGCGCTATGCTGCCGAGGACGAGGACTACTATCTGCGCTACTGCCAGCGCCACGGTCTGCGGCAGGAGCCTATCATGGAGTTTTCCTACCTGCTGCTCACCAGTCAGGACAGCCCGCTGGCGCGGCGGCAGGTGCAGAACCTTGACGAGCTGAACGATTACATCGAGGTGCTGCACGGCGACACTCATCTGCCCGGGGACGAGAGCACCGCTTCCCGCTGGGAGGTGAACCCCAACCGCCGCATCCATGTGTATGAGCGGTGCAGCCAGTTCTCCATTCTGCAGAATCTGCCCACGGCCTATATGTGGTCGTCCCCTATGCCGCAGCGCGCGCTGGAGCAGTACCATCTGGCGCTGCATAACTGCCCGGCGCAGAAGCAGCAGATGCGGGATGTGCTGGTGTACCCGGAGCGGGAGCCTTTGCAGCCGGAGGAGCAGTTGTTTGTGCAGTTGCTGCACAAGCAGGCGGATGCCACCATCAAGGACAGCGGGTGGAAGAAGATTTGAAATGCGCGCCGCGTCTTCCGGGTTGCGGCACCCAGCATCCGCATCGTGCCTTGGGCGGCACGCGCGTCTTGCTGGCCGCTGCCCCAACAACTCCTCCCTGTTTCCGCCGCTGGCGGCGGTCGTCGTTGCACTTTGGGCATAAAGAGCGGAAAGAGTATTTTTTATTTGCAGTTCCGGAACGCCTGCGGGCGTTTCGGAACTGCTTTTTTATGGGAGAGATTGCGGTGGAAAGCCTCTCAGGCGCACATTCGTTTGCAACCCTTTTTTTGCGTCCCAAAAGGGTGCGCAAGGGCTTTTTTGGGGCTTTTCAGGGCGATTCGATGCATTTCAGGGGCCATTCACGCAGAATTGCTCTACTTTTGCCGCCGTTCGTGGTATACTACAGGAACAGAGCAGTGCTCTGTTCAATATGCCATTCCCGTAATTCCTATAGAGCAGAAAACCGTCCGGTAACCGCAAACCGGGCGGTTTTCTGTTTTTTGCGGGTGCGTGTGGTGCACCGGGTCGTTTCAGCGCATTTGCGGGGCGATTCGTGCCCAAAACCGTCCAAAGCGGGCAAAACGTGGTACACTGGGTACAACAAAAGCGCCCGGCTTGGAGGGCGCTTGAGAAGGAGAGAATCTTATGCAAAAACGGCTCATCAGCATGGTTCTGGCGCTGAGCATGGCACTGACCGCAATGCTGCTGCCCGCCCTTGCCCAGAGCGCCCCGCCCGACACCGCCAAGGCAGCCCGCTGCGTTGTGTAGGAGGGGATTCCCCGCAGCGCCGCCGCTTCCGCAGGAAGCAGGCGCTGTAAATGCCGTTTGCCATTACGACCCCACCCGTGAAAATGGGATAGCGGAGCGTCCGCAGACGCTCCGCTATCCCGAAAATTAAAATAATTCTTCCGCTGCAACGACGACGACCGCCGCCAGTGGCGGAAACAGGGAGGAGTTGTTGGGGCAGCGGCCAGCAAGATGCGAGTGCCGCCCAAGGCACGATGCGGATGCTGGGTGCCGCAACCCGGAAGGCGCGGCGCGCATTCAAAATGTTCCTGCTTTTGCACGCTTTGCCGAAACTTTCCGGCAAAGTTTGGCGCATCTGTCCATTGACAGCGCACCGCAGCAGGGGATAAGATGAAACCGGGGAGCAACGCGCTCCCATAAGAAGAAAGCGGGGAACCACAGATGAAGCTTTGGAAACGATGGACGGCAGCGGCTCTTGCAGCTGCAATGGCGCTGCTGCTTTTAGCAGCCTGCGGGCCCTCCGGCCCTTCCGCGCCGGATGCGCCGGACAAGCCGGGCAGCAGTGAGACCGGCAAAGACCCCACCGACGAAAAGACCGAGGCGCAGAAGGTGGCCGCAGTGGTGGAAGCACTGAACACAGTGCGCAAGAACAACGGCAATAACACCCCGCTGGAGCTGAACGAGCAGGCCTGTGTGTTCGCCAAGGAGATGGCACAGGTGCAGCTGGATGGCGTCAATGGCAAGTACGGCAAGAATCCGAGTACCAACACGGATTATACTGCTGCCTGTGCAAAAGTCCGCAACAAGAAGGTGGGTGAAAAAACATCGATCGGTGTTGGCGCACTGCAGCGCGCTTACCCGGATGCAAACCAGTTCGAAAAGTGGGCAGTCAAGAAGTGGGCAAACGAGACAGAGAAAGCGAGCGTAGAACGCAACAATGCACTGGTCAAGAAGGAAGCCACTCTTGTGGGCGTGGGCGTTGTGCAGAACGCTGACCCTTCGACGAGGGATAAAATTCCCTTTATGGTGGTCGTGATGACCTACTGATACGAGCAAACGCCGCTGACAAAAAGTCGGCGGCGTTTTTGTGTGGTCTGCCGGATAACGCAAAAACACCCCGGCCGGGCGGTTTTACCGCTTGGCCGGGGTGCTGTTTTGCAAGAAAAATATTACTGCTCGTTTTCGTAGATCTTGATATAGCGCGGGGCGCTTTTATCCTGCCAGAGCAGCAGAATGGCGGTCAGGGCGACAGCCAGTGTGGTGAGGACGGCGAGCAGAGCTTTGAGAACTTTCATGGTTTGGTGCCTCCTTGTGAAGTTCGGGAGCGGAGCGGGGGACGTTCCGCCTGTCATGTTAGGTATAGTATAGCATATTCCCACAGTAAAGGCAAACGGCAGAAGAGGGAGAACAAAAAGAAAAATACGGCAGTTAGTTAAAACTAATCTGCGAAAACGAATAAGAAAGTTCAGGAAAATTCATCATTTGAGCCGTGATGTCGTTGACTTCCCGCGCCAAAATGATACAATAAGTGTGTTAAGCAGCTGCTGTCCCTGTACCAGTGCGCCTGCATGGGCGTGGGGATGGCAATTCAAGCAGAATGGGGGATTTGAAATCCATGTTGAACAAGCTGAAACGTGCGGCGCTTGGCGCGCATACGCCGCATGACAAGGCAACTGCTGCAAGCAAACCTATCCCGATGCCTCTGCCCGCGCAGGTACGCATCCTTATGAGCCAGCACATTGGCGCACCCGCCAAGGCACTGGTGAAAAAAGGCGATGAAGTGTTCGTCGGCACCAAGATCGGTGAGGCGGGCGGCTTTGTCTCCGCAAACATCCACTCCAGCGTTTCCGGTACGGTAGCTGCAGTGGAACCTTTCCGTCTGTCCAATGGCCGTATGTGCGATTCTGTTGTCATCAAAACCGATGGCAAGCAGACCGTAGACCCGGCTGTCAAGGCACCGGAAGTCACCGATAAGGCAAGCTTCCTTGCCGCCGTGCGCGAGTGCGGTCTGGTCGGTCTGGGCGGCGCAGGCTTCCCCACCGATGTGAAGCTGCAGCCCAAGCAGTCGGTGGATACTTTACTGATCAACGCCTCCGAGTGCGAGGTGTGGCTGACCAGCGACACGCAGGAGATGCTGGAGTGCAGCGATGATATCATCCGCGGCATCAAGGCTGTGCTGCAGTATACCGGCATTCCCAAGTGCATCATTGGTATTGAGAACAACAAGCCCGAGTGCATCGACCTGCTGTGCAAAAAGACCAAGGACGACAGCGCTATTGAGGTCAAGCCCCTGCCCAGTGTCTACGGCACCGGCGCAGAGCTGATCCTGATCGAAAAGTGCCTCGGCCGCGAGGTGCCCCACGGCGGTCTGCCCGCCGATGCAGGCGCTATCGTGATGAACGTGACCAGCGTTTCCACGCTGGGCAAGTATCTGGCTACCGGTATGCCGGTGGTCCAGCGTACCATCACCGTGGACGGCGATGCCTGCGCAAAGCCCCAGAATGTTGTTGTGCCCGTGGGCACCGCTTATCAGGACATTCTGGACTATGTGGGTGTTAAGGGCGAGCTGGGCAAGGTGGTTGCCGGCGGTGCCATGATGGGCCCCGCTGTGGAGAACCTTTCCTACCCCACCACCAAGACCACTTCCGGTCTGATCCTGCTGAGCAAGGCAGCTGCACAGCCCGCACAGGTCAACCCCTGCATCCGCTGCGGCCGCTGCGTGGAGTACTGCCCCATGGGTC
>OIBC01000488.1_pt1 | contig 14688 bp, 10 predicted proteins | sample 1580901 | NCBI WGS metagenome assembly OIBC01 (sample SAMEA3882539, study PRJEB24775) | human gut metagenome | biome: human-associated habitat; feature: intestine environment; material: feces | place: Netherlands | collected 2009/2010 | reverse complement strand
TTCTGGCATCCTTCGGCTTTTCGGCGTTAATAGGAATGACCCACTGATGGCCTAAACGCTCGGCACCATCAATTCGCCCTTCTGTGCATAATGTCTGTACTCTCCTTGTGCAGATGCCCCATTTTTCAGAAGCCTGCTTAATCGTCATGAAATCCATACGGAACCTCTTTTTCGATGTCTAAAATCACTCGCAGCAAGTTAAAATTTCTCATTTATATTCTACTCCAAGAAACGAACAAAATCAATCGAAAGTTCTTCCAAATTTTGAACGATTTTTTAGAATCCACTCTTCTGCAAGCAGGGCTTTCGTGACACGAAAGCGATTTTCTGCTTGTTGGGGAAACTCCCCAATCCCCATAGAACGCTGCCTGCGGCATCGGGCTGCGCATCCGTTCCGGATGCTTTAACGGCAGTTCCTGCCAAAGAAAAAAGGCCCGGTGCAGCATGAGCATTACGCCCACACTGCACCGGACTTTCCATCATCGACTGCTTTGTCTATTTTCTTCTTCCTGCCGCACTTCCTGCTCATGCAGCTGCTCTTTCTTCTGTTCGTCCTCTTTCAGGATTTCCTGCACAATCTTCTGCGCCACAAGCCAATCCTGCATTTCCGATTTGGTCTTGCGGTACTCTGCATAGGAGCTTTTCTTTCGTTCCAGAAGCATCGCATACTCTGCGTTCAGCTCGCTGATGCGCGGGAGCTTTTTGTCAGAGCCATTCTCTTTCTTATAAGCATCAAACGCCTTTTTCGCTGCGCTGCGTAAGGCCAGCGTATCCCGATGCACTTCATAGAACTCCTGATTGTAGCCGGATGCTTTATACGCAGCAAAAACATCTTTTGTCTTGGCATAATTGATTAGATGCTTCCGCAGCACTGACACTTCCGACATCCGTGCCTCATCTGCCTTTACAGATTCCAGCAGCGCATCACATTTTTCAGAAATTCCATCTGCCTTTTCTTTCAGCTCTGCATAGTTCTTGATTCCATGCTCTTCCATGAACATCATGGCTTTTGCCATCTGCTTCAGATTGAATACTTTCGCCCAACGCGCATATCCCGCGCCTTTGCCCGCCTGCATTTTGGCACGGACATCAATCAGGAACGACAGCTCCGCCTTCTGATGCACCTGTGCTGACCGTGCGCTTGTGCGGGTTTTCTCTGCAAATTTGCTTTTGTGAACCGCATTCCCGGCAATCACTCCACAGAGTTCTTCAACCGAATATCCTTTACCAAGAGAACGGAAACGGGCAAATCTGGCATGGCCTTTCCCCCGCAGGGCAGGCTGTTTTCCATCTTTATACTCGTACCCTGCTTCCTGCAAAATTCCAATCAGTTCCTGGAAGTCTTTTGGCTTTCTTTCCAATGCTGCATCAATGGCCTCACAGATTTCATCCCGCTGCGACTTTTTCTCCGGGTATTCCGTTCTCTTCTTCCGCTCCCCGTAGGGCTTTCGGACAATGACCGACAACCGGTGTTCCAGGCAGACGATATCACTGAGCCTTGCCAGCGCAAGACCGGATAAGCGAAAATCTCGGAATTTTCTGGTGCAGTCTAATGTAGTTGAATTAAAAATAATATGGTTATGAATGTGCGCACGATCAACATGGGTAGCCACGATAAATGCGTGTTTTCCCTTGGTGAATCGCATGGCTGTCTCATACCCAACCTTGTTCGCCTCCTCCGGCGTGATTTCTCCGGGCTTAAAGGATTGCCGAATCTGATATGCAATCACATCATGCGCCTGGGTTCTACCGGTGATATACTCATACTGCCGTTTAGAAAGCAGAAATTCTTCATCACAGGTCTTTGCGTCACAGGCATACGCGCTGATATATTTTCCATCTTCCGTCTTTGCTGCATTCTCAGAATAATCAGTACGGTCAGCCAGACACTGCGCTACCGTCTTTCCTTTATTGATATGCAGCGCAATTAGTCTTGTAGCCGCCATTTTTCATATTCCTCCATCTAAAAAGAGCTACCCGAAGGCAGCTCTTACCAATCTACTATTCTCATTTTAACATCCGTTCCCGGTCATAAGCTCCCTGCAAATAAACGGCCTGCTTGATGATTTCTTCCATGTCGAAATAGATGCACATGATGCTTTCGTATAGCTTCCACACATTAGATTCGCTGCCGCCCACCATTTCCATCAGCTGGTCTTCCATCTTCGATTGCTCAGACTGTTTTTCCTGATAAGCAGTCTCTTCCACAAAATGATTCTCTCCATCTGTTTCCTCGTACCGTAAATCATAATAATCTTTCATAAACTGAATATCCATCGAATCCCTCCTGAACTCAAATTGTCAAAACATCCTCTACACACTCGCACAGCCGTTCCATCAGTTCCATGATGCCGCCCGCTCCAACCGCAGCTGCGAACAGTCCCATCTCAATCAGGGTCAGCAGGAACACATCCGTCCAGCTCGCCCGAACCACAGAATAAATGCCGCAGCCAAGAACGAAAAGCATAACCGGCGAAAGCACCCACAGGGATAGCTGCATCAGCAGATTCCAGATAAAGCATAGAAATCGCAGCAGAAACGCAACCGGCAGCAACAGGATTTTCAGCACCAGCTTCAACAAAAAACATACGATCTTCATGGATTTCACCCCTTCGTTTTTCTTTTCATCTTCATTTTATCGTACCTGCTTGCCAAACACCACGATGTCAACAGGTAGACCAAAAAATATGTAACGGCACAGACAGTTTCATCTGTGCCATGTGCTGTAGAAATCCCGCACATTTGCGCCGTCAGCGAATACCAGAAAGCCTCTTCAGGATCAGCTTCTGCATCTCCCAGAGTTCATCCAGCCGTCTCTGCAAATCCCGGATATCCTCCGCATAGATGCTTCCAGATTCATTGGCGCGTTTTGCGTACTGGTTCAGGTTGTTGCTGCATCGGCGAAGAAGTGTGGATACCTGCGCCACATCCGACAAATCAAGATTTACGCAGTACCCGTCCATCGCCATTTTTCTCATATAGGCACCGGTATTCCGAATCCCCAATTCTTTCTGCTTTTCACGAATCCTCGCCAGCTCTTCCGGGTTCACCCGGACATTGATCCAGTGTTCCCGAACACTCATAGTGCCACCTCCTCATCATTTCGATGTGTCATCGGCGGAATGCGCCCTGCACGGTCACGCAGCTCTGCCAGGACAGACGGCTTTTCCGTTGTTCTCTCACGGTCTGGATCATCATTTTCACGGTCATCCATATTCAGCAGTGCGTCCAGTTCTGCCAGTCTTGCACTCTTTTCCGCCAGTTCTGCCTCCTGGGGGAACGGCTTTCCAAGCTCGGCCTGCGCAGCTTCCTGCTGGCTCCTAAGATTGTCCAGCTGCTGTTCCGCCTTCTCCAGCCTTGCAGGAATCCCGGCAAGAGCATTATCCAAACGCTGGATATTGCCCGCAGCACTGATTCCGATGGGCACCCGGTGGGTCATCTCGCCTTTCAGCAGCACCTGATACTCTTTCTGGAAGCTGTCAAACGTCAGCTCCATCTTGAAACCACGGTAGCTGCCAAGCGGCACCGGCTCCAAACTCTGATTGTCTTTACAGACCGCAAGAATTGCTTCACCGGCCTCGGCTTTTTCAGTAAAGCATGTGCCATTCACCTCCATGCCGCAGAACCCTTCTTCCGGCAGCGGATGTGCCGCCACCGTCCGAATATCCGACTGAAAGCCCTTGATGAACCCCTGCGTTTTCTCAATCTCCGCAGGGAAATATTTCATCAATTTATCTTCCAATCGGTACTGCTGGCTCTGATGATCCGCCTTCAATACTTTCAGCCTTGCAACATCTACATCCAAGTCCATTTTCTCCTTGATTTGCGGGTCTCCGGCACAAAGTGCCTTGATCTCTGCATAGGAAAGAGCCTGCTCATCTACATCATCACAGGAACGTACCGGAGATTTGCTGGTCATGATCTGGCTGATAAATTTCTGCTTATTCTCCAGTGTCTGATAGAGGTAGGCATCAAAAGTTCCTTCCGTCACATACTGATAAATCTGCACTTCTTTGTTTCGGTTTCCCTGACGGATGATACGACCATTTCGCTGGGTCATATCCGCAGGCCGCCAGCCCACATCCAGATGATGCACGGCCACCAGCCTGTCCTGCACGTTCGTGCCTGCACCCATCTTCTGTGTCGAACCTAACAACACCCGTACCTGTCCGGTACGCACTTTGGCAAACAAATCTTTCTTTTTTGCCTCAGTATCGGCATCATGAATAAATGCGATTTCTTCTTCCGGCACACCGGACTGAATTAGTTTGGCGCGGATATCCTCATAGACATTGAAGGTTCCATCGTTCTTCGGCGTGCTGAGGTCGCAGAACAGCAACTGGGTCAGCTTATCCGACTGTCCTTCCTCATAAATCCGAAGCACATTCCGCACACAGGCGTTGAGCTTGCTATTTGGGTCATCCGGCAGGAGCGGATTCATCAATCGCTGATCCAGTCCCAGCTTTCTGCCATCCGATGTGATTTTCAGCATGTTATCGACCGACGGGTCTACCACACCGGAATGCACAGCCGCCGCCCGTTCCGAAAGCTCCGCCACCATCGCCTGCTGATGCTCCGAAGGCTGCACCACCACGGTTTCAAATTTTGCCTCCGGCACCGGCAGATGCAGCTGATCGGAAGTCTTGATATCTGCCACTTCCTTGAACATATTCATCAGCTCCGGCAGGTTGAAAAATTTTGCAAATCTTGTTCTTGCCCGGTATCCGGTTCCTTCCGGTGCCAGCTCAATGGCTGTGGTGGTCTCACCAAAGGTAGAAGCCCAGCTGTCGAAATGGGTCAGCCCTTTCTGCTGCAACGTGCCGTACTGGAGATACCGCATCATGGTGTAAAGCTCCGTCATGCTGTTGCTGACCGGGGTGCCGGTCGCAAAAATGATGCCGCGCCCGCCTGTCAGCTCGTCCATATATTGGCACTTCATAAACATATCCGAAGATTTCTGCGCTTCCGATGTGGACAAGCCCGCAACATTGCGCATTTTTGTGTAGAGGAACAGGTTCTTGAACGCGTGTGCCTCGTCTACGAACAGCCGGTCTACGCCCAGCTGCTCAAAGGTAATCACATCGTCTTTTCGGTCGGTTGCCCGGAGTTTCTCCAATCTCGCCTCCAATCCTTTCCGGGTCTTTTCCATCTGTTTGATGGAGAAACGCTCGCCATTCTGGGATTTCATCTCAGCAATAGCATTTTCGATTTCATCAATCTGGGCAGTCAAAATCCGCTCCTGCCGTTCTGCGGACACCGGGATTTTCTCAAACTGAGAATGCCCGATGATAACTGCATCGTAATCGCCAGTGGCAATTCGTGCGCAGAACTTTTTTCTGCGGGCAGTCTCAAAGTCCTTTTTGCTTGCCACCAGCAGTTTTGCACTCGGATACAGGCGTAGGAACTCGTTTGCCCACTGAAGGGTCAAATGATTCGGAACGACAAACATGGATTTCTGGCACAGTCCCAGCCGCTTTGCCTCCATAGCAGAAGCTGCCATCTCGAAGGTCTTACCGGCACCTACCTCGTGGGCCAGCAGCGTATTGCCGCCGTACAGCACATGAGCAATGGCATTCTGCTGATGTTCACGCAGCCGGATTTCCGGATTCATGCCGCCAAAGCGGATATGAGAACCATCGTACTCACGAGGACGGGTACTGTTGAACAGCTCGTTATACTTTTCCACCAGTTCCGCACGGCGATAAGGGTCTTTCCACACCCAGTTCTGGAACGCATCCTTAATGGCCTGCTGTTTCTGCTGGGCGAGGGTGGTCTCCTTTTTATTCAGAACTCGCTTTTGCTTACCGTCTGCATCCTCCACGGTATCGTAGATACGAATATCCCGCAGATTCAGCGTATCCTCCAGAATTCGATAGGCATTGGCACGGCCGGTGCCGTAGGTCATATAGGCATGAACATCATTCCGGCTCGGTGTACTCTTACCGGTGATCTGCCATTCTGCCGTCATGGGAGAGAATTTCACTTCAATATTTCGGCGCAGATAGAACGGCGGTTCAAAGGTTTCTTCCATAAACTGCTGGATATAATCCCGATTGACCCATGTGGCACCAAGGCGCACATCAATCTCCGACGCATCCAGGTCTTTCGGCTGTGCTTTCTTCAAATATTCCGCGTTCACCGCAAAGGCAGGGTCAGAGGCCGCAGCCAACTCTGCCACGCGGAGCTTTTCCCGGACATTGCCGGACAGATATTCATCAGCCGTCACCCAGCCGGTTTCCTCGCCGCCCTGCGTCATCGGGTCTTTGAAAATGACACCATGCAGTTCCTGCTGGATTTTTTCATATTCCCCTGGTGTACCTAAAAGCTCCGACATATAGGGCAAATCCACTCTGCCGCGCTCTCCAATGGAGATTGCCAGAGCTTCAGCCGGAGTATCCACGCTGGTAACAGCCCGTTCCGGTCGAATCGTCCGTTTGGTGAACATATCCGCCTTGGATTCCAGCCTGCCGTTTTCATCCACATTTTCCAGAGAGCAGAGCAGATAATAAGACGAATCTTCCGAAAAAGCCTGTGCATTTGCACGGGAATTGATAAGCCCATACTGATCGGCGAATCGGTCATAGGCTACATTCAGTTCCCGCTGTTTCTGGGCAATCGCTTCCTCCGGGTAATCGTTCAACTGATAGTCGATCAGTTCCTGCACAATGGTGCGAAGCTCCACCATGCCTTTGATCCTGCCGGTGGCTGTCGCAGAAAGGTCAGCCTTCCGCATGATGCTGTTCTCACGGAAGTAGACATCCCCATCCACTACGGCATAGGAGAAGTTCTTGACATTGGGGTCTGCCGGAATAGTTTCGCCCTGCAAGGGCAACTCCTCCTCCGGTGCCAGCTCCTGTGCTTCATAATGACCGCCGATGTGCTGCACCGCCTCATGCAGCTGGTCTCCCAGATCCGCACCTGGAATCGGAATGACCGTACATTCTTCCTTGCCGTACTGGGTACTTTCCGTTGTAATCTCACCCAGCACCATTTCCGGGTGGTCAACAAAGTAGCCGTTGAGGGTAATACCCTCCGATGTCAGCCCCAGATGCACCCAATCCGATTCGATATCAATGGGATGGTCTCTCTTTTGCAGGAAAATGATATCCGACACCACATCCGTACCGGCATTGGCACGGAATGCGTTGTTGGGAAGTCGGATAGCTCCCAGCAATTCTGCCCGCTGCGCCAGATACTTTCGTGCGTCCGGATTTTTGGAATCCATCGTATAGCGGCTGGTAACAAAGGCCACGATACCACCGGGCCGAACCTGATCCAGTGCCTTGGCAAAGAAATAGTTGTGGATAGAAAATCCGAGTTTATCATATGGCTTATCGCTGACACGGTAGTTGCCAAATGGCACATTGCCCACGGCCAGATCATAGAAATCGCGGCGGTCGGTGGTTTCAAAACCTGCCACCTTGATTTCTGCCTGCGGATACAGCTTCTGCGCAATTCGCCCTGTGATGGAATCCAGTTCCACACCATACAGTCTGCTTTCCAGCATGGAATCCGGCAGCATACCGAAGAAGTTGCCGACACCCATCGACGGTTCCAGAATATTGCCTTTCTCAAATCCCATACCGTCCAACGCTTCATAGATTGCACGGATCACGGTAGGGCTGGTGTAATGCGCATTCAGAGTCGAAGCCCTGGCTGCGGCATATTCTTCTTCCGTAAGAGCTGCTTTCAGCTCCTTATATTCGCCTGTCCAGGCAGTTTTCTCTGCGTCAAAGGCATCTGCCAGCCCACCCCAGCCAGCATAATTGGCCAGCGTTTCCTGTTCCTCCGGTGTCGCATCCCTATGCTGATTTTCTAAGGCTTTCAGCGTGTAGATGGCATCCATGTTGGCACGGAATTTCTGCTTAGGACTGCCTTCGCCGAGGTGAAAGCTGTTGATGCGATAGTTTTCTGCATGAGTGTTCTCCGGCTCTGTCTCTGGAATTACCGATTTTTGTTCCTCACTTTGCTTTTCTCTGCCGGGATTCAGATCAACCACCAGATTATGCAGGTGAACATTTTCCTCATGCCCCAAAAGTCTTGCCAGATTCTCCTTGCTTTCCGAGCGGAAGATCGGATACACGGAATCCGGGTTCCGAAGCTCCACATCGAAAAGCCCGACTTTTTCAATCGTAAATGCCTTTCCGTCCAGATACAGCGTATCGCCAACGCGATAATCCGGCTGCACCGGAGCTGCCGGTTCTGGCTGCACAGTTGCAGGCTCTTTTTCAGCCTCCATATTCCTGCCGCGAATCTCCTGCAACGCCTCTGACGCACTCACATAATCGGCAAATGTCTGCACTTTTCCGTCCGAATATCCGTAATACTCTTCTTTGACATAATCCCAGATGGCAAACGCATCCTTAGAATCCGGGAAATTCTCGCCGGTCATCGTGACCACAAATCGTTCATTCGGTGCATAGCCTGACTCTCTGGCAAGTTCTCTGGCGTGTTCCTGCATTTCCAGTACCAGAGGATCTGTCTCTGCGTGAGCCGATTCCTGTATTTTTTCGGATTCCACATCTGGGAATGGAATGTCCTGCTGCAAATTCTGCTTGCTCTGTTCAACATAGAGCCAGTCTTTTGCTTCCCGTTCCTGAACTTTTTCAATCAGCTGCTGGCGGTAGGTCTCTGCCTCCCATTCGCTGGTAAACTCCTCGCTGACACCATCCGGCTCTACATGAATGCCGTCCTGAATATCATCCCAGACCGCATAGCCAGCGTCTGTCTCCATCACGGTAAACCGCTGGGGTGCTGCCAGTTCACTCCGGGCATATACATCCGCAGCCGTATTCAGCATGTTGTCCACATGCTCATTTCCAGTATCGTAGTGTTCCGGTGGCGTTGGAGGAAAGACATGGGCAGCAGTCGGCATAGGAAGCGGCGCGCCGTATTCCTGCTCCAGCTTCCGATACTCTTCCATTTCCAGAGCAGTCAGGTACTGACCATTTTCCACAAGCCGGTCTAACCGCTTATCCACCGCCGACCATTTGAGGCGTACTTCCCGGTCATGACCATAATTGCGAAGCAGAATGCCTTTCCCGTCATAATCCGCAAAACCGCGACTGCCATCCATAAAGGTATAGCTGTGACCACCGATACCATATTCCGCTTTCAGAAATGCAGCTCGTTCTTTCGCGTCCCCTTGCTGCTGATACAGCGCATAAATACGGATTTTTCCGCCCTCAAAATTGGAGCCTGTCCGCAGCATCCGGTCGATTTCATCCTCAGAAATGACAAAAGCGGAGGGCTTTTCGCTCTCCGCTTCTCTGGCTGCATTTTCTGCCGCCGCATCAATTTTCTGAATCTGCTCTGCTTCGGACTGAAACAGGCTCATAAAATTTAGCTGTTGATAAGTTCCGTCAGAATGACTTCCTCTGCCTGCGCTTTCAGCATGTTCATGTGCTGCACCCAGGCCATCTGGTTCGATTTCTTGTCCGGTGCCGGATTCGCTTTCAGAAGTTCCGCCATCATCTGCTCCATCCGTGCGGTCGCGGTCTCCTGAATCTCCCAAAGGTGCGGATACAGCTTCTCGGTTAGGATCAGGTGATTGTACAGCAGCGTGTTGTTCTCCTGCAGGAACGCTCTGCGCATCCTCCCGTACTTGCCCAGCGGCTTCTGTTCCTGCACCGACAACTGGATGTCCGGAATCAGGTAATCGCCGTTCTTCGTGTAATTCAGCTCCATCATAGTTTTGGCTCCTTTCTGCCTGCTTATCTCTTTCATAGGTTCGGATCGTGCGTTCAATTTCCCGGAAGATCTGGCTGGACATTTCGCTGACCGCAGTTCCCAGCACATTGGCGGCAGCCTGCGTATTAAAATCAAAGATATCCAGAAAATCCTCGTGCTCAAAATAGTCATCTGCATTGCCCACCGTCCGGGTAAAGACGGAATATGCGATGCTGACAGCGGCAGCTCTCTTAAAGGAAGCTCCGATGTTGAGTTCATCATACCCTTCCAGATAGGAATCTGCAACGATGTCACTGATCTGCCTGCGATTTTCCTCCCAGTAATCCCTTGCAAGGCGTTCTGCCGCTTCCATGATATGATTTTCCAGAGACCCAGCACCGGCAGGAACATCAAATGCTACATCCAGTGCGCGAATGATTGGCTGCTCATGCTCCGCATTCATTTTCCAGAGCTGTACCGGTCGGGAATTCTTCCGTTCTCCGGTATCTGCCACATCAAATACATACCGCAGTTTCGGCTGCTCGCCGCGCATGTCCAAAAGAGCAATGCCCTTGGAGCCACGCTTCACATAGCGGTTCATCCGATCATTCCAGAGATCGTACTCTGCACAGGCCGTCGCTTCTGGCCTCTGCTTATAGATCATCAGCTGCTCCGCAAAAGGATACTTATAAAGCCTTGCGGATGTGGTCAGAAACGCTGTCCACTGTTCTTTGCTGCCAGTGATCTGTGCCGCAGCTTCCTGTGCCATCTGCATATAATAAGCCGTTTTCGTCATCATCTGTCTATTTTCCTCCTCTCTCTTATTCGTCCGGATACAAATCCAGTGCCTCATATTCTGCATCTGTCATCTCTGCCAGTTTCGCAAGCAGCGAGGCCGTCCACCTGCGCAGGTTTCTGTCTCTGCCCGTCAGACTTTTTTGCATCGTCTGAAGCTCTGCAATCAGCCCTGTCCGTGTGCCAGGGCTGTAAAGCATCATGAGCATCCATTCGTCATCCGTAAAACGCATTTATAACTCCTTTTCTTCGCAGCACCTGCGAGGCGGCGCAGGCGGCACAGCCTCCTGCTTTTCCTTCAGCTGATCCAGAACCGATGCTTTCTCTGCCGGTTCTTCCTTCTTTCCGTTATTGATCACGCCGTCAATCATGCCGTAATCGTCCTCCATCGCCATTTCTGCGGCTTTCAGGTAGTTCTCCGGTTTCAAAAATCCGGGCAGTTCCTGGAAGCCGATGGAATCCACATAGTGACAGCTTACAACACCATTCTGCCGTAAAGCCACGATGTCAGACACAGAAAGACTATGCCCAGTAAAATCATCAGGGCGGGAAACATTGAATTTCGCATACAGTTCCTCCAACATCGTATTCTGATCCTTGTAGGGAAGCAGCGGAGCCGTATAAACCACTTCATAATGGTCAATATCCGGTTCCAGCCCCATCCGTTCCAGTTCGCGCATAGACGAAAAGCGTTCATATACCGTATCCTCGCTGCGGCGAAGCTGCAAAATCGCATACTGGTCGGTAGTACTGTCGAGAAATGCCATCATCTTCCCATCCAATGCCTGATTTCCATGCACTTCATCCCATTTTTCAATTCTTGCCATCATTCATTTCTCCCTTCTCCATAAACGGCAGGCCGTTTTCCTTTGCTTCCTGCCGCTGCTGTTCCCGCCGCTTTTCACTATAAGGCGGTCGGATACCGACGCAGCGTTTCGGAATCGTATAAGTGACCGCCCCATGCTCCCGGTGCTCCAAAACAAACTGCTCCGGATACTGTTTTCGCAGTTCCCGGAGCTTCTTAATCAGGCGGCTGTCATGGGTATAAATGCTGGCGGTATCCAGTTCATTATCAAAATTGATGACGGTTTCCTGCTCTGCCTTCGTAAGCTTGTATTTCATCGCTCTGCCTCCTTCGCCTTGGCAGCTTTCACCGGCGTATCCGTTCTGGAAGACAAATCCGAGAGTTTACCCAGCACAGATTCCCGTCTGCTGATTTCTGCATCCTCTGCACGATCACAAAGTTCATCATAGTCAATCCGCGTCATGGTGCGGCCACCGAACCCATAATCCGAAAGAATCTGGTCTCTGGCTGCATTCATGCTGATTTCCGGGTTGTCGATCTGTCCACCGTCAATTTCAGTGAAGTCCTTATGATATAAGGTATAGTCGTAACCGTCCTCACAGGTCTGAATGGCAAGAAAGCCCTTGCTTCCCAAATCCCATGCGCTGCGTTCTTCCGTAATCAGCGGCTCCGGGCGGCATGTACCGCCACCGCGTTCCAGCATTTCTGCCAGCTGACAGATGTGCAGAACATCATACCCAAGGCGCAGATGATATTCGTCCATATATTCGCAGCGAGCTGAGAACTTCCGATTCGGATACTCAATCTCCACCGCACTGCCATCCGGAATTTTGAACCGATCCTCGTAGCTGCTGGTGATAAACCGAATATTTTTAGCATTCTCCAGCTCAGTATCAGCCTTTTTCATCTGCCAAAGAACCTTTCTGCCGCCGCGCATCTGCTCCAGCATCTCCGGAGCTACCGGCGCAACGGTAAGACCGTCCAGCTGGGGAATCTCCTTGAGTGCTGCCACCCTCGCGCTTTCTTCGAAAGTAGAAAACGATTGTTTATCCAACACATCCCAACCCATGTGTCCCTCGGCAATCTGCACCTTGCTGCCCATATCAAAACAGTGGAACTCCACACCGTCCTGCTTTTCCTGCAAGGAAAGCAGAGCGACATTATCCACCAGATAAGCTGCATTCATCATTTTCATGCTCATTTTTTACCTCCAAACTCCAGCTTAAATGCTGCTGCACCGTCCTCGCCGGTCTCTACATGAACGGTTGTGTCATAGTAACGATTGGACTTCCTGGAATAGCAATGGATAAGCCGTGCTTTTCCCTGATTTACCAGTTGCTTTGCCAGTTCCTCTGTCATCTGCTTTCCCAGTGTCTGAAAAAACCTGTTTTCCTTCCAGAGCGCAAATTTACAGCTCTTATCCCTGCAAAACCATCCTTTTGCCGTTTCGCAGACATCACTGCCGCAGGCGGGACAGGAGCCAATGACCTTGCGTTCCGGCTGCATCAGCACATCGGCTCCTTTTACAGCCTCGTAAGTTTTAACAAGTCCGCTAACCATGCTGCTGATTTCGCCCATAAAGGCATCGCTGTCATACTCGCCGTGTTCTATTTTCAGCAGTTTTTCCTCCCAGTCTGCCGTCATGGATGGAGACTGAATCTGTTCCGGCACCACCGTCACCAGCGCATTTCCCTTGTCCGTAGAGCAAAGATATTTCGTTTTCTTATCGCCCCTGCGCTCGATAAAGCCTTTCTGCACCAGTTTTTCGATGATGGCAGCGCGTGTAGCTGGTGTGCCGATGCCTTTTCGCTCTACACCAGCCGGAAATTCATCCGAGCTGGCACTCTCCATCGCTGAAAGCAGAAGATCTTCGGTAAACCTCTTGGGTGGGCTGGTCTTACCTTCTTTCAAATCGACACGGGCAAGTTCCAGTGTCATGCCTTCCGAAAGCTCCGGCAGTTCACTTGCCCCCGCATTCTTCTCAGCCTCTTCACTCGGCTTTCCTGCATATCGTCTCCAGCCTATATCCGTGGCTGTTTTGCCTTTTGTACGGAACTTCTGACCGGCGCACTCCGCTTCTACTACGGTTTCTGCATAGAGGCAAGGTGTTCCGACTGCACAAATCAGCCGCACAGCCAACATGGTAAGGATCGCCTGTTCTCCACTGGGAAGAGAGGAAATGTCATAACCCGCCGCTGTTTTTGTAGGGATAATAGCATGGTGATCGGTAACTTTCTTGGAATTGATGACCTGCGCTGCATTCACCGGTGCCGGTACATCCGCCTGAATCTGAAAGCTCTGCTGGATCACAGAAACAAGTTCCGGCACCAGCGGTGCCATATCATCCGTCAGATACCGGCTGTCGGTACGGGGATAGGTCACGAGTTTCTTCTCGTACAGAGCCTGCGTGTAATCCAAGGTCTGCTGGGCAGTGAATCCCAGCTGCCGGTTTGCTTCTCTCTGAAGCGATGTCAGATCAAACAAGGCCGGGGGCTTCTCTGATTTTTCTTTCTGCTCTACCTTGGTAATGATGGCACTTCCTGCCTGGCAACACTCTGCCACCAGTTTTTCTGCTTCTGCTTTTTCTTTCATTCGCTCACCACCCGCTTGAAAATCCCGAAATTTTAATTCTGCCGAGTAGAACGGCTCCGGCTTGAACGCCCGGATTGCTGCATCTCGCATAACCACCATCGCAAGGGTTGGTGTCATCACGCGCCCCACATTCAGGGTCTGCCCATACAGGCATGAAAAAAGCCGGGTGGCGTTGATTCCGACAATCCAGTCGGCTCGCTCCCGGCATAAAGCCGCCTCATATAAGGCATCATATTCTGTTCCCGGTCTGAGCTTCTGAAAGCCTTCCCGGATAGCACTGTCCTCCATTGATGAAATCCAAAGCCGTTCCACCGGCTTTTTGCAGCCGCACTGATGGTAAACCAGTCGGAAAATCAGTTCGCCCTCACGCCCTGCATCGGTTGCACAGATCAGACTCTCCACATCTTTCCGCTGCATGAGCTTTTTCAGGATTCCGAACTGCTTTTTCGTGCTGGCGGACACCTGATACTGCCAATGTTCCGGCAAAATCGGAAGATCATCATACTTCCACTTTGCATACTTTTCATCATAGGCTTCCGGCTGGGAAAGTTCCACCAGATGCCCCACACACCAACTGACAAGGTAGCCATTGCCCTCCATATAACCGTCCCCGCGCTGATCTGCCCCGATCACTTTCGAGAGACTCATGGCAACCGAGGGCTTTTCCGCTAATACAAGCTTCATTCGATACTGCTCCTTTCGCAAAAAAATTAGCAGCCAGGCACCGAAGCGCATGACTGCTATGTAAAAGGGACGGCTTCTCAGCCGCCCCACAGGTCAACGCTGCGTTAATCAGACAGGTTCATCCTCCGATTCCGCTTCGTAAT